>Ga0315910_10001539_pt1 | contig 21059 bp, 17 predicted proteins | sample EdamamesoilMG_FD_204470 | JGI IMG/M metagenome (GOLD analysis project Ga0315910, IMG submission 204470) | Garden soil microbial communities collected in Santa Monica, California, United States - Edamame soil | ecosystem: Environmental > Terrestrial > Soil > Garden | place: USA: California...
GGAACACCTGATATCCAGCTTTCACGGTGACCTTGATGAGTCTGGATTTTTTTGATAGCAGGTTTTTTGCAGCTTCAATTCCGGCACCGGCTGCCTGCGCGCCGATGGAGTTGCTGACGTTGAACATGTCAACATCCTGAATGGATTGAGTCGAGGATTGCTTTGCAACATCTCGCATGATCGCTCCGGGGATAAATATTCCCTCGATTCCATCAAGGTCGTATACTTTCAGATTAACCGGGAGTAGCTGTTCATTTTCCCGAATGGAATGTATTGTTACCGTCAGTCGCTCACCGTTGATCGTGCAGATGCCATACACAAACTGCCCCTCTCGTAATCGTTGCTTGTTTATGATTACATCCTGGAGCAGCCGCAGTCGAATGGTGGAGCCGTTGACTACTTCCTGCTCATCATGGACAACAGCAGCCATCGCATTTCTCATCCTGACTGGCGCGCTCTCTTCTCCTATTCCATAGAAGCCGTTTAATTCAATAGTCACTGCTAATACCTCAACACCCGACTTCGTGGTATCTATGTTTTGTTGTTCTGTCGGAATATCCACGCCTTGAAAATTTGTTACATCCTCGTTGGTGTACGCGGGCATTACCGAAAGCGCGTTTGAAAGACCAACTTGCTCCATTGGTTTATTTTCTTGCGGATGTTGCAAGGTTAAAATCTTATCTAACACGTTTTCGATTTGTTGTATGTCCCGGTCGGGTTCATCATTGGCCATCATCACCGCCATCATCTTCTCAAGCCTGTCGATATCACTGTTGTCAGTGGACGGAACAATTCCTGTTGCCGCCGATCCCGATCGCCCATCAATCTTTTTTGACAACATCTCCGGTTGATTCATTTGCCGGGTGAGTTGCTCGAGCTTTTCGTTTATCAATGTTTCCTGTTCTGAAATGCCTTCGTATTTCTTTTTGTCTCCGAGTGACGCATTCAGGTGACTGTTTCTGGGCTGAATGGAATCCGGATTGTGTGCCGTCAGTATTTTTACTTCGTAATAGGGATCACTTCGTCTGGCTTCTTCGTACTTCATGGAGTCCCGTTTTGCCACTTCATACAAGGCAAACTTATCCCACAGTTCATCGCTCTTGTCGAAGTGAGCACCGGGCAATTCAACATTCAAGCCCGACGTGGGCTGTTGCGCCTGCACCGTGTTTATTTTTCCGCCACCGAGTGCCCAAAAGATTACCATGACGAATGGAAGGACGAGAATGGGAAGCATCATATAGAAGCTTCGCTGTTTGGTTGTGAATTGTGTATTCATATTCTAAATCGTTAGGTTTTGAATGTGTATTGACTAATCCATTTGCAGGCTGAGCAGAAAGTTGATTGTATCAAGGAGTCCCGTATGGTCTTTGAGCACTTCATCACAGAATACCGGATCGTACCTGCGCAGGCTGTCCATGGATTGCTTGAACTTCCGGAGCATTTCATATTCTTCCCTCGACAGTGGTGATTGCTGAATCGGCATCGTCTTTATTGGCGCGAGTATTTCCGTGGGGAATACACCAGCACCGTGCTGACGCAGTGAGGTGATGATGAGCATGAAGCTGGCCCCTGCGATGAACAGCCCCATGATTCCAGCGATGACCTTTCTTGTGAATGGCGAGAGTCTTGCGTTTTGTTGCTCCAGGAATTCAGCAACAGTTTTCTTCCATCGTTCTACCGTAGCCAGATTATTTCTCCTGGAATGGTTACTATCTTTTTGTTCCATGTGTATTGGGTTTAGCGGTTAATGGTTTTGATGTCTTTGTTTTCAATGGTGTTCCATCGTTCGATGAGGAAGCCATGCGTGTTGTTGTCGGAGCGTGCCACGTTGCGCAGGTAGCCTTCGGTGACGAGCGTTCGCATGACAATCGACGTTGTACGAATGATTCGTTGTTTTGCGTAGTAGCGAAAGTAGAATGGGTACTGATCGAGGTTCAGTCCGATGCTGTCGACTTCGATTTCCTGGCTGATGTTGCCGGAGATGATGTTGGCGTAGTAGCGATTTTCTTTGAGGTTATCATACTGGCGCTTTGCCTGGTTGTCTGCGAGGTAGAGTGCCTGCCGGATGTTGGCTTGAATCATTTTGTCATCGGGGTCGAGTGTGAAGAAGAGGTGGTGGAATACCCGGATATGGTCGCGTGCCTCCACGGGTATATTGTCTTTGCGCTCGGCTGCGTAAGCTTCCAGCGCCTTGGCGTTGGAGAGAATATAGATGCGTTCCTGTGTATGGGTGATAAGTGCGTAGCTCTTATACACGGTATAGGTGCAGACGACTACGCATGCCAGGAGGAACACGATCGAAAACAATCGTATATGCTGAAAGGCTGAGTCAATGTTTTTGAGTTGCTGAAACATATCCCTTGATTTTTTAGTTGCCTTTGATTTTATCGTGTTGGTGTTGGTCAGCCGGGGTCTTCCCCTCCGGTTTCTTGTCGTGTTCATCAGCCTTCTTTTCTGCTGGCGTAGGCTGTAGTAGCCCATAGGCTGCGCGCGCGCCAGTTGAAACAACTCCAAAGGTTGAGGCTGATACCTTGTGTACCGCTCCGCCGAAAACGCTGGTGGATCGGTGAAGCAATGCGGGGTTTCCTCCGGCATGGACGATATAGCCTGCAATGGATGGCACCGTGAAATATCCAATGATCCCGATGATGAGAAAGATGATGTATGCCGTGTCTGAAGCGCTGAAGAACGTTTCTCCGTACAGTTCAATCTGTTCGATGTCGCGTCGCAGCATGTTTTCCTGCACTTTCGCGATGATGCTTCCGAAGATGTTTGCTACCGGGAGCCAGAGAAACACGTTGATATAGCGGGCGATCCAGGCGGTGAGTGTATGGTGGAGACCATCAAATACCGACAGCCCGAATACGATTGGCCCGATGACAGCCAGCACGATGAGGTAAAACGTCCTGATGGTGTTTATACAAAGTGCTGCTGCCTCGTAGAGGACGTGAAGAATTTCCGACATCCACAGCTTGATTGAATTCTTCAAGCTGAATGCAGCTTTTGCCATCATAAAGCGAATACCATTGGATAGCAAATCCGGATCTTCTTCTTCCCCATCGGGGAACGTGTAGCGATACCAGTTGCCGTGCGTTCCCTCCTCTCCGTAGAGTTGTCCGGTGATTGTCTTCCGAATAGCTTCTTCTTTCTGTTTCAAGAGGTAGGCTATCGCATTGTTTGAGTTGGACATCATGGCGGCAGTACCTGCAACCGTAGGGTTGAGCACACCATTCATCAATGCGATCACTGACGGGAACAACAGGATAGCGAGTCCGATCGCAAAGGGTCTGAGCAGCGGATAAAAATCAATTGGCTCCGCGTTGGCGATACTCCTCCATACACGTGCGGCGATGTACCAGAGTGCAGCAAATCCGGCGACACCTCTTCCAACCCCAATGAGTTGGCTGCACAGTGGAACCATGTCATTGTACACGCCGTCAAGTACACGCTGGAGACTATGAATGTCACCGGCAAAAGTTTGTGCCTGTAACCGTTCAGGCAAAAGCGTAAGCGAAATCGCCAAACCGGCGATCCATGTATATTGTTTTCGCATGGTTTTCGATTAAGGTTTTACATCGTATAGTTTCTGAAGCGTATTGACATCGTGCCGTTCTCTTGCCCGCTGCATGGCGAGCGACTGCGTACCGCTGTTGAAGTTTCTCAGGAAAGCCAGTTTACTTTCCATGTCATCATAGATGCGGTCGATTGTTTTAAGGCGTTCTTCATCGTTCATCCGTACTTTGTTGGCGGTTATCACCATGAGCAGTTCATCCAGGTTGTGGAGGCTTTGCTTAAAAATAAACTCATACACATTTGCCAGGTACCGGATTTCCCGTGCGGTGAGGTTAGGATCGTTGCTGAAGCGATCGAATGCGCGTTTCGATTCACGAATGAGCAATTGCTGGTATTGAATAATGAGTGGAATGCGCTTATACTTCTGCACCGCTGGGCTGACGGCATAGAGGCCATCGAGAAAGACTTTATGCAGTTTGAAGTTTCCTTCTGAAATATCCCGGATGGCATTATACCCGTACGTTAGTATTTTGTATCCCTTATACATGTTATCCAGAATCTCCTCCAGTGCGAGAAGCTTCTCATAGTTCAGCAGCAACTGTGTAGCCTCCGCTGTCTGAGCCGATACGCTACCGGATGTTGTTGATCCTAGTATAATAAAGAGTATGACTCGTATTCGTCTCATGGTTGTACATCATAATATCGTCTTGCTCCTGCTACCTCGAAGTTTGTTTGCGCCCGTTGGCGGGAAAGCTGTTGCGTGGTGGCGATGAATGATTGTGAAAACGCGTGTTGCTCGTACACCTCCGAATGTATTTTCGCAAGTCTGTCCAATCGCTCACTATCCCTCATTTCCATTTCACCATCTGTTGTGAGTCGTGCCAGTTCTTCGAGTGAGGTCTGACCACAGGTTAGTAGCCCTTCGTACACCTGTGTGATGTATTGTACCTCATCCTCTGTGAGGTATTGATCTTCCCGACACTGCTTCACAAATGATCCGAAATCCATTACGATAGACTGTTGCCCCATGACAATCGCTTTTGCTTCGGGTGATTGAATGACAAAACGTTTCACAACGCGCAGAGATGAAAAGTATTCTCCATCAATGCTGTGCGTTCCGTTTTTGATATCGTGGATCATGAACAGCCCTTTCTGAGCCACCTCGTAACCTTTCTTTAGAAATTTTCCGTAGACCTTAAGCGCCGCAATCTGCTGAACAAGGTACTTTCGCTGCGTGCGCTTTTGACGGGCCCACTCATTGACATTCGGAATCTGCGCATGGTATTCCGCTAAGCAGAACATCATCGCTATCGCACACAAAGTTTGTTTCATGTTATTTCATTTTAACTTTTCTTTCACTCCCTATTATTCGTTGATTTGCCTGTATCCGATCCGGAAGTTCATTGTTAGCCGTCACTGGAAGCGTTATCGTCTTCATTGTTCCATATTGATTACCTTTGATGATGTCCATCTTTTCAATGTAAAATCCATCGGAATGGCTGTATCGTACCTTGAAGTCACATTTGATGTAGGGACTCTGCTCATCCTGCCATTGCGAATAAGTGCTAAGAAAAAACGGTGGCATATCCTTGGATCTGTTCCAAACACGTTGCACGTGTTCACCCAGTGAATCTTTCAATTTTCCCGGGTAGGAAGCGTTCAACAGAAAATATCCATCATATCCCTTCGCCTTCATGAGGTCAAGAAAACTTTCCAAGTGACTATCAACGTGCTTCGTTGTCATAGGCCGTATAGTTTCTTTATTCGATCGACTTCGTGTTGAGCTTTGGCACGGTTGACGCTTACCTGAAATACATTTTTGTTGAACTCCAGTAAATCGATCAAATTCTTTTCGATGCGATTACCGGCTAGCGAGATGATTTGCAGTCGCTGAGCATCCGACATTTGCGTGGTAAATGAATTGATCACCACTTGCAGTTGTTCCAGGTTTCGAATGCTCTCCTGAAGAATACCCGAATAAACCCTGTGCAGGTAGTCGATTTCCTTCTCGGAGAAGTTTTTATCCTGCCGCACCAGGTTCCATGCCCGTTTGAATTCCTGTACCAGTCGCGTTTGTTTGTCCATCACATACCGGACACGCTGATAGGTTGCCAGGATGTTTTTTATCTTCCACAGTTCATCGTAGTATTCCTCATACAGCTTCCGGTGTTTTTCGGTCCACTCCGCAATCTCCTTTAGTTTCAATTCGGAGAGTTTGTTTTCGAGAACCTTTTGTGCGTTCTGCAACCAGATGGTTTTTGTTTGCATCCGTTGGATCATGAGGTCGAACGCCTTGATCACTTTTTTCACGGCCTCTTTGATAATTTTGGCGATGGGTATTGCTGCTTTTGCTTGCTGTTGAGGCGTGATCATCAGTGTGCACATCCACACGGTTGACAGCAGTATCATCAGGTTCAGTTTTCCTTTCATTTTACATGTTGCATTATCGGTTTCCGGATCTCATTTCGTTGGCCAGGGCAGCGATACCCTTCCGGATATCGCCACCGAATTTGTTAGCATAGGCCTGTACCTGAATCTTCTCTGATTCTTCTGTTGTATAAGCGAGGTATTCTTCGAGTGATACTTCCGTGGCATACACTTTGGAAAGCGTACCACCGAGGCTGATAAATACCTCCTTGTACCGGCGGGACGGATCGTTGCTCTTGTTGATGGAGAGCACCATCGTTTTCTCTTTTTCGGTTAGTCCCAGCAGTTGCTGGATGAGGTCGAATTTGTTCTGGTATTTACTTTGGTCGAGGAGGATCTTACAGTCCGAGTTGTTGATGATGGCTTGCTTGACGATGGGTGAGCTGATGATATCCTCTACTTCCTGTGTGACCACAACCGCTTCACCGTAGAACTTGCGCACGGTCTTAAACAGGTATTTGATATACTCGGCCATTCCTTCTTTGGCGATGGCCTTCCAGGCTTCCTCGATGAGGATCATTTTACGAACGCCTTTGAGCTTTCGCATTTTGGAAATGAAGACCTCCATGATGATGATGGTCACCACCGGGAACAAAATGGGGTGATCCTTGATGTTGTCGAGTTCAAATACGATAAAGCGTTTATTGAGCAAGTCGAGGTTTTCTGTCGCATTGAGCAGGTAGTCAAATTCACCGCCTTTGTAATACGGGCGCAAGACATAGAGAAAGTTCTCTACATCAAAATCCTTTTCCTTGACCTTGTCTTCTTTGAGAATGCCTACGAATTCATCGCGGAGGAATTCGTAGTAAGAGTTGAAAGACACCTCATCCCCCCGCCCTTCTCCATTAGGAGAAGGGAGCTTATAACGTTCAAAGTATAGTTGAAGTGAAATGGACAGGGCTACGTATTCTGAGCGGTTGAATCGTTCGTCATCTTTTTTCCACAAGGCGAGCAGCAACGTCTTTATACTTTCTTTTTTCTCGGTGTCAAGTGTGTCGCCCGGAGCCAGGTAAAAGGGATTAAACTTAATCGGGTTTGTTTCATCATAGGTGAAGTAGTATCCATTCACCAAATCACACAGTCCTTTGTAGGAATGGCCTACGTCCACGAGCACGATATGCGTGCCTTGTTCATAGTATGAGCGGACCATGTGATTGGTGAAGAATGACTTTCCACTTCCGGAAGGCCCCAGGATGAATTTATTCCGGTTAGTACAGATGCCCCGTTTAACGGGTTCATCGGAGATGTCCACGTGTACCGGTTTACCGGTGGTGCGATCACCGAGACGAATACCGACCGGGCTCAGTGATGAACGGTAGGAAGTTTCCAGGTTGAGAAAACAGGTAGCCTGTTCGATAAATGTATCGAACGTATCCGTGTCGGGGAAGTCGCCCGCATTTCCTGGGATTCCGGTCCAGAACAATTGCGGAGCACCGTCCGATTCAAGTTTGGCAACAGCATCCATCTGCGCAAAGGCAGACGACACCTGTGTTTTCAGTTCTTTCAACTCCGTCCGGGTGTCGGCCCACACCATTACATTGAAATGTGCTTTTACCGGTTGCCGTTGCTGGCTGATGGCTTCATTTAAAAATTCATTGGTGGCATCACGGCTGATGGCATTTTCTCTTGAGTATGCTGCGAGCGACTGAAGCCTGAGTCGTTTGCCCTCCAGTTTTTTGATTGTCCGGTTAGCTTCAGAGATAAAAATGTATTGATTGTAGATGTGGTTACACGGGAGTAATTGTCCGAGTGGCGAAGCGAATCCCACGCTGAATTTTGTCTTGTCGGTAGAAAATTTGTCGTAGTTGATACGCGGACCACAGAGCGACGGCAGCAGTTCGACATCTGAGAGTGCATAGATCTGAACGTAATCATTCCCGATCGTAAGTCCATCCTTGAAGTGAATGTCTTTAATTACCGGCTGCCGGTTCCTGGGCTCCAGCGAGCAGTAACGTTCCAGTATTCCGGATTCGGTTTCTGAACCCACGATGTCCTCGTCATTCAGTCGCTTCATCTTTACAAAGCCGCTATCAGACAGTATCCGTTCAAACTGGCCGGCGCAATCGAGGAACTCCTGCACGTCCTGTCCGCGCATAAGCGCTGCAGAAATGAAGTTACTCCGCGTGATGTTCGTAAACACCGATCCTGCATTCTTTCTGTTGGCGGGTTTTTGAGTCAGGATGATGTAGCTGTGATGATCAAGAAACTGTCGCTCATGGAAGAACCCTTCACTGGCGCGCGAAAAAAAAGACAAGTCATCATTCTGAAAACAGGCTTTATACTTTTGCGCACAGAACCAATCCTGTTTGTGGAAGATTGAATTTTTGGGGAGCACCCGGATCGCCTTGATCAACACCTGGTGAAGCGCTTCGTACTCCTGATTAGAAAGCGTAAATATTTCAGGCAGGATCGTTTCGAATACGATGCTGACATCTCCCTGCTTGGAGAGGATACAATTGTTCTCCACTTTATACAGCGGAAAGTGTTGCTCCATTGGTACCCTGTGTGTCATTGTTGGCCAGGTTGCGTTAGTTTTTTATCAGTACCTGTCAGTTGTCGAAATACCTTCCGCGAGTGTGTGACCAGTGATTCCGGAACGTTTCTACGAGCGAGTCTTCGCGTGAGGCCATGCTGGCCATAGGTGTTGCTGAGACGATAGACACCTAGAAAGAGCGCGGTACCGAGAATCAGAATTATGCCGAGACAGACAAACATGTTGACACCGACGATGTAGAGGAAGGCGAAGATGATCAGCAAGACCAGGATACCGGTTCCCAAAAATCCAATGTATTGAGCTTTGAGTCCTTTGAACTCGACTGGCTTGTTAATACCCTTGTTGATTTTATATACGCTGCTCATTGTGTTGGCGGTTATCTGTTGTTCATTGTATTGATCAACTCCTTCGTGCGCGCTTTGCGCGGTGCCTCGTGGATTTATTATCCTGCTTTACGTTGTCGCTGCCTGCCGGTCGTGTTACTCTGTTGTGCTCATAGAAATCTTCATCTCCTCGCATGATCATTCGATCCCACATGTCTTCCAATTGACTTAAGCCCTGATCAGGTTCAGGTGGCAACTCTTTCTTTGCATGACTCATCATCGAGGAGGTTACACGCCAAAGAATGACTTGAGGACGGTGGCTACTACCACGAGGAAGATGCAGCTACCAAACCATGCCGCCGCTACACGGCCGGTATCCTGGTCACCGCTGTTCCATTTCTGATAGACCTTGACTGCGCCGATGAGACCGAGGACCGCCCCTATGGCGTACATAAGGTTTGTGCCGGTATCGAAGTAGCTTCGGACCAGCATATTGGCTTCGTTGATGCCGGCATTTCCATCCTGCGCATAGGCATACAGGGATGACAGCGTCCAGATAATCAAGGCGAGTGCAACATTTTTTGCCTGCCAACCATTTGATGTAGCTTTTGTTTTCATGCTATAGTATTGTTGAGTTTGTTGTTGTTCACTTTTCCCTCCCACCATGCATTAATTTCCGTCAGTGGCCATTCGAAGGAAAGTCCTCGTGCCGTGTCGGCAATGACCACGTTGATAGCCTCCCGATAGGGTGATGTACTGATTGCCGTGTAGCGGGGGAGCAATGCTTGAAAGAGTTCGGCTGTCGCCAGCTGATCTGCTTTCGAGTCAGCGGTGACCGCGGCAATAGTCTTTATATCCTGGAGCAAGTCAGCGAGTGTGCCGATGATCAGCACTTCGTTGGGTGGTGATGTTATTTCCGGAGTGATTGTTTCCGCATCCTCTTCATTCGTGGTGATGGAAATTTCTTCAGCGCTGGTCACGGACGTCCGGACTTCCCTTGCATCGCGCTGCGCTTCTCCCATGAGGGATGCTGTATGCGTGTTTTCAACCGGGGTGACGGCAGGCTTCTGTCTGTTCGCCTTCAGCCACTGGAAAAATTCTTGATGATAAAAGAGACAAGCCGCGACTGTGTAGTATACTGTTACTATTACGACTACGGCTGTAAAAAAAAATTCCCAGGTAATGGAGTTGAGCATATGCCTTCGTGTTTGATTTCGAAGGCAAGGTGTGGAGCACCGCTAGCGTATATTCACCATTCTGTCAGAATGAGGTTCGATTTTTTTTGCATCCGTCTTTGAAACAATTCTCCTTATTCACTACGGCTAAAAAAAGGGGGTAAGCCTCTTTCTCGTTCATTTCGGCTTCCGGCCATTCTTCCAAATCTCAAGGATGCGCTGTTTCGCTCGGGTTCCCGTTTTTATACTGTAGTCTCTTGGCAGAGGTCAGGCGATAAGGGTCAAAATTTGCAGTCGAAAATGCCGTGCGCACTCCAAAATCATTAAAAAATAGGCATAAAAAGGCATTTATAAACTAATTATATTAGTTTATTTATTACTAATAATATTAGTTTATACTTTTGATCCCTATACACGCCTTATGACCTCCCTTGAAAAATCTGATATCCTTGCCCGGTTGCAGTCCGACATTCTGCGGCTTCAACGGTTCAAGCCGACCGTTTCGGTCGTGCGGGATTTTGAACTGGGTGATCTTGCTGATGCTTTTCCAAACAGGACCTTTCCAGTCGGGCACATTCATGAATTTCTTGCTACCAAAACCGAAGACATGGCAACTACCGGAGGTTTCATTGCCGGGCTTCTTTCCTTATTTCTAAAAAGTAACGGCACTATACTTTGGGTCAGTTCAACGCGAAAACTATTTCCCCCTGCTCTCAAAAACTTTGCTGTGCAACCTGACCGGTTCATCTTCCTTGACCTTGCCAACGAGAAAGATGTTTTATGGGCAATGCATGAAGCGTTGAAGTGTGCCTCACTCACGGCTGTCATTGCTGAACTGAGCGAAGTAACCTTCACGGAATCACGCAGGCTTCAACTGGCTGTTGAGCAAAGTCAGGTTACGGGATTTGTGCTGCGGCAGTCTTCCCGAAAACCAGGCACAACGGCATGTGTATCACGGTGGCGCATCACTTCGCTACCCAGTGAAGTGATTGATTCATTACCGGGTATCGGTTTCCCTACCTGGCGTGTGGAGTTGCTGCGCATGCGTAACGGTCATACCGGTACGTGGGATATCCAATGGAAGGCAGGATCGCTCCTGCCCGTTCAACGAGCGGAAAATTTCCACGAGCAAAATAAGAAAGCAGGGTGAGTGATGGCTGCGCGTTATGTTTCGATATGGTTCCGTCATCTGAATACGGACTGGTTCTCTCTCCGGCAGCCTTCGTTAAAGGCAAAACCTTTTGTCTTACGAAAGCCATCCCATGGCCGGATGATTGTCTCGGCCGTGAATGCAAATGCAGCCTCGAAAGGAATACCGATCGGGATGACGCTGGCGGATGCCCGTGCCTTACATCCAGAACTTGAAATACAGGATGATAAGGTAGATCTGTCTGATAAACTACTGCAACGTCTTGCTGCCTGGTGCATACGGTTCACCCCCCTTGTTGCTGTTGATGCGCCCGATGGACTTATGCTGGATGCCACCGGCTGTACTCATCTGTGGGGTGGCGATGCGGGCTATCTTGATTTTATAAAACAAAAGTTGAATGAACGCGGCTATGACGTCCGCCTGGCTATTGCTGGCACTGCGGCGCTGGCATGGGGCACAGCCCGATTCTCGACGGGACCACTCGTCATTACTGAAGAGGTGTGGGCCGAGACGTTTCTGCGTTTACCACCCGAAGCGCTTCGGCTGGAGGCGGATGTGATCGAACGACTTCACAAGCTAGGACTTCATCACATCTGTCAGTTCATCAACATGCCCCGGGCGTCCCTTCGAAGACGGTTCGGCCTCCCTTTCCTTCAGCGAATAGACATGGCATTAGGCCGCATACCGGAAGTATTCAACGCTGTTCAGCCTTGTGAACCATATCAGGAACGCCTGCCCTGTCTTGAGCCAATCACGACAGCCACCGGAATCGAAATTGCCTTGCACGAACTGCTCAAGACCTTATGCCTTCGCTTACAGCAAGACCAAAAAGGTCTGCGCTCGGCTATTTTAAAATGTTATCGCGTGGACGGTAAGATGGTCCAGGTTGACATCAACACAAACCGGCCTTCGCATCATGTGGATCACCTCTTCAAACTATTTGTGTTGAAGTTGCCGTTGATCGAACCGGCCCTGGGCATTGAACTGTTTGTACTAGAATCTCCGAGAGTTGAGGCCCATCTTCCCCAGCAGGAAAAGATGTGGGACGTCCTTACCGGAACAACGGATGCTTTACTGGCAGAACTTCTGGATCGTCTGGCCGGGAAGGTTGGCTCACACACTATTCACCGTTATCTTCCTGCTGAGCACTACTGGCCGGAACGTTCATTGCGCACCGCGGCCACACTCGAAGAAAATCCTTCGCATGAGTGGCGAAGTGACAAGCCGAGGCCCCTTCAACTTTTGCAACACCCGGAGCCCATCCAGGTGACGGCACCCATTCCGGATTATCCTCCGATGCTTTTCGTGTATGCCGGCAAGGTGCATAAAATTGCTAAGGCTGACGGGCCTGAGCGCATCGAACAGGAATGGTGGTTGCAACAGGGAGAGCATCGTGATTACTATCGTGTGGAAGATGAGGAAGGACAGCGTTACTGGTTGTTTCGACTGGGACACTACGATGACAAAACGTATCAATGGTTTATTCACGGATTCTTTGCCTGAATAGATGGAGGATGCTTATGCGCTATACAGAACTACAGGTAACGACGAATTTCAGTTTTCTACGCGGAGCTTCACATCCGGAGGAGATGGTGGAGCAAGCCAAGGCGTTAGGTTATTCGGCCATCGCCATTACCGATCGGAATACCCTTGCCGGGATTGTCCGTGCCCATGTCGTTGCCCGGCAACATGGCATGCGCATTATTCCGGCAAGCCGTATTGAATTACAGGACGGTCCGAGTCTGCTCGCATTTCCAAGCGATCGTGCTGCCTATGCGCAGTTATCAGCGCTGTTGACGACGGGAAATCTTCGCACAGAAAAGGGACAATGTGAGTTGTACAAGCAAGATTTATATGCGCATGCAAAAGGTATACACGCTGTGGTCATCCCACCAGCTTCGTTGAATGCAGTCTTTGATTTCGATGTATCCTTTACACAGGTACTGCATGAGTACCGGGAAGCCTTCGGAGAAAACCTGTCCATTGCGGCTACACGTCTTTACCATGGCGATGATGCCAAGCACCTTTATCGTGTTGCACAGCTTTCAAAAAAGCTTCGAATACCGATGGTCGCCACCAACGATGTTCATTATCATCATTTCAAGCGCCGGGAGTTACAGGACATTGTCACGTGTGTGCGGGAGAAATGTACTATTTACAACGGCGGATATACACTACATCCCAATGCGGAGCGATACCTGAAGCCTCCGGAGGAAATGATTCGTCTTTTTCGTCAGTATCCGGAGGCCATTGAACAGAGTCAACGGATTGCTGAAGCCTGTACCTTTTCGCTTGATCAGCTGAAATACAATTATCCGAGGGAGATTACGAGCCATGGGCGCACACCCCAGCAAGAATTGGAGTTCCTCACCTGGCAGGGAGCCGGTAACCTGTTTGGTAAAACCATTCCGGAAAAAGTACGGGCGAACATCCTGCATGAGCTCACCTTTATCGGGCAGATGAATTATGCGGAGTATTTCCTCACGGTGTACGATATAGTCCGGTATGCACGCGAGCAAAAAATACTTTGTCAGGGCCGGGGATCAGCTGCTAACTCTACGGTATGCTATTGTTTGGGCATAACTTCCGTTGATCCTTCGAAGTTCGACTTGTTATTCGAACGTTTCATTTCATCGGCCCGCAATGAACCACCCGACATTGATGTTGACTTCGAGCATGAGCGACGTGAGGAGGTGATGCAATACATCTACCATAAATATGGAAGATCCCGTGCTGCCGTTGTTGCTACCGTAACACAATTACATCATAAGGGTGCTATCCGCGATGTTGGTAAAGCGATGGGACTTTCGGCCGATACTATCTCCCGGCTCTCCGGCTTGATCTGGGATTTCAATGACGAAGGTTTTGATCGCAACCGTATTGCTGATCAGGGCTTGAATCCGGACGATCCAGTCATTATGAAAGTACTTCAGCTCACGTCCCAATTTATTGGTTTTCCAAGGCAACTTGGGCAACACACCGGAGGTTTTGTTATCACCGAAGGCAAGTTATCCGACCTGTGCCCTGTGCTGAATGCGCGGATGGAAAATCGCACCAACATTGAGTGGAACAAAGATGACATTGAAGCGCTTGGTTTTCTCAAGATTGACGTGCTTGCGTTGGGCATGCTGACGTGTATCCGAAAAGCTTTTGATCTCTCAAAGCAGCATTACAATCTTGATCTTACACTGGCCAACATTCCACAGGATGATCCGGCGGTTTATACGATGGTCAGTCATGCCGACACGATCGGCGTCTTTCAGATAGAGAGCCGTGCGCAGCAATCGATGTTACCGCGCTTACGTCCCACTTGTTTTTATGATCTGGTGATTGAAGTGGCCATTGTACGACCGGGGCCGATCCAGGGCGACATGGTCCATCCCTATTTACGGAGACGGAATGGTGAAGAGCCCGTTGAGTTTCCTTCGAAGGAGCTTGAAGAAATTCTCGGGAGGACGTTGGGAGTTCCTTTGTTTCAGGAGCAGGCTATGAAGATCGCCATCGTTGCTGCGGGCTTCACCCCTGCGGAAGCCGATGCGCTGCGGCGAAGTATGGCTACGTTCAAAGCACGCGGTAAAATTTCCTACTTCGAAGACAAGCTCATCCAGGGCATGACTCGCAACGGATACAAGCTGGAGTATGCCCATCGCGTCTTCCGGCAGCTGGAGGGGTTTGGAAGTTATGGATTCCCGGAGAGCCATGCCGTGAGTTTCGCGTTGCTGGTTTATGTTTCTTCCTGGCTCAAGTGTTACTACCCGGATGTGTTTGCAACGGCCCTGCTCAACAGTATGCCTATGGGTTTCTATCAGCCCGCGCAAATCATCATCGATGCACGTAAGCATGGTGTAGAGGTGCGGCCGGTTGACATCAACCATTCCTATTGGGATAACACGCTGGAAGAGAAGTCTGGTCGGTATTGTGCGGTGCGTCTGGGATTCCGGCAGGTGAAGTCGTTGCGGCAGGACGATGTTGACCTGTTGGTCCGTCACCGGAATAAAAAATTGTTCAGCGCTGTACATGAATTGCGCGAAGCTGGTATACCGGAATCCACGCTGGAGAAACTTGCCGATGCCGATGCATTCCGGTCGATTGGCCTAGACCGCCGAAAGGCGTTGTGGGAAGTATCGACCAATGATCATCAGGCACGTGCGCTGTTCGCGGAGGAACAATCCAACCGTGTGGAAGAAAAGTCTATCACGTTACCGGAGATGAAATTATCCGAACATGTTGTTCATGATTATGCGTCCACGGCGTTGTCCCTGAAAGCGCACCCGGTGAGTTTTGTACGGGAGCAGTTAAGCAGGCTTCGTGTGCATACCGCCATGGATCTCGAACATATCAAAGCCGGTGATACTGTGAAAGTAGCCGGGCTTGTACTGGTACGTCAGCGACCCGGTACGGCGAGTGGCATCTGCTTTATTACGCTGGAAGATGAAACCGGTACGATGAACCTGGTTGTTTTTAAAAAACTATTTGACCGTTATCGGAAAGAAATCATTCAGGCGAGGTTGCTAATGGTGGAGGGTAAGGTACAAAAGGAGAAAGAAGTAATTCATGTGATTGTCAGCCGGTGCTTTAATGTATCAGACCTATTGCAGACGCTTACCACAACCCATGACGACCTTTCTGTTTCCATGTCGCGGTCGGATGAAACCAGTTCGCCTTTTCTGGAGAAGAAGAAAAATGTGACAGCGGTTGCTGCCCAGGGGAATCTTTTCGGGGAAGGTCGGAATTTCAGGTAGGGACAACCTGGTGCTTCCTTCTGAATTTCTGGTTATTCGTCTGAATTTTCATCATCTATATAGTATCTTCCGTAGTCCAACGGAAAAGAAGAATCATTTTATTAACGTTAATCATTATGTGTTTCCATAAATCAGAAGTGGAAAAGTTGAATGATCTGATGGCGCACTATGCCGCATCGTTTCAATCCATTACGGAAGATCTTGAACCCATTCGCGAGCGTTTTCACATTCTCATGCAGAAGGATGATACGTTAAAGTCTATTGGCGTTACTCATACCGAGGTATTGAACAACCAACTTATTCAGTATTCCCAGAAAGATGCTTTACCGGCATCCCTTACCAAACCAGAATTGTCGGAATTGAAGTGGTGTTTAAAAACACTTTCTGCGTTTGAGAAGGAAGGCATCTACCGTTATCACGAAAATGGATTTGATTATTTGCCAACGCCGATCATTACTGCGGGAGAACCGGATAAATTCAAATTGTTCCGTTGGGGATTGATTCCTTTCTACATGACTGATAAAGCGAAGGCGATGATCCTGCGTACACAAACCTTGAATTGTATTTCCGAAGAAATGTATGAAAAGCCATCGTTTCGGGATGCGATCAAGAATGGCCAGCGGTGTTTAATACCCGTAACCGGATTTTACGAATGGCGCTGGCTTGATGAACGAGGGACGGTGAAGATTCCCTACTATGTAACCTTTCGTGATCAGAAAGTCAGGTCTATGGCCGGGCTTTACAGTCGATGGAAAGACAACGAGTCGGGGAAATATTATTACAGCTACACGGTATTAACGACTAAGGCAAACACCATCCTTGCGTACGTCCACAACCACAAGAAACGGATGCCGGTGTTTATTGCTCCTGAGGATGAGCAGACCTGGTTGAAGAAAGATCTTAGCAAGGAAGATGTGCAAGGGCTTTGTCGGCCGTATCAGGATACGGCCATGAGAGCTTATACGGTTTCCAAGCTGTTGACAACAAAAAATATAAATACAAATGTTGCTAACGTGCGCAGTCCGATGAATTATACCATCAGGAAGCAAACCAGTTCCTTCTTCGTGGTGATAAGAAGAAAGCGTTGGAGGCATTTAAAAATTCCGTGGCAGGCGATAAAATCAAAATTGATGACCTTCAGCACGCGGCTGGCCAGGAAATCATTGCGGAACTTGGTTGACAATAATCGCTTCCTGTTACGGTTGTTCCCTTCGAATCATCTGAACCTTCAATGGTGAGTCTTCCACCAAAATGAAACTAATTTTATTCAGGCTGTGGAACTAAGTTCCAGGTTTAGTTGCCCATCCTTTGAAGATTTCTTTGGCGCACGAAAGTAACTTTCGCGCGAGAACAGCACGGAAGAAACTTCCGCGCCAGAGGGTGGGTGTTTTCATTCAGCCTTGTCCACAGATGATCGCGCGTATCGGTTGGTGTGCAGGCGGGGTTGATCGCCTTAGGGAGAACAAGACCCAAACGGAGAAATATCAACGACCCAGAAAATCTAGCACTGTAAAAAAATCAGTCTGCAAGAATTCACGTTAGGTGTATTACAAGACTTTACACTAATTTCACAAATCACCTAGTAATATGATTGAACTACTACAAGGAGATATTACAAAAATTCAAGTTGATGTCATTGTCAATTCTGCTAATTCCTCACTACTAGGTGGTGGAGGTGTTGATGGAGCGATCCATAGGGCTGGCGGAAATGAAATTTTGACGGAATGCCAAAAAATACGGAACTCTCAAGGCGGTTGCAAAGTTGGCGAAGCTGTTATAACAACAGCAGGAAAACTTCCGTCCAGATTTGTAATTCACACCGTAGGACCTGTCTGGAATGGAGGAACCTTCAACGAAGAGACTCTCCTCGAATCGGCCTACTTAAACTCCTTGAAATTGGCCGAAATGAATAGTTTACAAACAATTGCATTTCCAAATATTAGCACAGGAATTTATCGTTTTCCTATCGACAAAGCAGCCGCGATTGCTATTCCAACCGTTCAAAATTTCCTAGCATCTCACTACCTCATAAAAAAAGTGATTTTTGTCTGTTTCGACACTCTTAACTTCAGGCTATATAAGGAACTACTCCGATTCTAAGTCCCTAGTCTTAGCAATTTACTAAGTTCCTCAAACGCCACTTTCTTCTCCCCCTCTTCTGAAGGTTCTAACAAGACATTTAGGATATCCTTTTCCATTTCAAAATCATAGATATAAATACCTAACCAACCAGAACTCCAAAAATCAATACTTCCACTTCTCACATTGCCTTCAAAATCCACACGGTTTATATCACCAAAATCTCCATTTTCAAAATTCTTATATTCTAAGAGAAAGCCCTTTGAAGTCATTAAAGGTGAAATACACTCCTTAAACCAATCTATATCCATCTTTGGCATATAATTATTTTACTTGGATAACATCACTCAAATTCCTGTAATATGGTAACATCTGCCCACCCTGCTTGGATAACTGATGTTGCATTACTCTATTAGCATCAGGTCCTATCATTTTTAACCAACCATCCTTACCTCCTTGTAACAGACTCTTTGTCGGCACCTGAAACTCAACATATACGGAACCCCGAACCGCCCCAGAGTAGCCAGTTGGGCCAGTCGTCATTACAAATGTTTGTCCTCCTCCGCCTTGAACAACTTTGCCAGTACTCTGCATGGTAGCCAATTCCCTTTGAGACATCCATCTCCCAACATTTGTATAAGCAACACCGTCTGATAAGAGTGCTCCTCTAATTAGAGAGCCAGCACTATACAACGAAAATCCAATTTCGGCTACGCCCTTGAATCCCTCATAAAACTGGGCATCCGCTTTCCTATACTTCAAAGGCTTATAAACGGGATCCTTTGAAGTAAGATAATTAACAAGTGCATCAGGTGCCCACTTAGCAAGTGTCATTTGGTCATCATCCCATGCGGTTGGCCAACCAAATAAACCTGAAGATTTCGATAACCCTGAAGAATATCTGCCCTGTTGAGGATAGAATTGAGTCGTGGAAGACGTAACTGTTGCATTGCCACTCTCATCATAGGATGTATGAGTTTGATGATAAAGAAAGACATCAGGTCCTTCTGCTTGTATTACATTGACACTAAAGTCTGAACCTCCGAACGGTTTACCTATAAATGTATTGTCCTGACCAGAGCCTTGGCTCCTTGCCGGTGCTGACCAAGAGTTTTTATTGAAGCTAATCGTATCAGCTCCATTTGGGTCAATCATATAAATTGGACTGTTTGCAAAACAAGCAAACGGACTTTCGTGGAATTTAACAACCGGATCGATATTCCACCTTCTACCTATTCTACTATCATATTCCCAAAACTCTGCAGTATAATGCCCTGGGGCTATTTCATCAACTTTTTCCTGCCCTTGTGCTCCATATCTAGTTGTCGATTTTGAAATATCCTTCCAACCTCTGCTACTCATATCCAATCCAAAGGGGTAGTAATCATTTGTGCTCACCACATTCGACCAAGTACTGTCCGCCAACATGTTGATGTTGTCAGTAATAACTGAAAGCACGTTACCTAAATGGTTGCTGACCTCATAGGCGCGTTTACCCAAAACCTGCTCACCTTCAAAGATGGCGGGTCTATACACACCCAGTCGGTTGCTACCATAGATTGGTTGCTCATTAATTATTGTATCAGCGTATATCGTCATCACATTACCAAGTGCATCGCGCACGTACCTTGTAACTAAAACAGTGTCGAGCTTTTCGACACGTTTCTCAATTCGATTACCTGTTGCATCATATCTGAACTTCAAAGTAACACTATCATTTTTTGTTTTCACTTGACGCACCTTTCCATAAGGCGTCCAGCTAATCTTGCTGCCTTCCTCCTGGTCGGCAATCAAGTTACCGATAGCATCATAGATGAACGGTCCGTCTTCAGGAATATACGCAGCCAGGTCATTGCCTTCTTCTGCCTCAAAATTATTGTGAACGGTAATATCGCGTGTCGCCCTTAGTTCAGCAGGAGTTCCCAACTGAGGTCTTGCTGTTCCGGCAACCGTAATGTCTCTATACAACTTGTTGTTTGAGTTGATGACCGCGTTGTAGGTAGTGTCGCGAACAATCGGCAATACACCTCGCAGTTTATTACTATTCTTGTAGTAATAATAATCATAGTCGTGCAGAACTTGCCCTTGCGCATTCATCCTGTCTAAGGTAAGGATGTTTCCGTTGCCATCATAAGTGTAGGTTTCGTCATAGGCAGCATTTGCTTTTGGAGCAAAACCACTTGCTGCTGTATAAGTTGTTAAACTGCGGCTCTTCGTGATACGATGCAACTGATCATACTTGTACAGCATGGCCTGCATACCTTTTGTGCGGTCGTGGTTCACTTCGCCAATTTTTGCCAGGTCGGTCACCATCCAACTGATGTTACCATTATAGAGTCCGTTGTGGTGGTGGTTTTCATTCAGCCTTGTCCACAGGTGATCGCGGGTGTCGGTTGGTGTGAAGGCGGGGTTGATCGCTTTGTAGTCACCTTCGTAATAGCCGAGTGCATAGGCGTAAACATCTTTGCCAACATGCTGGTCTACGGTAGTCGACAGATCCGGGTCATTTGCATACGGTTGGTTCACACCTTTAATCCAACCTTGCAAGGTGTAGTAGTAGTCAACAGCCTGCGAGCGATAGTCTCCCAATTCAACACGTGCCAGTGGGCCGTGCTTATAGTAGAAGTACTTCGCTTCGCGGTTCCAGATGAAACGATCGGTAGAAGTAAATACCTCTTTCAACCGGTTGTCGCTGTCATAGGTGTACTTATGCACAAACTGATCGTGTTGACCGTACTGATAGAACACGTAGTTCACTTTGCCGCTGATGAGGTCGTAACCGTAATCCGTGCGCTTATCGCTGAGGCCGGGCACATGCTGCAACAGTGATTTTACATTACCGTGCACATCGTAGGTATAGTAGGTGGCAATGGTATCGGTGGTGTTCTTTTCAAGAACTTCCACCCAGGCCACTCGTGTGCGCAGGTAGTGCTGCGGGAAGGTTTGTTGTAACGATGACTTACCGAAATCGTAATGTGTGCGGGTAATGTCGGTGAGTGCGAAGTCCGGAAGTCCGGAAGACGGGAAGTTAGTGTTCTGCAACGAATCTTTCAGTTCACCTACGGTGCGTGCAGTCTCCATCTCTCCCACTTCGGTCACGCGGCCTTGTTCATCGTATTTGGTGTAGGAGAATTTGCTGTCTTTAGCTTGCTGCGC
>Ga0315910_10001540_pt1 | contig 21059 bp, 17 predicted proteins | sample EdamamesoilMG_FD_204470 | JGI IMG/M metagenome (GOLD analysis project Ga0315910, IMG submission 204470) | Garden soil microbial communities collected in Santa Monica, California, United States - Edamame soil | ecosystem: Environmental > Terrestrial > Soil > Garden | place: USA: California...
ATATCGAACAGAAACCAAAGGACTTCTATCCATTCCAGAGTCAGAGATACAGCTATCCAATGGTGTGTATCAACAAAATGAAGGGTGGTAATAGTGAAGGAAAACTTTTAAAGAGTAACAACTATGAAAATAACTAAGAACATAACATCAATGGTTGCTGCTGCTATGGTAATGATGGCTGCTTGCGAACCGATTGAAGACAGGGATACGTTGAAGAATAGCTATGATCCTGATGACATTGAACTGATTGCAACCCAGACAGCCGGTGGAACCGGTAATGGTATAACGCTAAAGATGAATACACCAGGTGTTACCGGATATTGGGACTATAAACTGAATAAGGGGCTTACCGATGAGGTTTCTTTCGTAAGCCCGTTTATGGGCGATGTGACGTTCACCTATACTGTTTCTTCGCCTTATATTCCTAACGGTAACCTTGACGAGAGCGAAATTATTACAAAGGAAATTACAGTCGATGTTCAGGTAGCTGATCAGCCGGTACCACAGGCTTATAAAGATCTTGTTGGAGAGGATTTGCAAACTAAGACGTGGGTGTTTGATGGAACAGGGGGAGATGGTGGACTCTGGTGGTATATGTCAGATCCCGCAAATCCCTTGGGACTTTGGTGGAATGCAGGGGGGAGTGGTGATCAAGTCCCGACTGACGTGTCAGGTAAAATGGTTTTTGATCTTGCAGGAGCGGCAAACTATACTTACTACTCAAACCCAGCTGATCCTGGTGTAACAGGCGGTTCTTTTGCATTTAGTTCAGACTATAAAAAGTTGACGATTAATGGACCTGCTAATCTTTTGGGTGTGAGCGGCTGTGGAGCACATTCAAATGGCCGGCTCTATAACATTGTTGAATTAACTGCCGACAGATTGGTACTATCCGTTCCGAATGCCTCCTGTGGCAGTGGTTGGACATGGGTATTTGTGCCTGAAGAGAACTAAACTGGATTAAGTAAAACCTGATTATTCTAAAACCCATCTCAATTATTGAGGTGGGTTTTTTCATTTTGAAGGTTGCATGAGCAGTGCATTGCAGCCATGACCTGCTCACTTGATACCACCTAACTAAAATGCTATCTTGGCTTCTTAGCTGTTTTCGTATGAGCCTTGCTTTCAATAATTATGATGATACACTTGCCGATCCGGTGGCCTTTAAGCAACTCGCTGCGAAGGATGCACTCTTCCTGCATTACCGGTGTCCACAAGTAGACAAGCACATTCAGCTTTTTTCGCATTACAACGAGATCATGTTTACGCTGGAAGGTTCGCGCACCATGCACCACAGCGGCAAATCGTGGACACTCACCAAACACTCCTGCCTGCTCACCCGTAAAACGGCCTACCTGCAGGAGCTTCCCGAACTGGTAGGGTGGGAGGTGCTTGCTTTTTATTTTCAGGATAATTTCTTTCGGCAAGTTATTGCCGAATATCATCAATACCTCCCGCTGAAGGACCTGCCAGAATCTCCCCGCGACATGCTAATGGAAATTAATGTTAGTGAAACTACACAAGCTTTTTTCTACAGTATACTTCCTTACTTTAAACAAAATCTACCTCCGGCAGAGGGCCTCCTCGAACTTAAATTCAAGGAGCTTCTGTTCAATCTTTTTCTGGATCCGCGCAATGTCGGCTTGCTGGCGTATGCCAACAGCCTGATGAGCATCAGCAAAGTTCCGCTCTGGGAGGTCATGGAAGCTAACTACATGTTTAATCTTACTATCGATCAGTTTGCCCGCATGGCGCATCGCAGTACCTCTGCGTTTAAAAAAGAATTCACAGCCTATTATAAGACCAGCCCCGGCAAGTGGCTCACACAAAAAAGACTGGAGCATGCAAAGGCGTTACTCGGAACCAATAAGAAAACGATAAGCGAAGTGGCGTTCAACAGCGGGTTTGAAAACCTGTCGCACTTTAGCCGCATATTCAAGCAGCGCTATGGTATGGCGCCATTGCAGTATCAAACCGATAAACAAAAAAGTTAACCTTTTAAGCAAAGCCATCCGACATGATTAGCGCTTTCTTTGTGCATGGAAAGCAGTTACATAAATCAATTACACTATGCCAACACCACTCGAAATTTTACTTGATCCCATCAGCCTGATCGTTATTGCACTCTATGCGGGTCTTATGATCTGGGAAGCATTGTTTCCGGCCAGACCACTTCCTGAGGTGAAGTACTGGAAAGTAAAAGGGCTTTTGTTTTTTGTGATCTACTTTTACCTGTCCAGTTACTTGCCGATGGTATGGAATGAATACCTTTCAACTTATCAGTTTCTGGATCTCACCAGCCTGGGTACCCTTGGGGGAGTCGTTACAGGTGTTCTGATTTATCAGTTAGGTGTATATGTATGGCACCGGTCCATGCACAAGAGCAACGTACTCTGGCGTATTTTCCACCAGATGCATCACAGTGCCGAGCGCGTGGATACGTACGGTGCTTTTCTGTTCAGTCCCATGGATATGATTGGCTACACCGTATTGGGCAGTCTGGCGTTGGTGCTCGTGGCTGGATTTAGCGCAGAGGCTTCTACTATCATTCTGTTGACCAATACTTTTTTCGCCATGTTTCAGCATGCTAATATTCGCACTCCGGTGTGGCTTGGTTATTTGGTACAACGGCCGGAGGGCCATGCCGTGCATCATGCCAAAGGTATTCACGCGTACAACTATTCAGACCTGGCTATTTATGATATACTATTCGGAACCTGGAAGAATCCGAAAAGCTACGAGCATGAAAACGGATTTTATCATGGTGCTTCCACACGCATGGTAGATATGCTGCTGTTTAAAGATGTTGCCAGCCCGAATGAGTCTGGTATGAAAGGGAGAGGGTAGCGATTCTGGATAGGAATATGCGATGCTAAATCAGTTTGCGGTTTAGCATCGCGTATTGAATTATGGATAGCTGAATTAGTTTTTTATACATTGATTTCCGGTATTCAATACGCCAGGCGGCAATTACATCGATTATGTGTCTTTAAAACTTTAAAGCATTGCAGGAAAGAATCCATTGCAATAACAGCTAAGACTACTTTGGGAACAGGAAAATAATGACAGCTCGTAACCCCCAATCTGCCTTGGCGCCCTCGGGTGCAGCAAGATTGAAACGTGGGCCGATGGCGAGTTGAACCTTTTGCGTTCCCAATGCAGTAACACCCGATAGCACCGGGTTAAACCAAAGTACACTCGTCTCGGCAGTCCAGTTTAGTGTCCACTCGAAGTTGCCGCCAAGCCCTGCACCGCTTTTCCAGTTGTGAACAAAGAAGGGTTGAAGAAACATCTGGCTGATGTTCGCATTGGATTCATCACCACCTACTGTCCAGATTTGGTTTACAAGGGCACCGAAAGTCCATCCCGCCTGTTGTTTCAACGCTACGGCTGTAGGGCCAATGCCAAACTTGTCGGCCGTAAATGCATCAGTGCCCACAGGTAGTAGTAAAGCAGGGCCTGCGCCCCAGGTGAATCCATTCTTCGATTCACTCGGACCAAGAAAGCCGCTCACTACAGCATCCCCTAAACCCGATTGACTTTCGTCTTCACCGGTAATATTGTATTGTGTCATCACCGGCAAGACTACGCGCGTTATTAGGTTCATGTTGGGTGTTAACGCAATGGGAACTACCGGTTGAATGTTTAATGTGTTGCGTGTGCCCTTTAACTCACCAATGCCAAAATCAGTATTGTTTTGAAACGGAACGCTGATCAAGGAAGCAATAGGATTCGCCAGTTTCTTGGCTAACTCAGCGGCTTCATCTTGCGCAAACACAAGAGCACTCGAAGTAAAAAATAACATTGCGGTGGCTACTATTTTTCTCATATTGTTTAGATTCTTTAATACAAGCTATCTTCTCCAACTGCTGCCAAACACGATGTAGTACGCCCATTGTTCCGGGCCTCTGGCGAGATCGACTCCGGCACGGAGTTTAAATTTTCGCGCTACCAGGTAACGAAATCCTCCACCACCACTGGTATGCCAGCTTGCATCAGCGAATTCACTCCACGTATCATACGCTTTGCCCGATCCGGCAAAGAAGACTGCACTCCACCGCGAAACGATATCCCAACGTAATTCCACTTCACCAACGGAAAAGATATTGCCCTGGTATCGGGCGGTAGGAATTCCGCGAAGATCAATGTACGGAAGCAAGTAGAACGGTGTATTGCCGGATACTTGTTGATTTTCAATCCGGAAACCGCCAATCAGTTTTTTCATCAGCGGATAGTAAAAATATCCATACACGTTGAAGTTGGTATAGTTCCATTGACTACCAAAGGCTTCATTCGACCAGGCTAGTGAGGTATGAAACCGGATTCCCTTATCGGGTGTGAAAATATTATCGCGGCCTTCGTACTCCACTACGACACCCGGCATACTCAGGGTTGCTTTAAGATCAACTTCCGGAAAACCATCGGGCAGTGTTCCTTCGGTTGGTGAAATGTTTGATTTAATGAAGGTGTATTTTAGTCCGGTGCTCCAGCGCAAACCTTTCAACTCCTTCAACAGGGTGAGGCTTAGCGGTGCAGCTTTAAAATTGAGTGTGTATTGTTGTTCGTTTCCCAGTGGGCCAGTGTGATAAAAGTCCATGTTCATATCGGCATAGCCGCCCCCCACGCGATATTTGATTCTCGCCTTCATCCACGTTGCCGACCGAAAGGCAAACACGGCCCAGCTTTTGTTCGCGGTGTACATTAACATTCCGCCACTGATGTCGGGCGGTGTGGGTATTCGTGTTTCTACTCCTTTTATTTCTTCATAGGCGGGTGGCCTTTTTTTGATGAATACCGGTGCAATGGAAACACCGAAGTTTCCGAAGGCAGGCTCGGTAATCAGGTTAGGAACCGGGATAAAACCTCCGGGATAGTTGATCAGGAAATCACTAAAGTCAAATTTCCCATCCAATGAATCTTTCAGGTACTGCCGCATGGCTTTTTTATCCTGCCCAAACGAAAGGGCTGGCAGAAGAACGATTAGAAGGAGCACAAGTCGGATCATAATGGATAGGTTTCTTACATTTCGAATTTCCGTTGTGTTTCTGCTATTGTGTTATCCGTTTCGTCCGACTCGGTTAGAACCCACTTCCGGAATTGCTTTGCATTTTTTTTCAGCGCTGGTTCTTTGGCTGTTGATGCGCTGCCGTAGCGTTCTTCGTTGACGTGCTCTATCATTTCCGTCCACGCGCTGTTGTGATAGGCCTCGGTTGCTTCACGCAGGGTTGTTGTTTTGTTTTTACTACCTACATGGTCCCACCATTGATATAAGCGTTTCCAGTACTCATCATCGCTTGCGCGCATCAGGTTACGAAACCAGTAGGCCTCGGTTTGTTTATAACGAATATGCCGTAGCCGGAGAAACCGAATAAATTGCACACTCCATCGAATCAGAAAGTACAGTATACCAAAACCAATCGTGAGGTAAGCAAAAAACCAGTACCATAGTATGCCCATGATTTTTTTTGGACCTGCTGCTTTTTGTGGTATTGTTTTTACGGGCTGCTGAATTGTGAGGCTGTCGCGCAAGGTCGTGAGTATGCCCAGGTTGTTGTTTGATTGAACGGTAATGGTTTTGGCGGCTGCCTTTCGTGTGTAGTGTTTTCGTGTCAGGGGATTCCATCCGTGAACTGTAACAGCCGGGATAATAAATGTTCCTTCCTTTTCCAACAGGTACGTTGTGGTTTGGGTGTAACGGCCATTGGCATCAACATCGTTGCGTGTGTCTGTCAATTCCGCTGTGTGCGGATAAACGCTGGCGAACGGAAGGGTATCGGGCAAGACAGGAGATATGAATTGGGGTAACGTTCCGCGAGCATCTACGCTAATGGTACGTTCGATGATATCGCCCACCTTTACATGTTGCAGTGATTTGTTCCAATGTTCGTGTACAAAAATATTCTTAGCCACGGTGATGTTTTCTTCCCGCATGCTTTCAGGAAGGGGTTTCACGGTGTAGGCTTGGGCGTTGGTTTTTATGGTAATCTTACGACTTACCGAACTTCCCTTGGGTGGCGTGGTGGCTACAATGGAAAGGGGTGGAATAGTAAACGAGCCATCTTTGTACGGGAATACTATAAAGTAAAAGGTAAGGCCGGCATATTGATCGTAGCCAACATCAAACATACCGGGTTGTGTCTGATCAAACGGGATAACAAAAGCGTTGGGAAGCTGTATGTTATCGAACTCAAGCGGGGCGGTGTACCAGGTAGCGGTAAGTACACTGATGGTAACTTTAAAGGGTTGCTGCACATACACGCTTCTTCGATCGAGCGAGACACGGGCAAAGCAATCCTGCGCTTCGGTCGTAAGCGAAGGGAGAAGCAGCACAATCAGAATGACGCACTTACTCACCATGGGTTTGTTGGTTTTTTAACCTCTTTATAGTATCGTTTCTTCTGTAATTCAAATCTTCGGTGTAAAAATTCAGCAGGATCGGCTGCCGTTCTTCTCATGAGGATGGCTTCGGAAGTTTGTGGAACACTGTTGAAGTTTTTATCGGGTGTTTTGGCCTCCTTGAATTTGTGCACGTTACTTTCCACTTCATCGGTTATACGGTCGCCAGCGGTAGGTAATTTTTTTACTTGTGTATCGGAAGAGAGTTCTTCATCCTTTGATTTCGCTTTACGTTCGTTTAACGGATCGTCTTTTTTGTTTTGGGCGGTCAGGCTTTTTTGTGGTCCCGAAACGTTGGCAGGATCGTACTGTAGTATGCTGTCTGCTTTTTGTTTAGCGTGGCGTGCCTGCGCCATACTTTTTTCCAATTGATCGTTAAGGGAGGGATCCAATTGTGCTGCCGAATCAAACGCCTCAAGCGCATCAGCATAACGACCGAGTTGTGCAAGCGCCAAGCCACGGTTATAATTTCCGGCTGCGCTGCTATCGAGCGCGAAAAGATCAGCGGCTGCTTCAAAGTTTCCGGCTTTGTAATAATTGATGGCGCGGTGGGTGTCATCGTCAAACCGTTCCGCAGCTTCTTCAAACTTGCCAGCATTTTCGAGTAGCTGTCCCTGGTAGTTGTGATCATACCACCAGTCTGGATGGTTGCTGTTTATGCCACACGACTGCAATAAAATTATTCCGAATCCAATCCAACACCATTGAACTACCCATCCTTTACGGAACCAGAGCAGGGTGATAAACACAGCCGGAAGCATAAACAGCAAGCCCATGTCCTGCCAGTCTTTCTCTTTCTTATCCATTTCCTTTTCGAACACCAGTTTTTTATTGATGCGTGAAACCATGCTTTCAACATCTGATTTATCGAGTGTGATGGGCGTGATATGAATGGAAGTGTCTTGAGCCAGGTTTTGAATCACGGCAGGGTTTTGCCGCGAATGCGCGTGTGGATGTCCTGGAACGGTAGCGCCCTCGGGTGTAGAGAACAATAGTATTTCAAGGCGGTGGTGATTACCCTGTAAATAATTTGTGAGCAGCACGGCATCTTCTTCAGAAATTTCATCCGTCATCAGAAGAATGGTACTTGGTGCTGTGATTTTAGTCATGACTGTATCGATCACTTGCAGCAACAGGCTCATGTTACTTCCATCGATGGGCATGATGTGGTTAGCCAGGCTGGACGCATGATGCTTGATGAGTGTGAAGTCGCTGGTAAAAGGCAACACCGGGTGGGCCGTGCCCGCATAGGCGAGGAGTCCGACACGTGTATGCGGGTTGGCATCCAGGAAATCGCTGATTTTAAATTTTGCCCGCTCCAACCGGTTAGGTTGGATATCGGTAGCCAGCATGGACCGTGATGCATCCAGGGCGAGTAATGTTACAGCGTTTATTTTTTCCGTTGGCAGATCGCGCTTTTTCCAGGTAGGGCCAGCCAACGCCAGGATCATAAAAGAAGATGCCAATACAAAGAAGACAAGTGGCCCCAGCACAGCCCACCGATTGCCAACCGAAAACATGAATGGCCTCAACGCAGGTGCAATGATGGTCTTCCAGGATTTGCGTTCGCGGTTACTGATGAGGAGTAACAAGGCGATGCAGCCGAGCATAACAAAAAGATACAAGGCTTTCGGCCTGAGAAAATGAAATTGTTCCCAGTTGAAATCACCGATTATTTTTTCCAGGCCTTGTATCATTTGTTATTCCTCATTATGAAAGAATTTCTGTTTTTGGTTGTGGCTTCATTATTCGTGTTGACGGTCTTGCGATTTTCTTTCTGGGTGTTTGTTAAGGGATACATTTTTGTTTACTATCAATCTTCCTGATAAAACTTCTTTACTATCCGCCTGCTCTGAAAAGATTAACCATTCCATTGAACAGGTGAAACATTAACCCAATTAATAGGGCGGCTGCCAGTGGATACATATAGAGAAGTGTTACCGGCTTGTAACTTTCCTCTTCATATGTTACCGGTTCAATCTTATCCAGTTCAGCATAGACTTCCTTCAACTGGCCCTCGTTCATGGCGTTGAAGTACTTTCCGTCAGTAGCCGTTGCAATGTCTTTCAGCGTTTTTTCATCGAGGTCATAACCTCCGTTGCCTCCGGCCTCGCCAATGCCTAACGTGTAAATGGTGATGGAATCTTTTTTTGCCGCCTGCGCGGCATCCAGTGGAGCAATGTCTTTGCCGGCATCAATACCATCGGTGAGTAACAGCATGATACGTTGTTTGAGGGTGTCTTCTTTAAATACTTTCACACTAAAGGCAATCGCTTCACCAAGGCTGGTCATTTGTCCCGCCATACCTACTTCGGTTTGATCGAGCAGCCATTCTATGGCATCGAGGTCGGTGGTGAGAGGCGCTTGTAAATAGGCATGTGTTCCAAACATCACCAGGCCGATCTGATCGCTCTTACGCTCTTTCACAAATTCTTTCATGATGGATTTTACTGCGTTCCATCGCGTGGTTCGCTTTCCATTGAAAACCCAATCGGAGTTTTCCATGCTGAAAGAAATATCAGCAGCAATCAGGAAACTCCGCACCGTTTTTATTTTTTTGGAAGGCTCACCTACATACTGCGGGGAAGAAGCGGCCGCCAGTAACAACAACCAGCAAAGGATCAGTGACAACCAACCGAAAAAATTCCGGGGTGTTATCCATGCTCGCTTGCGTGGGCGCTGACCCGACACGTCTGCAGCACGACCAAAGAACGGAGCAAGCAGGGCGGCTCTTCTTTTTTTTAAAGACGGCAGTAATACATACACCAGCAACGGCAATGGTGCGAGGAAGAACACCCATTTGTGCGCGATCTCAAAGTGCATGCCCGGTTCCACGTGTAGTGTGTTTAATGTATCGCTTGTGTTTACTTATCCATAGTTTGGTATTCGCTATGAATTTCTTTGCTGCGACTTCATCAACTGAAGCCGATTGATAAAGGGCTGCGTGAAGCGTGCGAATATCATCATGACTAAAAAGTTCTTGGCCAAGGGATTGATTGAGCAGGTTGAGCCAATCGTTACCACGCAACGATGCCGTTTGTTGCCGTGTGAACACAGTCATCGCCAAGCGCTTCATCATCATATTATGTTCATACAGCAGGGCACTAAGATTGTTGTTGGCCGTCAATTCTTTTTCCAGCCCTGCGAGGTGCTGCAACGCCCTTCTTCGGTAGGCATTGCGTTTATAGTGGGTATAGATCAGCCACCCAATACCGATAAGGCCGATAAGAATCAATCCGCCCACGACATACCAGCCAGGTGCACCAAAAGAAAAAGGTACAGGTTGAGGTTCCATCAGTTTACCGAAAGAATCGTTCATCGCAGTGCCGTTTGTATCATCGACTTCATGATCTGTTCTTCCACCGGAGTTTCGGTGCTCAGGAAAACCACGGGTATACCATAGTGCCTGAATTCTGTACTCATCTTTTTTTTCCAGTCTTCAAATGAATTTTTGTATTTCGCCCCCCAGCTTTTATGGTTGTTGTTCCATACTAACTGGTGTTCTCCTTCCGATAGTAAAAGCTTTCCTTCCGGGAGTAACAGATCCATGGGATCATAGATTTGTACTAGAATCACATCATTGTGATTGCGCATGCTTTTCAGGTACTGTCGCGTTTCATCATTCATCGCGGTGAAGTCGCTGATGATGGTGATGACATAATCGTGGGTGATCATGGATAACGTCTTCTTCAACATTTCATTCAATTGTTTGGTGTTTGAATGAATGGAAGTCCGTGAAGGGAGTTTGCTATTCTTGTTGACGATGCATTGCAGAAAATGCTGCACCAGCGATTTGCTGCGCTTGGGTGGTAGATAGTCAAACGTTTCATCGTTGAAGATGAGACCACCAATACGGTCGCCTCGTTTCAGTGTGTAAAAGGCACCCAGAGCTGCTGCGTGTGCAGCGGATACTGATTTTACAAACCGTTTTGATCCGAAGAACATCGAGCGGCTTTGATCCACGACAATGAAACTGGGGCGTTCTTTTTCTTCGTTAAAAACTTTGGAGTACGTTGCCCCTGTGCGGGCGGTAACGCGCCAGTCAATATTTCTGATGTCGTCACCGGGTGTGTACAGGCGTACTTCTTCAAAGTCAAGACCGCGCCCACGCAGTTTGGAAGCGTGTGGCCCGGCCAGAATAGAATACACCGGATGGTTGGGTAGCAACCTTCCGGATTGAACCAGAAACTCAAAACGCATGAGGTCTTGCAGCGTAGTAACTACTTCTACCGGTGGAGGAACTATCGTTTTCTCTTTTTTGAACATTCATCTGCGTTAGCTCACCGAAACATTTTTTAACAGTTCATCAATAACCTGGTTTATCGAAATACGATCAGCGTTTGCTTCGTAACTCAGGATGAGACGATGGCGCAATACGTCATGAACAATGAAGCGAATGTCATCGGGTGTTACATAGTTTCGCCCGTCCATCCACGCAACCACACGCGAACATTTATCGAGGGCAAGGGTGCCCCGTGGACTTGCGCCATAACTTATCCACTTCTGGAGTTCTTTACTGAATTTATCCGGATAGCGGGTGGCGGCAATAATATCGACCATATATTTTGATGCGGCATCCTTTACTTCTACAGCATTGATTTCCGTTCGTGCATCAAACACTACCTGTTGCGGGATACTCGGTTGTTGCTGGGTGGATGTTCCTTTTGATTCTTCGCGAACAAGCTTGATGATGTTGGCCTCATCTTCGTTGGAGGGATACCCCACTTCAATCTTCATGATGAAGCGATCAAGTTGGGCTTCGGGCAACGGATAGGTTCCTTCCTGCTCAATCGGGTTTTGCGTGGCCAGCACCATAAAAAGTTTTTCCATGGCGTGTGTTTTTCCGGCTACGGATACTTGCCGCTCTTCCATCGCTTCGAGCAACGCGGCTTGTACTTTGGCAGGCGCCCGGTTTATTTCATCGGCCAATACCAGGTTGCTGAAAATGGGGCCGGGTTGAAAAACAAATTTCTCCTGCGATTCGGGTTGGTACACTTCCGTGCCGGTAACATCCGAAGGAAGTAAATCAGGAGTAAACTGAATGCGACTGAGTTTACAATCCAGATTTTTGGCAAGACTTTTTACTGCACGTGTTTTGGCAAGACCGGGTAGTCCTTCCAGCAGTATATTACCATCGGTAAGCAGGCCGATAAGTATTTTATTAATCACATCTTCCTGACCAATGATCGAAGATTGAATGCGTGTTTTGAGTTCCTTAAGTTGATCGAGTGCTGCCATAGGTATAGTTAATCAATCAAAAAGTAAAGAAGCAGGATATAACAATCTCCTGCTTCTTTACGGGGTATTCCGGATCACGGTAAGGTGATCATTTCTTTTCGTTACTTGCCGCCCATGGAAGCTTCAATTTGCTTCTGAACTTTCTCCAGGTTGAATGAACCTGGTGTCTGGCTTGGCGGATAGTCTTTCATGGTCTTTAAAAATTTAGCCGCGAGTTGCTGCATGGGCGCCAACAGAAACACACGTTCCAGGAACCAGTCGTTGTAGGTATTAGAATTGTGCTGCGCGCGTTCAAACGGATCTCTACGTAAATTGAACAACAAGGGTACGCGCAGTTCAACAAATGGTTCGCGCCACACCTCAAAGGCTACTCCACGATTTTCCAGGAATACGGCTTTCCAGGCATCGTAGCGCATCGCCACAATTTGTCCATCATCATTCACGTAGATGAACTCATGACGGGGAGATTCTTTCGCGGTTCCTTTCAGGTAATCCAACTGGTTGTATCCGTCAATGTAATTTTTGTACGGGCGGCCATTGAGCGTTACACCTTTTTTTAGTTGCTCGGCAATCTGAGTGTTTCCGGCTGCTGCAGCAAAGGTAGGCAGCCAGTCTTCATGCGAAACAATTCCATTTAAGGTTACATCAGCCGGGAAATTTCCAGGCCAGCGGATGAACGCGGGTACGCGGTAGGCACCTTCCCAGTTAGAGTTCTTTTCACTGCGGAACGGCATGGTACCGGCATCGGGCCAGGTGTTGTAGTGCGGACCATTGTCGGTGGAATACATTACAATGGTGTTGTTGGCAATCCCCAGATCATCCAGCAACTTGAGCAGTTCGCCCACATTGATGTCGTGCTCGATCATACCATCGGTATATTCATCGTTTCCGGCATGGCGATGTTCGGGTCTTACGTGCGTACGGAAGTGCATGCGCGTACCGTTCCACCAGCAAAAGAAAGGTTTACCAGCTTTGTTCTGGCGTGTGATAAAATCTTTGGCAGCCGCGATAGTTTCATCATCGATGGTCTCCATTCTTTTCTTAGTAAGTGGACCAGTATCTTCAATTTTGCCATCGGCAGTACACTTGAGAACACCTCTTGGACCAAAATTTTGGCGGAAAGTTTTACCATTGGCCATCTTCATATCGGCCGGGTAATCTTCGTTTTCCGGTTCTTCCTCTGCATTGAGGTGATAAAGGTTTCCGAGGAATTCATCAAATCCATGTTGTGTGGGGAGGTGCTCATCACGGTCGCCCTGGTGATTTTTTCCGAATTGACCGGTGGCATACCCCAGGCTCTTCAACACGGTAGCCATGGTAACATCCGTTTTTTGCCAGCCTTCTTTTGCGCTCGGTATACCTACTTTAGTCATACCGGTTCGCACAGGAACATTGCCACCAATAAAGGCTGCACGGCCAGCCGTACAACTTTGCTGTCCATAGTAGTCGGTGAAACTTAGACCTTCTTTGGCAATGCGATCGATGTTGGGTGTTCGGTACCCCATCATACCCCGGTTGTTGTGACTGATATTCCAGGTGCCGATGTCGTCACCCCAGATAACGAGGATGTTGGGTTTTTTCTGCTGGGCAGAAACCTGTACTACTGTTATCAGACAGATCAGAATCAGTACAGCGTTTACTTTCTTTTGTAGCATTTATTGTAAACTATTTAGGTGAAATAGACTCCAATTCTTTCAATCGTTTCAAAGCATCCTGCTGACGCAGTAAACCGTAGCCGATACCGCTGGCGTTAAGCGATGACCCCATCTGGTATGGATACTTATCAAAGTCGGTAAAGAAATCTCTGATCTGCGCCTGGATGGGAACTAGCAGCCAGATTTGGCGTGCAAAGAAATCTAGTGCATTACCTCCATCTTTCATTCCCCGCTCATAGGGATCCATGCGAAGGTTAGTGATCATGGCCCAAGATGGAACTTCGCGTGTGGCTGTGGCGATATTTCCTTCACTGGCAATGGCAAAACTTACCTTCCAGTCTCTCCAGCGAACAGCGTTAAGATTGCCGCCCTGATCGAAATAGAACATGCGTTCGCGCGGGCCTTTAGCTACTTTTCCTTCGAAGTAAGGTTTGAAATTGTAGCCATCGAGGTGCACCTTGAATGTCTTACCACTGGCCTGATAGCCTGCGGCCATTTTTTCCTTGATATCAGGAACGCCCGCTGCTGCACTAAGAGTAGGGAACCAGTCCATCAATGAAATAATGTCGTTATAAACGGTTCCGGGTTTGATCACGCCCGGCCAGCGTATCATCATCGGGTTGCGGAAGCCACCTTCCCAGGTTGTTCCTTTTTCACCATGAAACATAGTCATGGCACCGTCTGGCCAGAGTGCAATCTCGGCACCATTATCGGTTGTGTATAAAACGATGGTGTTTTCTGAAATCTTCAGATCATCCAGTAGCTTGAGTAATTCTCCAACATGGCCATCGTGTTCAACCATGCCATCAGCATGAATACCAACACCGGTTTTACCGAGTGATTCTTTCTTTAAGTGTGTAAACACGTGCATACGTGTGGAATTGAACCAGCAGAAGAAGGGCTTGTTGGCTTTAACCTGCCGATCGATGAAATTTTTAGCGCCAGCAAGAAATTCTTCATCGATGGTCTCCATCCGCTTGGTTACGAGAGGTCCGGTATCTTCAACTTTTCCATCGGCTGTTGTTTTCAATACACCGCGTGGTCCATACTTCTTTTTGAATTCAGGATCTTTAGGATAGAAATATCCTTCTGGCTCTTCTTCCGCATTCAGGTGATACAGGTTTCCGAAGAATTCATCGAAACCATGCTTGGTCGGAAGATGCTTGTCCTGATCACCCAAATGGTTCTTTCCGAATTGTCCTGTTGCATATCCCTGGGCTTTCATCACATCGGCAATTGTTGGCGCCCAGTCTGGAATTCCATGCGGATCGCCCGGCATACCGATGGTGAGCAATCCGGTGCGGAAGGGTTCCATACCCAGAATGAATGACGCCCGACCGGCAGTACAACTGTTTTGCGAGTAAGAGTCGGTGAAGATGGCACCCTCTTTCGCGATGCGATCAATGTTGGGCGTTCGGTATCCCATTAATCCCTGCGTATAGGCACTGATTTGTGGTATACCGATGTCGTCACCAAAGATGACGAGGATGTTGGGTTTTTTCTGCTGTGCATACAAGCTTGCACTCATCATCATTGCGACAATGATTAGTAGCCTGCGTTTGACTAGAGAGGTGGTTTTCATGGTTTCCATTTTTGAGTTACAACTAGTTTAGTTTACGTTCAAGGCAAGACATACCTTACCTAAGGAATCTTGTGATAAGCTTTTGGTGTCTGATATATATTAAGGAGTGATGAAAATGCGGCACAGTTAACTGCATTAATAAGTGCTGCACTAAACTGATGTTCGATCATCAGATTATTCATAGGAGAGGGGGTTCCTTAAATATTGCAAAAAAAGACCATTCCCACAAAAGAAATCTGGAATGCGGAAGTAAGGCTGTTCCGATTGGTGTTTTACTGTGCTAACATTAAACCAACTAGCAGAAAGAGAGCAATGTGGTAATCTCCAGATAATAAGGCCTTCATGGCAACGCACACTATTCCAGCGTGCGGAGTGTTTGCTTGCCTGTTCATCAGCGATCCTACACTTTAATCTTCGACATCGTCCAGATCATTGATCAGATTTCTGGGTATAAAGAGGTGGAAACAGCACCAGTGGCGATGAGGCCACTGGCTTTTGTAGCGGGTTATCCAACTAAGACATCGTCTACACTGTTGTTATTGATACGTTACTCACATTTGGTTATGGAATATGCACTGAAGTGGTGGGCTTAAATGTTCCATCGAAATAGCAGCTTAGACGTTGAGCGTTTTTCTTTAAATGTGCGTTGGCGTTATTCATTTCAAAAAAGATTGGACTATACGGCACGTTGTATTGATCAACAAAATTTAAGGTGAGCTTTACGGTGGCGATATCCCATTCATCTAAAACCAGATCCGGATATTTGGGATCAAAGAAAATATCCAACCGGTTTATGCCGCTTTGGAAATCAGACAGCAACTTTCCGGCATCTGTTGAAACGATGTCTAGCCCCAATGGAAACTGTTTGCCAGGCTTGGCCTCCGCATTCGACATGGTGTTACCGACTTGCCGGCCACCAAGTTGTGCACTGTTGGGCCGATTTGATTGGGTGTATAATTCAGCGTAGGCCTTGGAGCCAGCCACTTTGTTGTCAGCTCCCGTCCAGATCTCAACACTGGCCGATTGCAGTTTATAGATGGCCCCTGCGGGCACACAATTTTTAACTACATATTCGTCTGTGTAACTTTTAATACCGATCAATTCGTTGGACATGCTGGCCATCGTATAACTTATCGGCTTTGCTGTTTGATTCGACAAACGCGAGAGCACTGAATTGATAAAGGTTTTAAGTTCCTCGACAGAGGTAGCGTTGGTCAGTGCTTTTACATCTGTACCCACTACGTATGTATTGATGGTGTACTTGGCTTCTTTATTCTGCATCAGAAAGTCTGCATCAACTTTAACTCCGGCTTTATCAGGATCGCCATATTTAAATTTTACAAAAGCGGTATTCTTCAGGCTGGTTTCATCGATACAAATATTAGCCAGTATGCGCGTGCCGTAGGTTACACTGCTCAACCAGATCAGGTTGGGGGTTTGCGCAATGGCAGCATCGGTAAAAAAGCCAGTGGTCGGAATGGCGGTAGAAATTGTGTACATCGGAATGACATAATCGTAGGTGATGTATAAGTGATGATCGTCTTTGTTTAACGAAAAACCACCACCGGCTGAAAATCCGGAGTAGGCTCCACCGGCTGATAAATTCATTGCTAAGGCAGCATCTGTTTGAGAGTACGTGTACTGGTATTGCATGCTGGCGGCTGTGGTGGTGGTTGAAAAGTTTTGCACCATACTTTGCTTGGCTGTATTAACACTTCCTTCGGATGGATTTAAGCTTGGAACAGTAACCATTACCGGCCCCGAAGTATTGGTGTTATCAGTCGTGAGTGTGATGGGGTTTCGTTTACCTTCACCTATGGGGTTCATCACATTGCCCATCATGAAATCATTGTAGGTGTAAATCGCACCCGGATAGATTCCCTGTCCGGATTGTTTCAGATTCATAAAGCTTGAACTGGTGGCGGAAACCGTTTCCCTGCTGGTTGTACAGTTAAACCCGTTTTCGATTGTACTCCCGGTGTTGCTTGTGTTATGCTTGATGTTATCGGTTTCGGTAGGATTTTTTACTGCGGTGTACTTAATGGTTACACCATTGATATTGCGTGTAACTTCAGGCGGCACAAAGGCTGGAGCCACCACTTGCAAAGGCGCAGCATTCAGAACTTGCTTTTTTGCTATCGCCTTATTGGTGATCACTGGAGTGGAAGTTGAAGTCGGGGTCTTGGTTTTTATCTGTGCACTGGCAATGCCGGTCACACAAATACTGACGACAAGAAGTAGTCTTTTCATTTTAAGGTAGTTAAAGTGAACAACTTTGATTAGTGTAAAATGATTGACAAGGCTCGTTCCGTTTTTTGCCAATCGGTATTGTAAAAGTAGAAGCGGTGGCAACCCGTATCAATCGTTAAAAAAGATGATTCTTAAACAGACTGCGAGAAATCATTAAAAAGGATGAGGGTAGTGAGGATGGGGTGAAGTTTATGACTTAATTTTTTTTGGAATGGTAGAATTATTTTAGAGCATGGGTGGTTTATAAAGTAACATTGCTTGAATATGTACTCATCTTACACTCCCGTAGCATACGAATTCCGCGAAGTCATCGGAGAACAGATTGTAAAAAAGACATCGGGAAAGATTTTTTTCTGGTCACCGGAAGAAACGGTTGATGATGTTGTTGGTAGGGTTGTGGAGCTGGAGGAACGGAACGGTGAGGGAATGTTTATTCACCTGGATTCCGGAGCACGTGTTCGCATCGATCGCATCATTACTTTGTTTGGAAAACCCGGTGCTGCTTTTGACGAGTACGATGCTTTTGCCAACCAGTGCCTGGCTTGTACAGCCGGTGTGCCGCTGTAGGTCTAGGGATCTTTTTTAATAAAGAGAAAATCAGAGCCAGGTTCATTGCTGCCGAACTCTCCTCTGCGGGGTTCGGGTTGAACCTTTTCAACAAAGCCTACAATTTCATTTATCGTGAGGATACGATCAGCCCCACCGTAGCTGCGAAGTGCCTGAATAAATTCACGCGCAAATGGAGAATGCGACCCTGGCCGACCATCGGAGACGTACGTCTTACCGCCTGATGTGAGATATTGTCGCGTACGATACTGAAGTTTTTGATGAATGAATTGATCCCGGTTCACGGCTTCATATTCATCTCCGCGATGAGCCACCAGTGGATCAAACGTGCCGCCAAAGCAGACATCCAGTACCAGAAAAATATGCGGACAATCAATGTTGTTTAAAATTGTGCGAAGATTGGAATGCGAAATGTAACTTGTTTTGTTCTGATCATTATCCCGCGAATCGGCAAGCACCAGGTATCCATCACCGAATACTTCATCAAATACTCCGTGACCGGCCACAAAGATGAACAACTGATCCAATGAAGAATATTTCCGGCTGCCATAACTCCGAAGGGTAGAATAGAACTCTTCAAGGGAAGGACCGGTTACTGTATTTACTTCAAAGCCATACGATTGTTTTAATTCATCGGAGATGGTCTTGACATCAAATACAGGATTGTTAAGATTCGTAAATTCTTTGTAGGTGTCGGTTCCGATGAGCAGCGCGTAGTTGGTACCTCGCTTTATGCTGTTGTTTCGATCGACATCAACCTCATTCATTTCGCGGTTAACCGTAAAAGAGACCGACCCAATGTTTTGATCGGCATCGATGGCGCGTAGCTGTATATTGTTCTCAAAGTATTTTAACAGCACACCGCGTTCAAAGTAGCCATTTTCATCCACCGGAGTATCCATTCCATTCACCAATAAAAGCAGTAGTTTAGATTTCGATGTAACCCTTCCTTTAATTTTAATTTCAGGACCATAAAATGAAATCATTTGGCCGCGCTCAATCACGGGATTGATAACCTGAATAGCGGGTGGTTCAGTTTGCTTTCTCGCTTGTGCGATTTCTGTTTTTTGCTGCGCGAGGTTCATCACCTCTGATTTACCGTTACCGATAGCAATAAGCGGACTGGAGGCAGCAGCGAGTGCTACCCTAAATCCCACATAGTTGGTTTTGGATTGCGGTGTGAGAAAATATCGAAATTCAATGGGCACAGCTTTGTTGTACCAACTGCCTCCACGCCCAACTTTTACTTTTCCAACGGTGGGTCCACTGGGGTCTTGGGTTGGTGATATTGAATAGAATTTGCTGTTGTACCAATCCTGGCACCATTCCCAAACATTGCCACTCATATCGAAGAGTCCTACCTCATTGGGTTTGAGACCTCCCACGGCATGGTGCATGGAACCTAGCGAATTCTGATTGTACCATCCTACATCGTTCACATTTTCACTTCCGCTATACGGGAGTCCCCGAGAATATTTTCCACCCTTTGCGGCAAATTCCCACTCTGCTTCTGTTGGCAGGCGATAGGGTAATCCGGATGTTTTGCTCAACCAAGCCAGGTAGGCAGTGGCATCATACCAACTTACAAAAGTAATGGGATGTTGGTTGTTGAGTTCGGTGTTGCCTTCCGGAATCGGGTGGTTGGCATCTTGACAAAAACGAAGGTATTCAGCGACTGTTACTTCTGTTTGGGCAAGGTAAAAACTGCTAACAGTAACCGGATGAACAGGAACAGCATCTTCGCCAGTGCTTTCACTTCCCATCATAAACGTTCCTTCTTCCACAAATACCATATTGCTCAGGTTGTCGGGCATGCGAAACACCTGAACTTGAAAACGAATCTTGTTTACCGGGAAGCCAGCCTGTACATCTGAAATTTTTATGCGAATTACTTTACCCGCTCCAGGCTTTACCAGATTGATATCGCCAGTTACTTTTATCAGCCGCGCGCTTTGCGAAAGACTGTCATTTACAATGGAAACTTGCGTGTAATACTTTCCTTCAGGGGCATTCAGGTTGTAACGAATAGCGACCTCACCATCTATTGTGGTGGCGGATACATGCGTTACCGGGCTTTGGGCATGCCCGGCCCAACCGAAACACCAAAGTAATACATTGAGGAGGTAGTAGCGCATAACGTTTACTGAAGGAGAATAATCTCTACTCGTCTGTTCTGGTGACGCCCATCATCCGTGTCGTTGGTGGAGATAGGGGAGGCGGGACCTTTTCCGTAGAATATGATGCGCTCGCGCTCAATACGGTTGGTTCGCAGAAATTGAAAAACTTCATTTGCACGGTCGTGCGAGACTTTGAGGTTTACATCCCAGTCGCCAATGTTATCGGTGTGACCAACCACTTCAATTTTGATGTCCTTATTCTCATTCATAAAGGTTACCAGCAGTTGAAGCTCCTGGCGTGTAAGGAGTAGTAATTCGCTGCTGTTAAAATCGAAATACACAGTCTTGAAGATTACAGACTCTTTGATTCTTACCTGGTCGGCAAAGTAGGTTTTGATGATGGCCATTACTTTGCTGTTGGCTTCGCCAGATGCTGCGCCCTTTTCCATCTCGGCTTTAAAGTGATCAACAATCCGTGTTGCTTTCTGCTGGTCAATGCCACCCAATACTTCCACTGCTCGCTCTACTTCAACACCTTCAATAATTTCTGTGGCTTTCGTTTCGTCAAATTGATTTACAATGGCTGCAGCACTTTTGGCTTCCATGTTGTCAATAACGTTGATGGCTTTGGTTGTTGCAAACTTGTCGATGAAGTCAACAGCCTTTTCGATTTCCATTCCTTCCAGTACATCCACAGCCTTAGGGAGTTCAAGTTGGTTCACAATGTTGAATGCTTTTTCATCTTCCATCTCTTCCATAACCTGTACCGATTTGATGTCGGACATGGAACTGATCACATCAACCGCTGTTGACATGGACATGGCATCGATAATGTCAACAGCCTTTTCGATTTCCATACCATCGAGAATTTCATTTCGCTTTTCCGGAGCAACTGTCTGCACAATATCGATGGCTTGTTCAAGTTCAAGCCCCGCCACTACTTCAATGGCTTTGTTGGTTTCCATATCTTGAATAGTCTTTACCGCGGTTTGCAAGTCTGAGTTCTTTACCTTTTCAATGACATTAACCAAGTCTTCGAAAACCACTACATCGGTATGGGCATGCGTTGTTTTTTGAATGGCTTCGTCAGGCACATTGCCTACCAGTTGTACCATTCTAACGGGTGTTGTGGTATCGACATAGTAGAGATCAAAATCTTTAGCACCCCGGTTGGATGAGAATACATGGTAGGGACCAACTGTGGAGACAAAACTCATATCATCTCCGGTTGAATTAACCGGGTACCGCAGGTGG
>Ga0315910_10001541_pt1 | contig 21036 bp, 16 predicted proteins | sample EdamamesoilMG_FD_204470 | JGI IMG/M metagenome (GOLD analysis project Ga0315910, IMG submission 204470) | Garden soil microbial communities collected in Santa Monica, California, United States - Edamame soil | ecosystem: Environmental > Terrestrial > Soil > Garden | place: USA: California...
GCGGAGCGCCGCCTGGCGCTGCTTTGCGCATCGCCGGAGCGCTGCGCCGAGGCCCAGGCCCGAGTGGGCGAAATGATGGTTGGCCGAGGCGCCTGGGGCCTCGCGCTCCGTCACCACCTGAAGGCCGCGGAGGCCGATCCGACGACGGCCCGCTTCGTCGCGCTCGCCGAAGTCGCGCTCAAGGCCGGCGTGCCCGCGTCGGCCAGGAACGCACTCGTGCGGGCCAAGCGTGCGAGCGCAGGGAACCCCGAGGAGGCCGGACGGATTCGAGAGCTCGAGCTCCGCCTGCTCGAAGGCTCAAGCCTTTGAGGTGCGCTCGCCCTTGGCTTCGCCTTCGCCTTCGGCGTGCTCGTAGCGGTAGTACTGGTACTGGTAGCTGTCGCCGCGCGTCGTCACGGCGTTCATGACGAACCCGGCGCAGTTCGCGCCGACGTCACGCAGCGCTCGCATCGCACGCCGAGCCGCGTCGCGCCGCGTGCGGAGCGCGCGGACCACGAGCACGGTCGCCTGGACACGCGTGGACAGGATGGCGGCGTCGGTGACGACGCACACCGGGGGGCTGTCGAGGATGACCTTGTCGAATCGCTCGTCGAGCCTGGCGAGAAGCCGGCCGAACGCATCGGTGTGCATGAGATCGGCAGGGTTCGGCGGCGTCGGACCGGCCGGCATCACCGAGAGACCGGGCACGATGGTCTCGGTGATGGCCTCGTCCATCCGCGACGCATCGAGGAGGGCGGACGAGAGGCCGACCTCCGAGGTACGGCCGAAGATGCTGTGGACCCTGGGGCGGCGGAGGTCGCAATCGACCAGGCAGACTTTTCGTCCCGTTTGCGCGAGCGCCACGGCGATCGAGACCGCCACCGTGGTCTTGCCCTCGGCCGGGCCGGCGCTCGTCACGAGCAGGCTGCGGAACGGACGGTCCGGCGACATGAACAGCAGGTTCGTGCAGATGGCGCGAGCGGCCTCCGCGGCGGCGCTCTTCGGGTGCGAGTGGCCGACGAGCTCGTGAGGGAAGGTGCCCTTGGGCGAGCTCTCGTCGGGCGGAGGTTTCTTCTTCTTCGAGCCACCGTAGTAGGCGCCGTAGACGACGCCGTTACCCTTGCCGGAGGTCTCGGGCAGGGCTCCCACCGAAACGAGGTTGAGCTCCTGCTCGACCTGCTCGACGTTGCGCACCGTGCGATCGAGCGCTTCACGGCCCACCGCCCCGAGCAGCCCGAGGAGCAGCCCGACGGCACCTCCGAAAGCGAGATTGGTCGTTTTCCGCGGCAGGACCGGCGCCGTCGGCGTGAGCGGTCGGTCGAGGACGCGCACGTTGTTGAAGGGCATGACCTTCGAGAGGCCGCTCTCGCTCGAGCGCTCGAGCACCATCCCGAACACACGCTCGGTGTTCTCTTTCGAGCGCCGGAGGCGCGAGTACCTGAGCTCGTTCAGATTGAGCCCCAACGCCTGCTGCTTGGCGCCCTCGTAGAGCTTGCTGAGGCCCGAGAGCTCTCGCTGCACGGCGGCGAGATCGGTCCCGACTCCTTCGCGGATGTTCTTGATCTCGCGATTGAGCACGTCGCGCGAGGCCTCGAACTCCGTGCGGGCGGACAGGACGGAGGGGTGGTTGTCACCCTTGCCCTGGGCGGTGAGCTGTGAGAGGCCGACCTTGGCTTTCGAGTAGCGCTCACGCAGCGGGAGCAGCGAGGCGAAAAGCTCGCTTTGCGGGATCGAGCCCGGATCGTCGGGGTTGACGTTCTCGAGCACGCTCAGCCGCGCGGCGAGGTGCTCGCGCTCGGTCGTCACGTCGGTGAGCTTGGCGTTGAGCTGCTGGATCTGTGCGCGGAGCATGTTCGACTGGTCGTCGAACGAGACGCTGAGCAGGTTGTTCGTCTTCTTGAAGTCGTGGAGGTCCATCTCCTGCGACTCGAGGTCCGTTTTCAGCTTGGCGAGCTGGTTGTCGAGCCACTCGGCCGTCTTGCTCGCGGAATCGAGGCTCGCGTCGAGGTTCTGCTCCACGTACGCGTCGAGCAACGCGGCCAGGATGCGCTGTGCACGAGCCGGATCGGCGTCGCGCAGCGACACCAGGGTGAGGCGGCTCTCGCGGATCGGGCTCACCGAGATGCGGGCGCGCAGGGACTCCGCCGCACTGTCAGTGGGCACGGACATCGACGGGCCGGGCACGGAGGGCGGGCGGTTCGCGATGAACGCGCCGTCGCGATCGAGGCCGAGCCGCTTGACGACGATGGTCGCCATGCGTCGCGAGGTGAGGATCTGTTGCTGGGTCTGGAAGTACTCGAGGTTGCTCCAGAACGACTCGGGCCCGTTGTTTTCGCCCGGGCCGACGCGCCGCCCGAGCGGCATGATCGGCTGGGGATCCAGCTGGACGGTCGCCGTCGCCTCGTAGATCGGCGTCTGCGAGGACGTGTAGGCCGCGGTGCCGCCGAGGCACAGGATCAGCGTGAGGATCACCTGGATCCAGTGCTTTCGTACGGCACGTGCGACGGCGGCCGGGCTGATCGCGGAGGTCTGCTCGTTCGACTCACTCGCCGGCGCGGTGGGTCGGAGGGTGGGGCTGCTCACAGAATGCTCCCTCCCGAGCTCGTGAGCGGCACCGCCGTGGCGGAGGTCGCCGCCGATTCCACGCGCGCGGCGGCACGCCCCGGTGCGAGACGGCTACCCGAGCGATCGAGGGCGACGGTCACGCCGTCCACCAGGAGCTGAAGGAGGATCGCGACCTGGGGCGAGACGTCGGGCTCGTCACCGACCCACTCGAAACGGATGCGCGCGTGGGCCTGATCCTCCGGCCCGAGCGGGTAGGTCGCGCGGACCATCGCGCGCGTCGAGGCGTCCGGGGCCATCGAGTCGAGCCGGCGCTCGACGCCGGGATCACCCTCGACCGTGAGGCGGCCGAAGAGGTGCGAGCGGGTCGCCTGATCCAGGGTGTCGAACACGTCCGCCTCGGAATCGACCTCGGAGAGCCGGCGGAGAAGGTCCGGCACCGCGCGCCGCAGCTCGTTGGTGCGGGCGTCGTAGATGCGCGCCTTCTGGCGCTTGAGCGCGTGCAGGTACTCGAAGTACCCGACGAAGCGAACCAGCGCGACCAGCACCAGGCTCACCGAAAGCAACGCGAGCCCCGTCTGCCAGGTGCGTCCGAGCGACACGGCGATCGCGCTCGCCGTGAAGACGACGCAGACGCCGTAGAGCAGGATGACCGCGCGCCGGTGGGTGAGCCCGAGGTCGAGCAGACGATGGTGGATGTGCCCGCGGTCCGCCGAGAACACCGAGCGGCGCTCGAGGATGCGCCGCAGCATCGTGAGCAGCGTGTCGAAGATGGGCAGCCCGAGCGCGATCATCGGCACCAGCAGCGACACCGCGGTGGAGGCCTTTTGCTGCAGCGCGCCGGTGAGCGACATCGTCGCCAGGACGTAGCCGAGGAAGTAGCTCCCCGAGTCCCCCATGAAGATGCGTGCGGGGTTGAAGTTGAAGAACAGGAACCCGGCGAGGACGCCCATCAGGGCCGCCATCAACAGCGCGACGAACTGGTTTCCGCTGATGAAAGCCACCACGAAGCTGGTCAATGCCGCGAAGAAACCGACCCCGGCGGCGAGCCCGTCGAGCCCGTCGATCAGGTTGACGGCATTGGTGATGCCGACGATCCAGACCACCGTGACCGGCAGCGCGAAGACGCCCATCGAGAGCGGGCCCGTGAACGGGAGAGCGATCGCCTCGATGCGAAATCCACAGGCGTACGCGATGGTCGCCACGAGAACCTGAGCGGCGAGCTTGTGAACGGCACGCAACCCGCGCACGTCGTCGATGGCGCCGATCACGCAAAGGGCGATGCCGCCGAGGACGACCCCGATGAGCTCCGTCAGCTTGGGCAGGAGATCGATCCCCATCCAGCCGCCGGCTCCGAGCGCGGCGAGGACGGCGACGCAGAAGCCCGCGGTGAGCGCCAGGCCGCCGAGCCGGGGGATGCTCCGCGCGTGCACGTTGCGGCCACCGGTGCTGCCCACCGCGCCGAGGCCGATGGCCAGGCGCCTCGCCACCGGCGTCAAGACCAAGCACGCGATCAGCGCGACCGCGAAGATGACAAGATGGCTGCGCATCGGATGCTTGCGTTCGTTGCCCGCGCGGGTCCCTTCATTCCGCGGGGGGCAAGGATAGCGATCTGACCCAGCAGCGTCCACGTTCGCGAGCTGAAATTGCAGACCTTTCCGGCCCAGCTGTAACCGCCAGCGGGCCGGTATTTCAACGTGTCGCCATCGTTTCGGAAGGTCCTGCCGAGGCGGGGACAGGGATCGCCGCGAATGAGGGGCTCGGCGGGGGTGCCGAGGTCGCCGCGCTCACCGACGGGCAGGATCGTCACAGCGTTCGAGCACGAACTGCGTGAAACGTTCGATCTGCTCGGCGCGGGCGAAGAGCGGCAGCGCCCGCGCCGTCTGTGCCCGCCGCTCCGCGATCTCCGAGCGTTCGACCGAACGCATGAGCTCGGCAAGGCTCTCGATGAACGTCGGGTCCCACGGTGAAGTGCCCGGCAATCGAAAGCTCCAGTCCCCCGGCAGATCGTACGCGAGTGGGATCTGGTTGGTGACGACGGGAAGCGCTGCAGCGAGGTACTCGCTCAGCTTGGTCGTGTACCGAAAGCTCCCGACCGCATCGACGCTCTGGGGCAGCGTGACGACGTCCATCGCGGCGAGGTAGTCGGGCACTCGAGCGCGCGGCACGCGGCCGGTCAGGCGCAGTTTTTTCTGAATCGTGGGCGTGACCAGCGCCTCGAGCTCGGTGCGGCCGTCACCGTCGCCGACGATGACCACGAAAAGGTCCTCGCGGTCTGCCGACAGCGCGAGGGCGCGAACGAGCTCGAGCCCGTAGCAATATCTCACGCTCCGGTTCCACGCGAGCGATCCGACGATGCCGAACACGAGGGCGTCGCCAGGAATGCCGAGCTCGCTGCGGATGCTTCGCCGGGCTTCGCTCGCTCGCGCCTCGTCGTGCGGGAAGGGCGCCCAGCCGGGGGCCGTCATCGCCACCGGCGCACCGAAGGTCAACGCGCGCCCCGTGGTGTACGGCGACCAACCGACGAAGCCGCTCGAGCAGCGGCAGAGCAGCCACTCGTACAGGAGAAAGAGCGGGTAGGCCGCCGGCTGCGCGCGCCGCACGAACGGCGCCACCGCATCGCCGCTGGAGAGCACGTAGCGCGTCCCGTAGAGCGCGCGTGCCGTGAGCACGGCCGCGCCACCTGCGATCCCCGTGCCCTCCATCACCACCATGTCGGGCCGCCCGCGAGCGAGCGAGCGGAGGACGCCGACGAAGCTCGAGAGCTTGTTTTTTCTGTCGAACGGCAGGTAGCTCGGCGCGAAACGCTCGAGCAACGTGTGGAGCCTGAGCTCATCGTCGAGGACTTCCGCGCCGCCGCTTCCTTGCGTCGCGAAGGCCGTGATCTTGGCGGCGGCGGGGGTCAGCGGCGTCGCTTTCCGGCGGTCCGTCACGTCGCCCGGCCGACCTCGCGCTCCCGCTCGAGGAGCAGCGTTTCCACGATGCGAAAATCGAAGTCGGTATCGATGTCGAGCGCGGTTTCCTGCGGCACCACGTGGAAGAGCACGATCTCGCCGGTTTGCGAGCCGAGCTTCACGACGGTGTCGCGCCGGCTCACGATCGGGAGGCTCTGCCGGTTGTAGGCTTCGGCATACGACTGACGGTTGGTGGGGGCGACATCGACGCCGCGCTCGGTGATGTACGAGACGGCGTGCCGCCCGTCCGGTGCCACGCGGACGACCTTCCGTGGATGCTCGCGGGCGGGCGTCATCAGGATTGCGGAATCGGCGCCGGGATCCGCTTCCAGAAGCTCGATCGCACGATCGATGTCGTCGGCGCGAATGAGCGGGGCCGTCGGGCAGATGCGGACCACGAGATCGGGCCGGTAGCCCTCGTTGCCGTCGAGCCACTCGAGCGCGTGGCGGATGTAGTGAAGCTCGATCGAGGTGTCGGAGGCATGCTCGGCGGGGCGCAGGAACGGCGTTTCGGCGCCGTATTCACGGCCGACGGCCGCGTACTCGTCGGAGTCCGTGGAAAGGAGCACGCGGTTCACGTGGCGGCAGCGCCGCCCGAGCGTGACGGCATGCGAGAGCAAGGGCTTTCCCGCGAGCGGGCGCACGTTCTTGCCCGGGAGACCCTTCGAGCCCGAGCGCGCGCCGATGATGCCGAGAACCTGCATGGGCAAAGCTTAGTACCTCGTCTTCATGAACCGCCAGCCGGGCTGCTTCTTCTGCATTTCGATCTCGTCGTCGCGGCGGAGGAGCCCGGATCGCTCGTAGGCAAGGCGGGCGCGCTCGAGCGCCGCACGGTCGAGTGACACACCGAGACCGGGTCCGTCGGGCAGCGCCAGCTGCCCATCGCGGATCGGAAGACGACCGCCGAGCACGATCTCGTCACTCTGCCACGGGTAGTGGGTATCGAAGGCGTGAGTGAGCTCGGGCAGTGCGGCGGCAAGGTGGGTCATGGCGGCGAACGAGATGCCGGCGTGGGAGTTCGAGTGCATCGTGAGCGCGCGACCGAAAACCTTGCACAGGCGGGCGAGCTCCATCGAGGCCCGGAGCCCGCCCCAGAAATGATGATCGGCGAGGATGATGTCCTCGGAACCGAGGGCGAGGCTCGACGGCAAGTCCTCGAAGCACGTCGTGCACATGTTGGTGGCGAGCGGAATGCCGAGCTCGGTGCGGAGGCGTGCCATGGCCTCCTGGCCGCGCACGGGATCCTCGTAGTACTCGATGGTGCCCTTCAGCCTTTCACCCTGGCGGAGCGCGGTCTCGTAGCTCCAGGCGGCGTTCGGATCGATGCGGAGCGGGACGTCCGGGCCGAACGTTTCGCGAAGGGCGAGGGTGGCCTCGACCTCCACGTCGGGCTCGAGGATGCCGGCTTTCACCTTGAGCGAGGCGAAGCCGAAGGCCTCGATCATGGCCCGTGCCTGGCGAACCAGGCCGTCGGCATCGAGCGCGGCTGCTTGACGCGCTCGCGCCCATCCCGTCGCCTGGTCGTCGATGCCGAAGCCGAGCGGCCCACCCGCACCTTCGTGCTTGAAGAACAGGTAGCCGGCATAAGGGATGCGCTCGCGCACGGGACCGCCGAGCAAGTCAGCGACGCGGCAGCCGAGCTGGTGGCCGATCACGTCGAGGCAGGCGACCTCGAGCGCACTCTCGGCGTGCACCAGACGCCGTCGATCCCACGGCTTGTCGCCGCGGGCGCCCGGCTCGTCGCGCCCGAGCACGTCCGAGAGCACACGGGCCAGCGCGCGCTGATCGAACACGCTCTTTCCGCGCAGTGCCGGGGCGGCGCGGCGAAGGCCCTCGAGCACGTCGATGTCCCCGGGGATCTCGCTGATGCCGGCGAGCCCCGATTCCGTGACGAGCTCGAGCACGATGCGAAGCGCGTAGGGCGCGTGGAGCCCCCCCGCGTTGAGCAGCGGCGGATCCACGAGCGCGATCGGCGTCAGCGCGAGCGCCTCGATCTTCACGAGCCCTCGATCGGGTAGGTCTTCAGACCGTGCTCCTTCATGAAGGCTTGGAGCATGTCCTCGTTTTCCGTGCAGTGAAAGAGCTGGCTGAAGCGCCACTCCGCGATCCGCGCCCCCGGGGTGGTGCCGAACTCGGTCGTCGGCACGCAGTTCTTGCCGCTGCCGTCGAAGCCGATGTTTTCGATCATCGAATCACAGGGGTACACGGCGAACGTCTTCGTCGCGTAGTGCTCGAGGATCCAGTTGATGCTCCAGACGTCCGCACGGCCCTCGAGGTAGGCGCTCGAGCTCGTGAGCGTCGCGAGATCGTTCGCCACGTCCGAAACGGCGATGCCGCGCGCCGCCAGGCGTTCGACGACGCGGCCGAGATTGGGCTCGAAGTCGGCCCAGCGGTCGCGCCAGGTGGCCCAACCCCAGGTGCAGAACCGGCGAAGCAAGAGCGGCTCGGTGCCGCTGCGCACGAAGGGGCAGGGAAACAGGTAGCCGCACAGGCTGCGGATGCGCGTGTCGTAGCGCAGCGCGGTCAGACCCTGCTGGAAGAACTCGAATGCCCCCGGCCGGAGCACGCAGTCGTCCTCGAGCAGGATTGCGGCGTCGGCCTCCGCGAGCGAGGTGTCGAGTGCAAAGCGGACCGAGCGGGCCAGGCCGAGGTGGTGGGCCTGGCGCACGACGTCGATGTGGATCTCCTTCCGTTCACGGAGGCGTCCGAGGAGCTCCTCCTGCCGGGCGAGGACGTCCGGACGATCGCTCTTGTCCATGAAGGCGCGGACCTCCTTCACCCCGGCGGCGACCAGGCTGTCGACGACCTGGAGCGAGTGCTCGGGTCGATCGAAGAGCAGGAGCAGGACGTCGATCCGCATGCGAAAAGAGGCGGCGCGCTTCCGTGAAGGCCGGGCCTAGCCCGTGTGAGGCGTGATGTACGCGTGCGGGATCTCGTGCAGCATGCGGGGTGGATTGTGTTGCTCGCCGATGAAGGCGAGCGCGGCGTCGAGGCTTTCGAGCCGCCGCGACTCGCCCTTCAAGTAGCGATCGATGAAGCCGAAGCCTCCGGCCTTGATCAGCTCGATGACCTCGCGCCGGTTCCTGAGGTTGCCGACGCCCCGGCTCATCAAGAGGTTCAGCCCGGAGACCTGGATCAGCGCCTGGTTGAGCAGCACGTAGTCGGAGCCGAACCCGAACGGGATGCAATGGCAGGCGGGCGAGAGCACGCGGGTGTTGTCCCAGAGCGGCGCCGTGTTGCCCGACGAAGCGTCGAAGAGGAGGTTGCACAGCCGGCCGCCGAAGTGTCGCAGCATCGTTTCGCGGATCGTTTCGATGACCCCGCCGAGCTCTTCGCGGAAGCGCGGCATGTCCTCACGCGCGTTCAGCCTGCTCACGATGTCCTTTGGCAGCACGCAAACCTCGACCGCCTTCGGGTCGAGCGACTTGAGCGATGCCGCGCGTTCGGCGGAGGGTTCGACCACGACGAGCTTCGCTTCCGGCGTCGACCGGAGGTGAATGTAGGCCGCGATGTGCCCCGACTGTCCGGCTCCGAACAGCAGCATGCGGCGGTTACGCAGCGTGTCCGGGTGGCGCGTCAGCGCGTTGCGCACGTCGGCGAGCAGGAACGCGTACATGAAGGGGAGCAGCGCTGCCTCGTCGGGGTGCTCGTCACCGCGGAAGCAGATCTCGTACGAAAACGGCGGCAGGATGGCGTAGCGCGCGTAGGTCCCGTCGTGCGCGCCCTTGCCGTGCCCGATGATGGTGCTCTCCTTGAACTCACACTCGGTGTAGCGGTGGAGCACCGTGCACGCGTAGCAGTTGTAGTGGCCGCACGGCGTGTGGCCGAAGATCGCGACGTAGTCCCCGGCGCGTGCCCCCGACGTCGAGCTCGCCGGCGCGACCACCCGCCCGACGCCGCCGTTGCCGAAGACGAAGCCGCCGCCCTGTAGGAACTCGTCCTTCCTCGGGTGGATGCCGGCGGGGTGGCTGGCGAGCCAGAAGCTGCCGTGCATCGGCACGTAGCGCACTTCGACCAAGATCTCGCCTTCGCGCAGCGGCCGGAGGTCGCGTTCGACGAGCTCGGTGACGAGTGCGCTCTTGGTCGTGTCGCGGTAGCGAGTGAAAAGCTGAGGCGTCTTCTGGGGGGGCATGGGGCGCTCTTTCGATGCGCGGCGGGGCCCGCGGGATCAAGGTCCGGGTCCGCCGGTGGCCCCGAGGCTACACCGGCGCGCGCGCCGCGCACGCCCCCGCGCGGGGGCCGCACCCGATCCGCTGCCGGGAGCACGGCGAGACTTGCCAGGGTCGAGCGCTCTGCCTATGTTCGCGTCGCCACGTCGCGGGCGGGCCGTTTTCACGCCGTGCCCCGCGCGCCCGGACCGAATCCTTGCTGAAGCCGGTAGCCGCAGCTTTCACCGCGATGAACCGCCTGCGGGCACGCATCCCGCCCCCGACGGGGCGGGCCGTGCTGACGGTGTTCGTCATGCTGCTCGGGGGCATCCTCGACGGCGCGTCGGTGGGGCTTCTGATGCCTCTGCTCGCGACGCTGACGGGCACGGGGTCGTCGTCGACCGTCATGCAGCTCCTCTTCCCCTGGCTGATGGAGCTCGACGCGAGCCGCCAGATTGCGGTTCTTTCCGTCGCGCTGTTCTTGCTCGTGGTGGCGAAAAACGTGGCGTCCCACGGCAGTTTGGTGATGGCGAGCAGGCTGCGAGCGAACGCCCTGATCGAGCTTCGGCGGCAGCTGCTCGACCGCGTGCTTCACGCGCCTCCGGCGACGCTCGAGAAGCACACGACCGGTGAGATCGTGGCGGCGATGCTGGCGGAAGCGACGCGCGTGAACCGCAGCATCGAGTACGCGGTCGTTCTCACGCAACGGCTGATCATGGTGCTCGGCTACATGGTCGCGGTGGTGCTCCTCTCGTGGAAGCTCACGGTGGCGACCGTCCTGCTCGGCGTCGTGCTCGGCGCCATCAGCTCGCTGATCGGCCGGCGGGCGCTCAATCTCGGGCGTGACTTCGCAGGCGCGAGCGTCGAGCTCGGTCGCCAGGTGAGCGAAACCGTCGGCGGCTGGCGCGTGGTGCGAACCACCGCCAGCGAGGCAAAACAGGCCGCCGCGTTCGAGCGCTGGAACTCGGCCCAGGCCAACGCCGAGGCCGATGTCCAGCTCTCGCAGGCGCTGATGTTGGGTACGGCCGAAGCGCTCGGTATCGCCGGAGCGATGGGTCTCACCGCCGTCGCGCACACCATGTGGCTCGCGCCGGGCACGATGGACGTTTCGCGCTTCCTCGCTTTCGCGTTCGGTTTGATGCGGCTTCTGCCGGCACTGAATCAAGTCTACAGTCTGCAGACGGCCGTCACGGCCCTGACGGGCAGCATCGAGCGCACGCTCACCTGGCTCGATACGCCGCGCTATCCGGAGCGGCCCTTCGGTGCTCGCTCGCTCCGCGCGATCGATCAAGGCATCACCTTCGACGGCGTCACGTTCAGGTACCCTGGCGGCACCGGGGGAGTGCGAGAGGTGTCGTTCCACCTTCCCGCCGGCCAGACGCTGGCCGTGCTCGGTGCTTCGGGTTCGGGCAAGTCGACGCTGGTGAGCCTCTTGCTTCGCCTGCGCCAGCCGAGCGAGGGCCGCATCCTCGTCGACGGTGTCGACCACTGGGAATTTTCGCCGGCGGACTTTCATCGCACGGTGGCGCTCGTCGAGCAGGATCCGTTTCTTTTCAACGGCACCATTGCCGAAAACGTCGCTTTCGGCGCACCGTGGGTCACGCGCGAGGACGTCATCTCCTCGCTCGAGCGCGTCCACCTCGGCGAATTCCTCGCGGGGCTGCCGCAAGGCGTGGACACGATCGTGGGCGAGCGCGGCGCCACGGTGTCGGGGGGTCAGCGCCAGCGGCTCGCCATCGCCCGCGCCATCGTCCGCGACCCGAAGCTCCTGATCCTCGACGAGCCCACGTCGGCGCTCGACGCCACGACCGAGCGCGAGGTCGTGCTCGCGATCGAAGCCGCGCGCGCGGGCCGCACCACGATCGTCATCTCGCACCGGCCGAGTACGCTCGAGCGAGCCGATCGCACGCTGACGATGAAGGACGGCGTCGTCATCGGCGACCATGACGCCAAGAACGGCGCCGCGATCGGCCAGGCATGAGCCGCTCGCCGGCGGTCCACCCGACGGCCGTCGTCGACCGGGGGGCACGGGTCGGCCGCGGCGCTCGGATCTGGCATTTTTGTCATCTGATGGAGGGGGCGACGGTCGGGGCGGGTGCGATGCTCGGACAGGGGTGTTTCGTCGGTCGTGGGGTCACGATCGGCGACCGCACGCGGATCCAGAACAACGTGAGCGTGTTCGAGGGCGTCAGCATCGAGGAGGACGTGTTCGTGGGACCGAGCGTGGTGTTCACCAACGTCAAAGCGCCACGCGCGTTTCTCCGCGCGGACCGCAGCGGGGCGCCGCGTCGAGGGTCGACGCCCGCCTTCGCCGCGACCGTGATCCGTCGCGGCGCGACGATTGGCGCCAACGCGACGATCCTGCCCGGGCTCGAGCTCGGGGCGTTCTGTTTCGTCGGCGCCGGGGCGCTCGTCGCGAAGGACGTGCCCGCGTTCGCGCTGGTGGTCGGCGTCCCGGCGCGCCGCGTGGGCTGGGTCGGTGCGGGCGGCGTGAAGCTCCGCTTCGTGCGCGGCGTCGCGCGCTGCCCGGTCACCGGTGAACGCTACCGGCTCATGCGGAGCGGTGTTCGGCGTGATGACGGCGCGGAGACCAAGGTGATGGCCCGCCGTGCCGCCAAGCCGAAAAGGCGTCGGTCAGCCGAGCGCGCGTGACAGCGCGTCGCGATGGGCTCCTGCCCACGCCGCGATGTCTTCCAGGATATCGGACGGACTCCGCTTCGGTTTCCAGCCCGTCGCCGCCTCGACCCGCGCGTTGTCGGTGAGGTAGACCGGCACGTCGGCCGCGCGCGATTCCGTCACCGGCTCGACGGGTACCGCCTTCCCCGTGATGCGGCGGCAGAGCTCCGTCGTCTCGGCCAGGGAGAGACTCACCTCGCGTCCGCCCCCCGCATTCAAGACGGAGCCCGACAAGCGCTCCAGGTTCTCGAGCTCGAAGCGCACGAGGTCGTAGAGATCGGCGATGTGGAGCAGATCTCGCACCTGGTGCCCCGACCCGCCGAACCCGATGTACTTGAGCGGCCGCTCGAGGAGGTGCGAGATCAGCCAGAACCCGAACACACCCTGCTCGGCGGTCCCCATTTGCCAGGGGCCGCTCAGAACGCCGCAGCGGTTCACGACCGTGCGCAGGCCGTACATGGCTCGGTACTCCTCGATCAGAAGCTCGGAGGCGAGCTTGGTCGCGCCGTAGATCGAGCGCGAGCCTTGCAGCGGAAAATCCTCCGAGATGCCGCGCGAGGAGACGCCGGGGTAGGGCTGCCGGTCCGAGAGCTCGAAGCGGGTCGCCGTTTCGACGACGTTCAGCCGATTTTGGGGCTCGATCGGGTAGACGCGGCTGGTCGACAGGAAGAGCACGTCGGCCCGGCGCTCCCGCGCCCACTCGAGACAGTTCACCGTCCCGACGAGGTTCGTCTGGAGCACGTACCCGGGGCTCGTGCCGTAGCCGGCAAGGACGGACGCCTCCGCCGAGCACTCGAGCAGGAGATCGAACTCGCCGCGCGCGGCGGCGAGATCTTCGGGCGCGCGCACGTCGCCGTGCTGGAACTCGACTCCGGCTTCGCGGAGGCGCGGCAGATTGAGCTCCGAGCCGCGCCGCTTCAGGTTGTCGAACGCGACCACGCGGGTACCGGGAAAATCCCGCTTCAAGAACACCGACAGGCTGCCACCGACGAAGCCGGCGCCACCCGTCACGAGCACGCTCTTCGGTGCGCTCACGACGATGCCCGGGCGCCGCCCGCGGACGGCGACGGTTTCTTGAAGTGCGAGAGAAAGTTCTCGTGCAGCGCGCGCATCGAATGGTGGCGTTCGACCATGGCGAAGCCCTTCCGGCGGAGATCTTCAGTGTACTCCCGGTCGACGATCAGCCTTTTCAGTGCCTCGGCCACCTGCCCCTGGTCGAGCTGATTGACGATGCAGGCGACGTCCTTGAAGCAATCGACCTCCGCCGAGTAGGACGGGGAGACGACCAGCACCGGTCGTCCCGACGCCAGGTAGTCGATGGTCTTCGTATAGAGGCTGGTCTCGACCTGGGCCTTGATGCCCGGCTCCTGCGTGAACGAGACCAGAACGGCGGCGACGTGCGCCGCCGCAAGCTTCGCCGGGATCTCCTCGAGCTTGACCAGGCCCGGCGAACGCACGTGCGGACCGAGCAGCTCCGGTCGCGGCGAGCCCGTGTAGATCGTCATCTCCACCTGGCGGCCCTCGATCACGAGCCCGCGATTGAGCCAATCGCAGAACCATTTCATCGTGTCGTAGAACAGGCTGTTGATCGAACCGGTGTAAACGAGCTCGAGGCGGTCGTCCGGCAGCGGAGGCGCGTCCCTCACCGCGTTCTGGTAGTCGGCCGCGTCGACGAAGTGGAAGAGGAACTCGCCGTCCACGCCGTAGTCGCGCCGGTACGATTCGATCATCGCCGGGCTCGTCAACCAGAGCTTCTTGGCGCTGCGGAGGAAATCCAGACGATGCTTCTTGATCAGCTTCTCGGCGCGCCGGCAGGTGAAGTAGGCGTCCAGGCGATCACTCTCGAAGTAGTAGAAGGGAACGCCGAGCTCTCGCGACAGGAAGAACGCGGCGTGCGGCATCTCCGAGCCGAACGAGGTCGAGAAAATCGCTTCCACCCCGCGCTCCCTGGCGATGCGCCGGCCTACCCGCATGATGTGATCGAGGCGCAGGCAGTTGAGCGTCGCGTCGAGCGGGCTGAAGATGCGTCGCGGGCGAAGGTTCGTGCGAAACGAGCGGATCGACGTGTGCCGACAGGGCAGGAACGTCTCGCGCACCTTGGGCGGTAGCTCGTCGTACCAGGAGCCACAGCAGACGACGTCCATGCGCTCCGGGTCGTAGTGGCGAAAAAGCTGGCGCGTGATCACCGGTGCGCCCCCGGCGGTGCACGGCGGGTAATCGTTGATGAAGAGGAGCTGCCGGTACTCGGTGCCCCCACCCGCTAGAACCTCCGGCGGTGCTCCGTTCGAGCGCCCCGCGTCAGCCAAGTCGTGCCTTCCACGAGGCGTGGATCTCGTCGAAGATCTCGTCGAGCGTCTTGGTCAGTTTGAACGTGGGGTAATGAGCGAAGATCTTCGAGAGATCGCTGATGTAAAGGATGTGGTCGCCCTCTCGGTTCTGGTCCACGTATTCGTAGACCATCTTCTTGCCCGAGATGCGCGCGGCCTTGTCGAAGGCTTCCAGGATCGAGCAGGAATTGTCGCGCCCGCCGCCGAGGTTGTAGACCTCGCCGGAGCGGGGCTTCTCGATGAAGGCGTGAGCAAAACGGGCCACGTCGAGGGCGTGGATGTTGTCGCGAACCTGCTTACCCTTGTAGCCGTAGACGTTGTATTTCTCGCCCGTGATGTTGCACTTCACGAGGTAGGAGAGGAACCCGTGGAGCTCGACGCCCGAGTGATTCGGCCCGGTCAGGCAGCCGCCGCGTAGACAGCACGTCTTCATGCCGAAGTAGCGGCCGTACTCCTGGACCATCACGTCGGCCGCGACCTTCGAGGCGCCGAACAGCGAGTGCTTCGACTGGTCGATGCGCATCGATTCGGCGATGCCGCCGCGATCCTCGTCGCGGGCGTACTCCCAGCGCGTCTCGAGCTCTCGGAGCGGCAGCTCGTTCGGAGCGTCGCCGTACACCTTGTTGGTCGAGAGGTGGACGAGCGGTGAATCGGGCGTGGCGCGCCGCATGGCTTCGAGCACGTTCAACGTTCCGACGGCGTTGGTGTCGAAGTCGTCGAACGGAACGCGGGCCGCCAGATCGTGGGAGGGCTGTGCGGCGCAATGCACGACCGCCGCCGGCCGGACGCCGTCGAGCAGCGCGAGCACCGCGGCGCGGTCCCGGATGTCGATCTCGTGGTGATGGAAGCCACGGAGCGTCTTGACCAAGCGCTCCTGGTTCCAGCGCGTATCGCCCTTCGGTCCGAAGAACGTGGCGCGGCCGTTGTTGTCGGCGCCGTGCACGGTCCACCCGAGGTTCGAAAAATAGGTACAGACCTCGGAGCCGATCAGGCCCGACGACCCCGTCACCAGTATCGTGGAAGCGCTTCCGTCGTTCACGCGAGGTCTTTACTACGACTCCGCCAAGGCGGCTCACGCCGATCGAGATCTGCTCCGCCCATGACTGGCGTCGGCGTGTTAGTTGCGCATGCCGAATGCCAGGTTCAGACGGGGTCGTCAAGGCGGGTGGGCGCTCGCTTTCCGGCCGCGAAAGCCGTGGTATGGGTGGGCGAGCTCGAATGGCGAAGCTCTCGGAAAACCTGCTCGGGGAGGTCAAGGCGCTCACGTTTCCGGCGCGCCGCCGAGCACGCTTCCGCCTTCACGCGCTCGCCAACGACGCGCTCGGCGTCGCGGGCCGGCCCCCGCGCTACGTGGAGACGTTCGCCGAGCAGTGGCGCCGGATCATCGGCCGGAGCGCGGACGTCCTCCGGGCCATGCCGGAAGCGGAGGCTCCGCGCGTGCTGTTCGGCACCATGTTCGGCGGCGCCTACACGACCCGCGCCATCGACGCCGTGCTGGCGATGAGCCTCAGGCTGCGCGGGGCGACGCCGATCATCCTCGACTGCTCCGAGGGCCTGCCCGCCTGCGAATGGAACGTGTACGGCAATCTCGAGCCTGATCCGGGTCCCTTCGGCAGCGGCCGCATGAGGCACGCCGATGAGCTTGCGTGTCGAGCGTGCACGCTCAAGCTCCGCGAAAGCCACACGCTGCCGGGCATCGACCACGTCTCGCTCCGTGACTTCGCGGTGCCCGGTGACGTCGCCCGCGCGACCGAGCTCGCCGAAACCGTGTCGCTCCGCGACCTCCGGGATTTCGTCCACCACGACCTGCCGGCGGGAGATCAGGCGTTCGCCTCGCTGCTCAAGGGCACGCTTCGTGGCGTACCGCTCGAGGACGAGCGAACGCTCTGGATGGCGCGCCGTTACCTCACCTCGGCAATCCTGATGATCGAGCGGGGGGAGCGATTGTTCGAACGCGTGCGGCCCGACCGGTTCGTCGCTGCCGACGGTGTGTACGTGACGGCGGCGCCGCTCTGCGCGCTGGCTCGAAAATCCGGGATCCACGTGGTCGTGCACGGCACGCCCTATCGCAAGCAAACGATCTGGGTGAGCCACCACGAGAGCTACCACCGTGCCCTGATCAACGAGCGGAACACGCGCTGGGAAGACCTCGAGATGACCCCGGAGCGGGTGCGCGTCGCCGACGAGTACCTCGCCAGCAAGCACCTGAAGGCGCGCGACTACACGTCGTTCCATGTCGACGCGATCAAGGACGAAACGGCCATCCGCACCGAGCTCGGCCTCGACGAGCGGCCGATCGTCAGCCTCTACACGAACATCCTCTGGGACGCGCAGCTCTACTACCGGCTCAACGTGTTTTCGAACATGCTCGAGTGGCTCTTTGCGACCATCGAACACTTCGAGAAGCGCCCGGGCCTTCAGCTGGTGATCCGCCTTCACCCGGGTGAGGCGCCCGGTGCCTGGCCGACGAACCAGCCGATCTTGCCCGAGATCGAACGGCGTTTTCCGACGCTGCCGTCGAACGTCACCGTCGTCCGGCCCGAGAGCAAGGTGAGCTCTTACGTGCTCGGCGCGATGAGCCGGGCGGCGCTCGTGTACGGCGCGCGGGTCGGCGTCGAGCTCGTGATGCTCGGCACGCCGGTCATCGTGGCCGGCGAAGCGTTCATGCGCGGCAAGGGCTTCACGCACGACCCGAGTTCCGCCGACGAGTATTACGCCATGCTCGAACGCATCGAAAACACCGAACGGCCGTCGCCGGCGGCCCTCGAGCGGGCGAGGAAGTGGTATTATTACTACTTCTTCCGGCTGATGATGCCGTTCCCGTTCTACGATCTCGAACGGGACGGCGCAGCGCGCCTCTCGTTCGGCTCGCTCGCCGATCTGATGCCGGGCCGCTCGCCGGGTCTCGATGTCGTGTGTCGCGGGATCACCGACGCCGAATCGGCGTTCGAGTGGGATGATCCGTCGGCGGAGGGCTAGTCGGTCAGGAGCGTAACGGGGGCGGCGCCAGCGAGACGGCGGAGCCGAGCTTTTTCGAGAGGACGCGCGACAGGGTCGCCCACAACTCGTCGCCGGACTTCTCCGCAACCCACCGTCGGGTCTCGGGCCGAAAGTCGAAGTGCCAGGCCTGGCGCTCGGCGGCCATCCAGATCTGCCGCGCGGCGCGATGCGAGTTCAGAACGTAGCGGGCACCGTCCGAAAACTCGATCGTGAGGATATCCGCCGCGAGCTCCGGCTCGAGCCCGGCCGTTTCGAGCGCGTCGAGCGCGGTGATGAGGGCGCCGAGCTCCGGAAGCGCAACCGCCTCGTACTCTGCTTCGGTCACTGGGTCGCCGGTACGCAGGCACCCGCCATGCAGCGATTTCCGGGATTGCAGTCGGCGTCGGTCTGACACGGCCACGCGCACTTGCCGAACTGCGTGTTGCAGCGGTGAGTCAGGCAATTGGCGTCGGTCGTGCACGCGAGCGCCATCGGCGAGGGTTGCGACATCGCGCCGGGCGCGGCGGGTGCGGCGCCTGGTGCCGGAGCCGGTGTGGCGGCTGGCGCGGGGGCGGCGGGAGCCGGGGCAGGGGCGGGCGCGGCGGGTGCGGGGGCCGGCGCGGGCGGGGCGTAGGTTGGTGGGGGCTGTGGCGGAGGCTGCTCGTCCTTCTTGCAGCCGACGCTCAGCATCCCGAGCACCGCAAAGGAACAAAGCTTGGTCAGAGTGCGCATGGTTTCCTCTCGCGGAGTGACCGTACCCGGGAGCGCCGAGCTGGTCAACGGGCCCTTGCCATGGTCCGCTCACAGGGTGACGCGTTTTGCCCTGGCGCTGATCGCTCTGTCGTGGACTCTCGCGGCGGGTGCAGAGAGCGAGCGGCGCACCATCGTCGCGTACGTCGATCGCGACGACGACGACGACGACGGCGTGGCGGACGGCAGCGCCCCGCGCGTGTCCGGCGCCGCCAAGACCGACGTGGTCGTGCTCTCGCCGGTCGCCCGGGTGGGTCGCGTCGACGGCCGCCTGGTGCGGCTCCTTGCCGGGGACAAGCCGTGGAGCGGCAGCGGGCGCGCACCGGCGGAGCTCGGCCTTCAAGGACTCGAGCCGGGTAGTCTCCAGATCGAGCTCGATCGAGAGCTCGTTTCCGTTCACGTGCTGGAGGCGATGCTGATCGATGGCCGCGGGGAGCGGGTCGATCTCGCGCGGTCCCACGCATCGCTCTCGCGCGAGCTCCCGCGCCTCGATCCGAACGCGACCACCAGAGCGACGGACGCCGACGCGCTGCGCTGGGTTCTTTCCGGGCCGCTCGAATCGCTCCCGGATTCGGTGAGTCTGATCGCCACGCGTCCCGACGGCAGCGTGCTCGATCGGCTCGACCGCCTGGCACTCGCACCGATCGGTTGTCCTCCAGGCCTCGGCGCGGATCTCGCGTGCCGAGCGACACCGACCGTGCGCGCGGTGCCGGACCCGATCGACCCGCGGACCCGGTCCTCGGAGGTGCTCTCCGCGGTGGTCGGCGGGCGCATCACGCTGGCGGCCCTCGGGCACAAGGCGCAGAGCGTCAGGGTCGGCGGGCCACGCCTCACCGCGGTCGGACCGATCGAGCGACTGCGAGCCAAGTTGCGCGTGCACGTGATCCGAAGCTCACGCGGCGGCATGCCCGCGATGGGTGGTGATGCCGCCGGGGCCCGCGAGATCGCCCGGCTCGAGGTGGAGCGCACCGCGGGACTGTGGGGGCAGTGCGGCATCCAGTTCGGCCCGCCGAACGAGCTCGACATCGCGGTTCGCGACCCGCCGCCTTCGTACTTGCTCGCCGTCGGCTGCCAGGGTGGCACGCCGGCCAGTGGTGGTGAGATCCGCTTCGACGTCGCCGGCCGGCGCGTGCGCGTCGCCACGCGGGCAGGGGAGACGCCGATCGAGGTTGCCGGTGCTCTCGCGCGGGCGCTCGAGCGCGCAGGATTCGCTGCCACGGTGAGCACGAACCCGCGCTCGCAATCGTCTCCGCTCGCGACGGCCGACGTGCTCGTGCAGCGCCTCGGGGGTGAGCTCGTCGAGGTCGGGGCGGACGGCATCCTGCCGCTCTCCACCGACCCCTCGCTGCCGGTCTGTCTCGGCGTGGTCGACCTGGCGGACGGCCTCGAGCATTTCTCCAACACCGATGCGGCGGCAGGGACGATCGAGGAGCGAGCGCTGGTGAAAGCCTACGAGGACCGCGACCCGACCACGATCGACGTCTTCGTGGTGCCCGCCTTCGCCGGGTCTGGACGCATCGGCGAGTCGTTCATCGACGCGCCCGGCGCCAGCATCCAGAACGTGGTGATCGTCGATCGCGCGGCGATTCGCCTGGGGACCCGCTCGTTCGCGCTCGCGCACGAGCTCGGGCACGTGATCCTCGACCTTCCCGGCCACCCTGACGACTACGGCGTCGACAGTCCCAATCTCTTGATGGATGCGGACGCGACGGACGCCAGCATCTTCGGTCCTCGACGGCTCACCGTCGCCGACTGCGAGCAGGCCGTTCGTCAGAGCGGCTCCGGAGCGTCCACACCCCTTCTTCGCGCATGGCCGATGACCCATGTCGGACACTGAAGGCGCCGCCCATCGCGAACGACCGAGCCCCACGCCGACCGGCGAGGTGTGCGCTTTCGTCGTTCACTGGAAGAACCCGGAGGCGCTCGGCCGCACGCTCGCTGCGCTCGAAAGGCAGACCGTCCCGCTCGCCATCACGGTGATCGACAACGGGTCACCGGACGAGCTCGTCCCTCACGAACGAGACGGCCTGACCCTCGTCCGTTCGAAAGAGAACGAGGGCTACGGGCCCGCCTTGAACCGCGTTCTCTCCGACTGGCTCGCTCGGCCCGGCGGGCGCTACGCGGTCGTTTGCCCCCACGACGCGCTACCGCGCCCTGATTGCGTCGAGCGCATCCTCCACGCGATGGACCAACGGCCCCGGATCGGGCTTGCCTCCGCGGAGTACGGAACCTCGACGGTGCCGGGCTACACGTTGCTCCACGGGTACGATCTCTACGCCACGACGCGCGGTTCCGGATTTTGCCCGGCCGAGTATCCGAACGGCACACTGTTCGTGGTCGCGCGCGATTGCCTGGACGAGATCGGTCTCTTCGATCCGCGCTATTTCGCCTACGGCGAGGAGTTCGATCTCGGCCGCCGTGCTCTTGCGAGTGGCTGGGAAGTCGGGCAGGTTTGGGGCGCGATGGTCGAGAATCCCGGGCGTGTGGCGGCGTCGAGCACCGTTTGGTACCTGAATCTCAGGAACGGTCTCTTGGCGACGCGCCAGCGGGACGGTGTCGGCGCGGCCGCGTTGCGATCGATGGTGACGCTGGCGCGCGGCGCGCTGTCGCCCGGCCGCGAGCCGGCGCTCGGCCTTCGTCTGCGCGCGGTGGCGGATTTTT
>Ga0315910_10001544_pt1 | contig 21028 bp, 16 predicted proteins | sample EdamamesoilMG_FD_204470 | JGI IMG/M metagenome (GOLD analysis project Ga0315910, IMG submission 204470) | Garden soil microbial communities collected in Santa Monica, California, United States - Edamame soil | ecosystem: Environmental > Terrestrial > Soil > Garden | place: USA: California...
CCGGCTCAAGGCGTAGAACAGAGAGCGATCTTTCAACTCCGTCATTCGCGCACAAAACTTCCGCAGCCGCGCCGCGTGGTCGCGAAAGTGGGTGGCACGTTCGCCCCACTGCGACGGATGCAGGCTCAACAGGTCGTTGAACTGCGCAACCAGCCGCTCTGCATCCTCACCCTCCTCGTAAGGCAGATAGAAATAGTCTCCGAAGACTTCGAAATCATCATATTCGAGTGCTTCCCCAATCGTGGCGAAGCAAGGCCACCATTCACGGACCGAAAAACGATAAGCATGGCGAGCGTCCCAGTGACCGGATGAGTTCACGAAGAGGCCAAGCGTCCGCAACGGAACATAGTTCAGCGGGAACTCATTGTTCGGGTTGACCAGCACGCCACTCACTTCCTCGCGCAGTTCAAGCGGGCGACCGGAGTAAGGACCGCAATAAATGCGGCGGCCGTCGTAGTCATTGGCGAAGAGGTTGTCCCAGATCAGCGGTTTGCGACGGAGAAGCTTTTGCAATTCGCGAATGTGCTCCACGGTGATCTCGCGAGAGATGATTTCCGGCCCCGTCCAGAACACATCAATCCCGTCAGCCAGTTTGCGCCCGAGGACATCAAGATAGCCTGCGCCGCCGAATTGTCGCTCCGCCATGCGCCCGCAATAAGGTGTTGGGCAGAAGAGAAAACGCGCACCGGGGATTTGTGCGCGCACCCACCAGAACAATTCGTTCGCCACATGAGCTTGCGCTTCGGCAAATGAACTCCAATGCCTTGCGTCTTCCTCGTGTATTTGATCGGGAATATCGTCCAACAACAAAGCGAAGCTCTCGCAGCCCAGCTCGATCATTTGCGCGAAACGGTCGTGAAGTGTTTTCAGATCGCCCTTGCGGCTGTAGCGAATGTCGAGACCGGGACTGAGCGCGTAGATGAACCGGAGCTTTCGCGCTTTGCAGGCCGCGATCAATTCTCCGACCGCCGTCGCTTCCGCTTTGGAATACAACTCCCGCCAGAGAGCGCGGTGTTTCAAGTCATCTTTCGGCGCGTAGAGATAGGTGTTCAGTCCCCACGCCGCCATCTGATCGAACAACTGGCCGCGTTCGGCTTGCGACCAGGGCGGCCCATAGAAACCTTCGATCACTCCGGAGAGAAAACTTTGTTCGTGGTTCGGCATGGTCTGATTCGCTGCGCACAAGCTACGCGTTCGTTCGATCCTCTGGCAAGGCTGCGCCTGCCGCCGGGTTTCGGCTTCCCTGCGCCCGACTGCACCGCTACGCTCTGATCATGATCAGCCGTTCGCTTCGCTGCCTGAAATGGTTTCTGGCCGCATCGCTTTTTGTTTTTTGCCGAGGTGATGGAGGAGCTGCCGAAGCACCTCCGTTTCAAGCCGGCGTGGCTAAAATCAACCTCAACCCGCCCTTGGAAATGAAGGCGGCTCTCGGCGGCTATGGCGCGCGGATGAGCAAACCTGCCGTGGGCGTGCATGACGCAGTGTGGGCGAAAGCTCTGGTGTTCACGCAGGGCGAACGCCGCTTTGCCGTGGTCACGGCGGACCTGCTGGGATTTCCGCCGCAGTTCAAGCGTGGCGTGATTGAGCGCCTCTCTGCCGATGGCTGGAGCGCCGATCAAATCATGCTGCTGCCCAGTCACACGCACACCAGCTTCGACATGATGGCGCTGCATCCGGGAAACAAGTTCGGGATACCGCAAGTCGGAGTGTTTCATAAAGAACTCTTTGAACACACGGCTTCAGCCCTGGCGAAGGTAATTCGTGAAGCTGCTCAAAAACTTGAACCGGTCCTGGTCGGAACCTCGGTGGTTGAAATCCCCAATCGCAACCGCAATCGGCGCGGACTCACGATTCACGATCCCGATTTGACCGTCACACGTGTGGACAAGCGAGGTGGCAGCCCTCTGGCAGTGCTGGTGAACTGGACGGCGCATCCTACTTTTATGAGCGAGGACGACATGCTCTTTTCCGGCGACTGGCCGGGACACTTGCAGCGCACGGTGGAGGCGCTGATCGGTCAGGGAGTCATCGCCCTCTACTACAACGGAGCAGAAGGTGATCAATCGCCGACGCCGCCGGCGGACGCCGCCAGCCGTTGGGAACGCGCCGAACGTTATGGTCGCGAGATGGGTATTCAAGCGTGGAAGGCTTGGGAGCAAGTACAGCCGCGAGACGTGAAGGCATTTGCCTATCATACCGAATCAATCACTTTGCCCAAGACGACCTGGCATCCCGACTTCATGAAGACCGGCGGCGCCGAATACGGTTTGAACGAGACCATGATGCGAACTTTTCTGGACGCATTGCAACCGACTGAAACGCGCAGCACGAGTCTGCGCGTGGGCGACCTCGTCATTCTCGGCGTGCCCGGCGAAATGGCGGCTCAGTTGGGATTGGATGCAAAGAAGAAAGTTCGCCAGATTACCGGCGCGAGCGCCGTGACGATCGGCGGGCTGGCCGATGAATGGGTCAGCTATATCCTGCCGCCGGACGAGTATCGCAAAGGCGGTTACGAGGCGAGCGTGAGTTTCTACGGCGACACGCTGGGCAGTGTCATCATGGATGGCCTCATCCGCGCTGCCGGTGGACTAAAATAGATTACTACCCGCCGCGCTGACGAAGGACCAAGCATCATGGGCAATCTCAAAGGAAAAACGTTGTTCATTACCGGCGCCAGTCGTGGCATCGGCAAGGCGATTGGACTGCGCGCCGCGCGGGACGGGGCGAATATCGTCATCGCCGCGAAAAGCGTTGCACCGAATCCAAAACTGGCCGGCACGATTTACACGGCTGCGGAAGAAATGGAGGCGGCGGGAGGCAAGGCGCTGGCGTGTGTGGTGGACGTGCGATCGGAAGATCAAATCCGCGCTGCTGTCGAGCAAGCAGTCGCGACTTTTGGCGGTATAGACATCCTCGTCAACAATGCCAGCGCCATCAGCCTGACCGGCACGTTGGCGACGCCGCTGAAACGGTTTGACCTGATGCACCAGGTGAACACCCGCGGTACGTGGGCTTGTTCGCAAGCGTGCCTGCCGCATCTGTTGAAGTCCGCAAATCCGCATATCCTGAACCTCTCGCCACCGCTGAATCTTATGGCGCGCTGGTTTGCTCCGCATGTTGCTTACACCATGGCCAAGTACGGCATGAGTCTCTGCGTGCTAGGAATGGCAGAGGAATTTCGCGAGCAGGGCGTGGCGGTGAACGCGCTCTGGCCGCGCACTTTGATTGCCACCGCCGCCGTGTTGAATCTCCTGGGCGGGGAGGAAGCCATGCGACGCGGCCGCAAACCGGAGATCGTGGCGGATGCGGCGCATGTGATCCTGGGCCGTCCCAGTCGGCAATGTACGGGCAACTTTTTCGTTGATGAAGAGGTTCTGGCTTCGGTCGGAGTTACGGACCTTGATCAATACGCGGTCGCCCCGGGCCATCCGCTGATCCCGGACTTCTTCCTGTGATCATCGCCCCGCCGCATTCTTCCGGTTCGCGCGCTGCAAGTCCCGCAATGGCCGATATCCGATCAAAATAATCTTTTGCTCTGCCACGAGACGTTTCATGTCTTCGTCGTTGGTGAACACTTCGTATTCCTGCGCGCGGGTGGACCACGATCCCGTGACGGCCTTGAGTTCGTCATTGGGCAGACCGGCGTGAATGTAGAGTTCGGTCACACCCGGCTTGAGATTTTTCACGACATCGAGCCAGAAGGCTTTGACACTGCTCTTCTCTTTCTGGAGTTCCTCGTAAACAAAGTAGTCCGAGAACACGATGCCCTTGGCCGCAATCTGACTGCGCAAGTCCGGCTGGCCGAAGCGCGCCATGGTTTCTTGCGACGCCATGCGCAGGGGCAGATCGAACTCCACCCCCAGTTGCACGTATGCCTTCATGTATTCCGGATTCAGTTGCATCGTGCCCATGTGCGAATCGAGATGCGTGACGTCCACACCAGCGGCGAGAGCGCGCTTGATCTGGGCGCGACCTTCGATCAAAGCCTCCTCCGGCTTGGCGTTGCGATAAACCTCTTCAACCGAGCGCCACAAGTAACCTTCCGGATCAACCAAGCCCGGCACCTGAGTCCGATCCGCCACCGGCCCCCAGCGATATTTTAGCCATTCGGACGTGTGGCAGAGGTGAATGCCGAAATCCTTCGCCGGATTCTTCTTTGCATAATCAGCGATCTCCAGAAACCACGGGCACGGCACCATGATCGTGGCTGAGCGCATCAAGCCGCGCTCCAAACAATCAATCGTGGCCACGTTGGCCGCGTGACACATGCCGACATCGTCGCCGTTGACGATCAGAATCTTGTCGGTGGCTTTGTAGCCGAGCCGCTCGGCTAGGGAGCGCGATTCCACTCCGAAACAATGGGTCACATTCATAAGCAGCAGCGGCACGAGTAAACTCAATGGGGGTAAGGGAAGAAAGTTCATGCGCATGGCCGAGCCTACTCACGCCCCTGATAATGGGGCAACGCGGAATTCTGCGTACCGAGCAATTCAGTCAGATCTGCGATGCAACATTTTTGAAGATAATTGATCCAACCGCGAGATGCCTGAGAGCGCCATCGTGAGATCCAGTTCGGCCAGCAGAGCCCGCAACACCACTGTAACTCCCGCTTCGCCTTCGAGTGCCAGACCATGCACATAAGGCCGTCCGAGCAACACCGCCTTCGCGCCAAGTGCTAGCGCCTTGACGATATCCGCTCCCGTCCGGATGCCGCTGTCGAAGAGCACGGGTAGTTTTCCCGCCGCCGTTACCACACCCGGCAACGCATCCAGCGCTGCGATCGCGCCATCCACCTGCCGACCGCCGTGATTGGAAACAATCACGCCATCCATCCCTAGATCGGCGGCGCGGCGCGCATCATCCGGGTGCAAGATGCCTTTCAGCATGAGCGGCAGACGCGTGTGCTCCCGCAGAAACCGAAGATCATCCCAGGTGACGCTGGGGTCGGAGAAGGTCGAAGCCCAATGCGCGACCGCCGCCGCCATGTCCTCTCGCGGCGGCTTCGCCAGGCGCGAACAAAAAACCGGGTCCGTCAGGTAATTGGCCAAGCCCTCGCCGCGCATGAAAGGCAGGTAAGCGCCACTCAAATCGCGCGGACGCCAGCCGAGCAGCCAGGTATCCAGCGTGACCACGATGGCGCTGTAGCCCGCCTGCTCGGCGCGGCGCAACAGGCTGGCTGCGAAGTCGCGATCCTTCGGCCAGTAAAGTTGAAACCAGCGCGGGCTCGTTCCCATCGCTTGCGCAACTTCCTCCAAGCTGCGTGAGGATGCAGTGCTCAACACCATCGTTACCCCCAGCGCCGCCGCCGCCCGCGCCACTGCCACTTCCGCCTCGGGATGCACGATGCTCAGAACGCCAACGGGTGCGAGCATCACTGGCGCGGGCATGGCCATGCCGAGGATTGTCGTGCGCAGGTCGCGCGTCGCGACGTTGCGCAACATTCGTGGCACAATCCGCCAGTGCGTGAACGCCTCCAGATTGGCGCGCATCGTATCTTCCGCTCCAGCGCCGCCGGCCACGTAACCAAATGCGCCCGGAGTCAACTTCGCCGCGGACTTTCGTTCCAGTTCAGCGAACGTGAAGGGAACTTCTGTGAGTTTAGCAACGGGACCCTGTTGGTAGATATCGAGTTGGTAGTTGCCGAACGGTGCGGTGGTCATGTTTTTGTTTGCTAGCTGTTCCGCGCGTGAAGTGCAAGCCACAAGCAGTCTGAGGAATTCACAAAGATGGTCGCACGCGGGCGGCAGCCTTGACTCCGTTGGTCACGGTCGTCACTCTCGCGCCACCATTCCCATGACAACGGAAACACGCCGGCGATGGTTCGCCCTCTTGGTGCTCTTTGGCATCAACACCATGAATTTCTACGACCGGATGATTCTCTCGGTCGTGGCCGAACCCATCCGCAAAGAGTGGGCGTTGAGTGACTCCGCACTCGGCTTGCTGGGGACGGCGTTCACGCTGCTCTACGCTTTTGTAGGCGTACCTTTTGGCCGGATGGCGGATACGCAACCACGCAAATGGATTCTCAGCGCCGGCTGCGCGTTATGGAGTGTGCTGACCGCCGTATCCGGCATGGCGCAGAGTTTCTGGACGCTGTTCGTTGCGCGGTTGGGCGTGGGCGTGGGCGAAGCGAGTTGCGCGCCAGCAGCCAATTCCCTGCTTGGCGATCTCTATCCGCCCAAGCAAAGGTCCCGTGCATTGTCCATTTTCATGCTCGGTTTGCCGGTGGGAATGTTTCTGAGCTTCCTGATCAGCGGGTTGGTCGCCAGCGCTTACGGGTGGCGGACTGCGTTTTATGTGGCTTTGATTCCCGGTCTGTTGCTCGCGGCACTCGCACTCTGGATGCCCGAGCCGGCGCGCGGCTCCAGCGAAGGCAGAGTGGACACGGCACACCGGCCGGGCTCGCCTTATCTGGTGGTGCTCGGAATTCCAACGCTGATCTGGATCATCCTTTCGGGCGCGCTGCACAACTTCAACATGTACGCAGCAACTTCGTTTATGACTGCTTTCCTCGCGCGGTATCACGCGCTGGACTTGAAATCGGCGGCGTTCGCCGCGTCGGTAATCTTCGGCGTATCCGGGATCGTGGGTCTGTTGGCCGGAGGTTGGGCCGCCGATCGTTTCGGCGGCAAACGGACCGATGGGCGACTGCTGTTGTCCGCGGTGACGCTCGCCGCAGCGGCACCGTGCGTTTATCTCGCCTTGCGCCAGCCGGGCGGCGCGGTCTTGCCGTTCGTGTTGCTCATGGGCGCGGGATTGGCGTTTGTGTACGTGTATTACTCTTCGGTCTATGCGGCAATTCAGGACGTGGTTGAGCCGTCGTTGCGCGGGACGGCCATGGCGCTTTATTTCTTTGCCATGTATGTGCTCGGTGGCAGCCTCGGGCCATTGGGCACGGGAATGTTGAGCGACTACTACGCAAAACAGGCCATGGCGGATGCCGGCGCGACGGCGATGACAGAGTCATTCAAAGCCATCGGCCTCCATCACGCCATGCACGCAATCCCGGTGCTGTGTCTGGTGCTCGCTGTGGTGCTGTATGCAGCCTCGCGCACGGTGGGACGCGACATGGGACGGCTGCGGTCATGGCAGGATTCACAGGCGGCGGCGTAGCTCTCTTGACCTCCTGCAATTCCTTCCGCAACTGCTGCGTGTCCGTAACCTTCGCGAGGATCGTCTCGGCGAATACTCTTCATGCTTTTGGAAAACCGTTTTCCGCTTTGAGTAAAACTCCCAATCGAACACGCCACGCCGTTCGATTAAAAACCGGCTCGCGTGTCCGGTGTGCAGGCGGAGTCAATACTTCAACGTGCGGCAGGCATGTCGAGTTCAAGTCGGAACACGTCGAGCGCTTACTCCGTGAAACAACTTGTCTCCCCGGTTTGAACTATTCCAAACTAACTTTGCGCCGCCCAAGAATGAAAACAGACGAGAACCGCGCCAAAGAAGACGAAGAACGGTTGGATTCTTTTCTCAACCTGTTGTTCGGGATTGATTCAGGAGCGGCGGTGTTCTTTCTCTGGTTCGTTAGGGGCGACACGCTCGGCGAAGCACACCTTCCATTTCAATTGGCGTTTCTTCCGTTCAAGCCACAGGTCTTGATGTTGGCCTCGTGTGCGTTCTGGGTTTTGCTTTTGCGCGGCTTCAATCTCCTGTGGCACGACCGGCCCTGTTTCCGGAAATTGAGCAAGTGGTCGGCCTTGGCTGTGCTCGCTGGGAGCATACTTGCAATTGGCTGGGGCGGCTGGGCGTTAATGCAGAACCCCGACTATCTTTCGGATGGTAAGAAATAGTAGCGTTGCCCAACTGACTCGCGATGCATGCAAGACAGATGTTATTTATGTGGGAGTGAGCGGGATTTGACCAAGGATCACGTCCCACCAAAGAATCTTTTTAGGAAACCGCTCCCGTCCAACTTGATCACCGTGGTTTGTTGCAGGTCGTGCAATGTCGTCTATTCTAAGATGGAGGAACAGTTTCGCATATTTGTAAGTGCGGCGATTAACCGTTCTGCCGATGGAGAATGGATTTGGAAAAATAAAGTTGTTGCGTCCACGTTCCGTCGCTCGCCCGCTTTGAGAGGCCAAGTCGGAAAGAATTTGCTCGCAGCGACGGTGAAAACTTCTACGGGCAGCGTCGCGTTGCCCATGCTCACAATGGATGCGAACCTCGTGAACAAATGCCTCATCAAAATTACGCGAGGGTTGCTGACGCATTTCTACCCGCAAGTGGACCATTCAGCGATGGATTTCGATGCTTTTGAACTGAACCAGTTCAAGGTTACTCCAGATTGGATTCGCTCCCTTGGAGTTCCCTACATTTACGATGAACGCGGCAGCGGGCAGTTCCGATTTCTGCGCGCTTTGGTTGAAGACGACAATCAGTGCGGAAGCTGGATTTTCATTTTTTACGACTCAATTTCATTCGTGGTGCATCACGATGCTCGTGGGAATCTCTTGCGACCCGAGGTGCAGGCATGACACCGACACGCCGGCCTACCGAAGCATTTCCAGCCTGAAAAACAACTGATTTGTGGTGGCCACGTTCCAATAATTTGTCGCCGCCCAAGCGGTGGTCGTAACGGAGAAAGGGGTCCCGAAACTTGCCCAGCCATTCAAGTCGTTGGCTGTTTGCAATTGGTAATTCTGTCCGAGCAACAGATCGTTGGCACTCGGTATCACCACTCGTATCGTCGGTGTTGGCGCGATGTTGATCACCACGTTAGAACTGTAACCAGATCCGGCGCTGGTGATGACGATGTTTGTCACCGAGCCGTTGCCGATTTGTGAGTACGCAGCCGCGCCGTGACCGCTGACATCGCTGAATGTAACGGAGGGGTTGGTACTGTAACCGCTGCCAGGTGCTATGATCGTCGCGCCAACAATGAACCCGTTGGTCAGGATCGGTGTGGCTACTGCCGACGGCGTGTTCGTTAGCAGTTGCACGATGCTCATAGTTGGAAAAAACGGCGGGGTTATGAACACTTCGGCGTTGGCGAGATAATTAGAGCCGGCGCTGGTTATCACGATATTCGTTACCGACCCATTGCTGATCTGCGCGTAGCCAGTTGCGCCATTACCGCCTTGGCCGCTGAAAAATACTGTGGGCGGGTTTGTGTATCCGCAACCGCCCTCCGCCAAGCTGACTCCAATAATGAATCCGTTGACGATGATCGGTGTTGCTCTGGCTGGCACGACGGTCACTGTGACTATGATGACAGAGCTTGTAACGCTTCCCGTCTCATTTGTGATCACCACATTGTAGTTTGCGGTGTCGTCGTCCGACACACTCGACAAAGTGAGATTTGTTGTCGCAGCACCCTGCACATGACCCCCATCGAGCAAGTTCGTTCCGTTTTTCTGCCATTGATAATACAATGGCGGTGTTCCAGTGGCGGCAACTTTCAGGATCGCGGTGGTGTTCGGGCACGTGAACGCGTTGCCTGGCTGTTCCGTGATTTCAGGAGGGTATGTTCTAATTTTGCCGGCGTAGATTCCCGCACCAACTTGGTAAGGATCGAACGATGCAGCCGCCAACCTTGAGCCATCGGCGGAGGAAGCAACAACGCGCCATGACAATCCCGGTGCGCCTGTGCCAATCCAAGTCAGCCCAAAATTCGTTGACCGGGAAATCTGGCCGCTCACGGCAGCAGCGGTCATGTTAGAGCCGTCGGATGATGAAGCGACGGAACACCAAGTTGCGCTTGCAGTCCCCGGAGCTTGCGTCCAGTTCGTCCCCGAATTTGTCGAACTCCAAATCCCGAGAAATGGGGTCACTGCAACCAGCTTCGTTCCGTCAGATGACGAGGCAATGGAATACCATTGCGCAGCAGAGCCGTTTGGAGAAGAAGTGCCTGTCCATGTTGTCCCTGAATCTCGCGAAACAAAAATCAAACCGTAGTCTAAACCAGCAACCAGTCTCGTTCCGTCAGAAGAAGTGGCGACAGACCGCCAATTCGGAACACAACCATTTATCAACGGTGAGCCAGTCTTGAACCATGACTTGCCTGAATCTGAAGAAGTGTAAATCCCACCGTTTGTGCAGGTGTTGAATCCGCCATAAGTTACGGCGACGAGTTTCGTTCCATCGGAGGAGGAGGCGATTGCTTGCCAATTGAGATTCGTGGCATTTGAGTTTGTCCACGATGCCCCTGAATCCATCGAAAAGTGAATGCCGCCGCCGGACACAACCGCCGCTAGCTTTGTCCCGTCCGAGGAGGATGCGACGGAACGCCAAGACGAATTCGGTGCGCTCGTTCGAGTCCAGTTCGTCCCTGAGTTCGTCGAACAGTAAATTCCTCCACTCGATTGCACTGCGACCAGTTTTGTTCCGTCCGACGACGAAGCAATCGCCTGCCAATTTGTGGCTGGAGCGCTCGTCTGCGTCCAAACAAATTCTTGCGCAGCCACGGCGAACGCGCAACCGCTCATCGCAACCGAAGCGAAAAGGATTCTGGATAGGCGGCAGAGGTTGAGTTTCACGGTTGCCGGATGTTAGCAGAAGGCCGCTTTTCAGACAACATTCCGCGTTATTTCTCGGATTCCGTAGGGTATCCTCGACGTTAAGCGACTGCATGAGGTTGTCATCACGTCGCGCTTGAGATCCCAGACGTTGAGCGGCTTGCCCTTGAGCACGAATACGGCCTGATTGTTCACGTCGCGGCAACTCGTGATCGAGCCGGCGGCGGACTGGCCTTCGCAGATGAACACCATCGTGCCGAGAGCCGCGCTGCGTTTGACTCTTCACAGGACTTGACTCTGCTTTCAACTCGGCGTAGCCCTAGAGCCAGATTCTCAGTGGATTAAACGCGACCCGCCAATCCTTGCGGCAGGATTCAAGCTTTGTGCCATGACAACGACCAGTTCCCATGAGAAACAAGTCCGGGCCAGCACACGGCCCAGAGGTAACACGGGAGAACTAATCTTTGTGTTGAGTCTCGATAAGGAGCGCATCGCCCTCGAGCCTGGGACGACTTGGTCCCATGCAGATCGTTACAAGTGGGTCGTGCGCGGACTGATCGAAGAACCGCAGATGCTGCACGTGTTTCCGGACGGAAGCATTGAGATCAACTCGGAGAATATTCCCATCACCGACCCGGCCGCCATCGCCAAACTGGAACACCAGATCAACAAACATCACCCGCCCATCGGCTCACATGCAGCCACTCCCGCTTCGGCAACAGTCGTCAAGGCCGCCGCCCCGACGGCTCCCGATTTGCGGCGATTCCGGGTCAAGCTCGATCACTTTGGCCACCTGATGATCGAGTGGGGCCACGGCATCGATCGCGAGGAAACGGGATTGCGCGGAGTCGCATCCTTGATCACCAACGGCAGGATACGGAAGCCAGAGCATTACCGGGTGGACCCAATGCAACGCTCCATCGAAATTGATGGTGTGACATATGAGTGCAATGAAGCTGGCGCCAAGAAACTCGAAGCGGCACTCAACTCCTATTACGCGCCCCGGGCCGACGAACGCAAAGCCGCGGCCATCGAGATCAAGGAGAATCTCGCCGCCAGCACTGGCTTCGACATTCACTTTCGCACCACCCACGCCGGCGTCACGCATGACATCAAAGGTCACCTGAACCAGGAACTCCTGGACGTGCTGCAAGACCCGGCCAAAAGCGATTTAATTCAGCCCGGCATCCACCTGCTGCTCTCACCACCAAATTTGTTAATCCGGCGCCGGCGCCCGGACATGGGCGAAGAAAAAATCCCCGAACTTCCGGATGTCAACCTGCTTCGCCTCACGTCCATTCAACTCCAGCAAATCTTCAATCACCCTTTGGTCCGGCGAGGCGACGGAACCGCCGCAGCCCCGGTCCTGCCAGCCGCAACCGGGCACCCGGAAGAGATCGCGGAATTGCGTGTGATTCGAAATCCGGAGGACAAGAAGCTTCTCTGGCTGGAGTGTGTCTCAATCACCGGAAAGACCCTCGCGACCAAAGCGCTCACGCATCACAACATCGCCGACCTGCAAAACGGTGGCTGTTTCCTGCCTCATCTGAAAGTGGGTCTCTCATTGGATCACCAGCGTTTGAGCGTTCATGACCTGCAGACTCATAAAGAGGAAAGCATAACGCTGGAGCCAGTCAGCAGCGCCGCTGAAATTCTTGGCGAGGCCAGCCGGATGTTGACGCAGGCGTTGAAGCGTTCCGCGCCAGTCTCAGCTAGCGAATCCGCCCCGGCCGTGGCTTCCGCCGTTTCCGCAGAGCAAACACAACAATTCATCGCATCCGCCGACGCATTTGCGCCGCCGACACAGACCGTCGAAGCAGCGCCGCCGCCGACGCTCCGCGATGCCCTGCCCAGTCCGTCTATCCCGGTTTTGCCTCTCGACCCGGGCACTGTGGAATTGTTTTGCGAAACTGATGCGCTGCACATCAATCAGGAGGTTTTCCGGCGATTGAGCATCCACCTCGGCATTGCGCCGCAGGATATTTCCCTGAGTCTGCCCTACGTGTTCGAGAACCGGCGCTTTGAAATCCTGAACTTCGAGCGCCAGGAGATCACCAATGTGATGGAGCTTCGCGGTACGGACTTCTACGGATTTTACCTCAGCCATGTCAGCGAAAAGAAGCTTCTCCTGGTTTATGCCTGCAACGGGATGCACATCGAGTGGGGACCGGACAAGTGCGTGTTGCAGCCGACCATAAAATCTGAAGCCGAGGAATACCGTGGCAGCGTTTTGCTCGGCATGGCTCAGGATCGAAATAACGAATTCATCTTTGTCGTGGACCCGGAATTCAAGAAATGGATCGCGCCGCGGGAAATGCCCTACACGGATGAGAATCTCCAATTTCTGACGGTGGCGGATCTCGCCACCGCCCCGCACAACTTCTCCCTGATTTGGCCACAACGCCCGGCGTGAATTCTCCAGCAAAGAAACTTCCGCGTGGCTGTGTAGCCAAGTCTCGCACACGGCAGATCAATTCGTCTGACCGTTTGATCGCGGTTACGCTATTGTTCCTATTGAGTGTTCCGCTCGCTGCGAAGGGAGAATTCCGCGCCGCCACTTTCGAGGCCGACATCACGATTCCCGTCGGTCACGCCTGCATGGGCGGCGGGGTGACGGACGCGAAGCGGATCGTTGATTCCCTGTTTGCCAAAGGCTTCGTCTTGCTGGGTGCGGGAGAGCCCATCGTGGTGGCGGCTCTGGACTGGTGTCAGTGCAACAACGATTCGTATGACCGCTGGCGCGCGGGATTGGCGGAAGCCGCGGGCACGCGCGCCGAACGGGTGATGCTCGCGACCGTGCATCAACACGACGCGCCCATCTGCGATCTCACGGCGCAGCGATTGCTCGACCAGCATGGGCTCACGAACTGGAACTGCGATCCCGTCTTCCACGAACAAGCCGTGCAGCGCACCGCCGCTGCCGTGGCGCATTCTCTCGAATCTACCCGGCGCGTGACGCACATCGGCACGGGTCAGGCCAAAGTCGAGCAGTTGGCGTCGAATCGGCGCATCGTGCGACCTGATGGTAAAATCAGTTGGGAGCGCGGCAGCAGCAGCGGGGATATCTTCAACGCGCCGGATGGGGAAATTGACCCGTGGCTCAAGACGATCAGCTTTTGGGATGGCGATCAACCGTTGCTGGCATGGAGTTGTTACGCCATTCATCCCATGAGCCACTACGGCAAAGGCGATGTGTCAGCGGACTTTCCTGGCATCGCGCGCGCCCGCCGGCAGCAAGACGATCCCAAGGTGCTCCAAATCTACTTCACCGGTTGCGCGGGCGACACAACCGCCGGCAAATACAACACCGGGTTGTCCACAAATCGGGCGGTACTCGCCAAGCGTCTTTATCAAGGTATGACTGCCGCGTGGCAAAACACCAAGCGTCAGCCCTTGAGCCGGATTGATTACCGCGTCGCCAAGCTGAATCTGCCTGCACGTGATTCGTACGACTTCACCGTAGCTGCGATGCAAAGCACGCTGGCGAATACCAATGCCACTCGCTGGAAACGCAATTCCGCCGCGCTCGGATTGAGCTGGCATAAACGCGTTGCCGCCGGCCGGCCGATTGATGTGCCCTGCATCGATCTGAACCGCGGCGAAACCTTGTTCGCCATTCTGCCGGCAGAAAGTTTTGTCGGTTACCAACTCGCGGCGCAACGCCTCCGTCCTGACTCGTTCGTGATGGTCGCGGGCTTCGGTGACGGCGCGCCTGGTTACATTCCCACCGATCAATGCTGGCGCGACGGCTACGCCGACGACTATTGCTGGGTGCAGCCGATGACTGAAAGCATCATGCTGGATGCGCTGACTGAGGCGATGGGGTTGAAGCGGAAGCCGCGCTGACTATTGGCGGGCGGGACGAGGAACTTTGTTGAGTCGTTCGCCCTCATCTTGATTCTCCCCGGGGCGAAGGAACACGCGTTCCGTCTTCAGTTAGGCGAGTGGCTGTCGGGCCAATTCAGTCGTAGGTTTTTAATTGGGGCGGCGAATGAATCCCTCTTTCCGGAGAGGGCGAAGGTGAATCATTCTCCAAAGCAAAAGCAGATCGGGATTTTTTGCCCGCTGAATCCAGATTTCTGACAGGGCAGGGCAGGGAGCACTGTACAGCTTCAGGCCGACTTTGATGCACCTACTCGGCGCTCCAAGCTGACTTCAATTCATACACATCGAGCGATTGGAATTTCACGTCGCCGCGCTTGACCTGCACGCCCAGCGCAAGATCGTCGGCTTTCGGCACGAATGCCACGGGCACGCCGACCAAGTCATCGCTCGCGAACACTTCCAGCGTCGTGCGGTCGCAATACACCTTTAGCCGCTGGCGGTTGCCGCGCAACGGGGCGGGAACGCGGAAGCCATTGACGTCGAGTTCCTGCTTCTGCGCGTCATACGTAATGATCGCGCCACGAATGGTGAAAATGGTCTCCGCGTCACCCGGCTCGAACTCGGCGCGCAGTTCCACCAATTCGGACTTCACGTTCGCCAGCGGATTGGCGCTGTCCGGTTGGAGATTCATTGAACCAAGGCGATGCGACCTGGCGCGCAAAGATTCCAGTTCCTTCACCGGAGTAGAAGTGAGGCGCGGGCCGTCCGGCGTGGTGATCAGGCGCAATTCGCGCGGCAGGCTCATGCATTGGTTGAAGGGCATGCCCGGCGAGTCAGCGCGCAGCCAGCCGATCTGGATGCGCCGTCCTTGCGGGTCATCGCTGAACGTTTGTGCTGCGTAGAAAGTGCGCCCGCGCTGGCCGGGCAGCTTGGTTGCCTCGGGTGTGAAGGTTGTGCCGTCGAAGTTGCCAATGGCGTGTTCGTCGTTGGCCCCGATCAACACCCATTTCTTCCGGGTGGAGTCGCCATCCACGGGCAGTTCAAAAAAATCCGGACACTCGAACAGGAAATGATCTCCGCCGGTGCCGCCTTCAAAGATGCTGGCGAGCTTCCATTCGCGCAGGCTTGGTGACGTGAAGAAATGAACCGTGTGTTTGTTCCCGGGCAGAGCGACATAGAGCACCATCACCCAGCGCTTGGTTGGCTCGTGCCAAATGACTTTGGGGTCGCGATTGCCGTCGGTGATCTGCGGCAGGATCGGATTGCTGCTGAACTTGGTAACTTTACGTCCCTCAGTGGTGAACGCGAGGCATTGCACGGTAGGCTGGCCGGCGGCGGTGTAAAGTAGGACAAGCGGTGGACGGTCTTTCGTGCCCAGACCGCTGGTGTTCTGCCAATCCACCACGGCGCTGCCGCTGAACATCGGACCGAATTCATCTGGCACGAGCACGTCGCCCAGTTCCCGCCAATGCACCAGGTCGCGGCTGACGGCGTGGCCCCAATGCATGTTGCCCCAGCCCCAGCCGTAAGGATTGTGCTGATAAAAGAGATGATACTCGCCGTTGTAAAACGACAGGCCGTTCGGGTCGTTCAACCAGCCGCGTCGCGATGAAAAATGAAACTGCGGACGTAACGCCTCACGATAAAGATTCTCTCCGCCTTTGATGGCATCGCTCTGTTCGATGGCGCTCAATGCCTGTGAATCTTCAGCCAGCTTGTCCACTTGCAGCGTAACGGTCTGACCGCGCCACGCGCTTACGTCCATGAACGCCCACCAATCCGGCTCGCCGTCGGCCAGTTCAATGTCGTTCTTCACCTCCACGCGACCGCCCACCAGCGTGGTGACCTTGTGCTTGGTCGCGCCGTTCTTGATGGGGAGATTGAGAAAACGTTTCTCAATCTTGAACTCGCGCTTCGCGTTCGCGAGCCAGCCGGGTAGTTTGCGATCCGTCTGAAGAATGTGGTCAACGTTGATGTGCCCCCAGCCGCCGGTGGCGCGATCTACGATCTGAATCACCGCCGACCTGCCGGTAAATTCGCTCACGTCCCACGACTCCGGCGCGAGCGCCTCGCTGCCTCCAGACTTGTCATTCGAGCCGGTGGCGGTGCGGACGATGCGCCCATCAACCAGCAGGTTCATGCACGTGCGTTCGGCGTCCTTCCCGCCGCCGATGAGGAAGCTGATAAACTTGCGTTCGATCTTGAACGACGCCGATGTGAGGGTGCCGGTGCTGCCGTCCCCCTGGTAAAACGAGTTGACCAGACGCTCGCCCTTGAAGCCGCTCACCTGCATCTGACCGGGCAACGCGCCGCGCGCCGGGCCAGGACCGAAAGCTTCGCCGGTCGCAGTCCATTCGCCGTAAGACGTTGCCTCGAAGTCGGCGATGACCAAGTCTGTGGAGTTTTGGGCGCAGATTGAAGCCGCGCCGAGGAGAAGGAGTGACAGGCATCGTGTAACTGGCGCAAGTAATTCTCGTGTCATGAGCGTTTGCAGATTGCCTCCGTGATGCAGCCCAAGGAAAGAGTAAACTCACTTGCTGGTTTCCAGCTCGGCGATAGCAATGCCGGCTTCGCCAGCGACGGAATACAGCAGATACACACGCCCGTCGGTATCAACGAATATCCCTGGATCACGCAGCGCATGTTCGCGTCCCTTCATCGCACCGGCTGCCGATGGTTTCACCGGCAGGTCCACGCCTTCATAAGTTTTCTCGGGCCGCAACACTTCCTCCGGCGCGGAGGTTTTCCAGTTGTTCCAGTCGGGGGTTAATACGATCCGGCTGCGCAAGATGCGCTCCGGTGAATCGCCGATGCTGGAGTAGTAAATCCACAACGTCTGACCGACATGATGCAAAGCCAGATGACGCGGGCCGGCATTATTGTAGTTTTGGTCCCGCAGATCGCTGCCAGGAAATGGATTCGGCCCCTGCTCAAAGTTAGTCAGGCCGTCGCGCGAGCGGTAGAGTAGTCCGCCTTTGCCCATGGCGTACCACCAGTCGTCCCACCGGAACACGCGCCAGTAGAATATCCCCAGAATCTCGTCGGAAGCATTGAAGCGAAGTCCATCCGTTGAAACAGCGACAAATGTTTTCTGTCCGGGAGCGGCTTTGGCCGGGCCGTGGAAATACATGCGCAATTCCCGCCGCTGTTCGTCCACGATCACGTCGGGGGACGCAATGTGGCCTTTGCAGCCCGGGGCTTCCTCAAGTCGAAGCGTGCCGGGTTCATGAATTTTCCACGGCCCTTCGAGTTGGTCCGCGTAGGCGAGCCGGATGTGTTTCCCGCTGTGATGAGCGAAGTAGAGGTAGTAGTTGCCCAGGCGGTTCGTGATCCAATTGGGGACGCGGATGAGGGACGGCCCGTTGATGTTGCTGCCGTCCTGGTCAGGCAACATCTCCGGGCGGATGATCGGATTCTGATCGAAGCGGCGAACCTTCAACGGGCCTTCACTTGCCGCATGGGTGGTGATTGCGGCAGCAGCCGTGAGCGCCACCGCCAGTGGTAAGAAGTTGGCGAAATTCTTCATGTGAACACGGGCGATCAAATCCCGGCGCAGTCTCTCCGAGCTTCACTCTGACGGCAAGGTGCGGATTTTGATATTGCGGAAGTGAACCCGGTCACCGTGTTCTTGCAGGAGGATGTGCCCCGTCGGCCATTCGCCGAAGCTGGCAATGTTGTTGAACTTGCTCTGTGCCACTCGCGCGCGAAACGCCGCCGAGCCACGCTCGTATTCCAGGACTTTCTGCCCATTGAGCCAGTGCTCGACGTGTTTTCCCCGTACGAGAATGCGCGCCGTGTTCCATTCGCCAATCGGCTTCGGCTGCTTCGTGATGGCCGCCGGGATCAAGTCGTAAAGCGAACCCAGGGTGCGATTGCCGTCGCGACCCTGTTTGGCATCGGGATGACGTTCGTCGTCGAGAAGCTGGAACTCGCAGCCCACGGACGGACCCGCACCCGTCTGATTCTTGGGATCCAGGTTCGATTGAACGAAATACTTGATGCCACTGTTCGCACCTGGAGTGAGTTTGAAATCGGTTACGAGTTCGAAGTTGGTGAACTGTTCCCGCGTTATGATGCTGCCGCCGCCACTGGAGAGCGGGGTTCGAGCGGCCCGCACCGTGAACACACCTTCTTTAATTTCCCATTTCCTGGATGGGAACGTCGCCGTCTTGACGCCGCGCCAACCAGCGGTCGTTTTGCCATCCCAGAGCAGTCGCCAGCCAGCGGCCTTTTCTGATTCTGCGAGAGTGTTGGGCGCGGTGGTGGACAAGTCCGCCCGCAACCCGGTTAGTCCGAGTAAAAGGCAAGCGAGCAATCCCGCACGAACTGCGCTTAGGTGATTTATGTTCATCGTCAACGGATCGGATGATCGCGGTGGGCATCTCGCGTGAACCTGCGCTCCACCACTTTCACATGAACGGAAGGATGTTATTCGCGTTGGTGGAGAATTTGAAGTCCGCAGATTCAGCGTGACCGTCGGCAAAATTGACGACTCCTCGTTGATTGTGCCGCATGGAAAGGTTGTTGCCGCCGGAGTAGAGCGAGATGGGATATCCGCCGCCCAACTCGGGGATCCACCGCCCGTCGTCCGCAGTCTTGTTCCGCCCCCGGGGAAAATCACTGGGGCCGGCAGCCTCTTCGGCCAGCATGACAATAGCTGCGGGCCGGCGCACGGTGGTCAACTTGTACGGTGTAAATGAACTACTGGTAATCTGGGAAGCCAGATGGGTGCTCAGTGTGTAGCTGTAAGGGTAGCTGGTCCGTCCCGGAACATCGCGATCCATCGGGCAGCGAAACAGGGCCGCTGGATCCTGCAACCCGAGCAGTCTGACGGTGGGGCTTTCTGAAACAGGGTGGTATTCCGCATGGCTGGGAAGCCGCCAATAGATCCAATCCTCTTTGTGCCAGCCGTGCTGCCCGGACGCCCAGCCCGGCATCACGTCATTGAAATCTCCCACGTAAAGCATCATACCCAGACCGAGCTGCTTGAGATTATTGACACAGCGCGCTTGTTGAGCTTTCTGCTTGGCCTTGCTTAACGCGGGCAACAGCATCGCTGCCAGAATCGCAATGATGGCAATGACCACTAGCAGTTCAATCAACGTAAAGGCTCTTCGAACTTCAAATGCAGCGCGAGCTTCGGTGCTTTTCATGCGTCAGCGGGTGAATTGATTCGCCGGTGTGACGGCTGGCTAACAAGAGTGTTCCATTCGGGCCAGCCACCCGAAAGCGCGGGCCCACACTGCCCGCGCTTCCGAGTTATGGCTGCTGCTTACGGATAAACTTTTTGCACGCGGTAGTATCGGGCCGTATCAGTCGGGGCAGAGTTCGTGAAGCTTGTCACGAAACCTTCCGGGAACGTGGCAGCGGGTGAGATGTTGGTATCGGCCAAAGAAATCCAGGTCGTGGATGAAACATTGGTGGTGTATTGCACGTCGTAGAGGGCGCCGTTGACGCTGTCGAGCGGGTTTGATTCCCAAGTGAGGGCGATGTCACCGGAGGCGGCGTCCCGTTGGATGTCGGTGATGAGAATGCCCGGATAGATTTTGAGATTGGAAACCGTATAACTGCCGCCGTTCTCGTCCCAGGAAACCGGGTTGCTTCCAGTGCCAAACAGACAGATGCCGAAAGCATTGATGTTGGTCCACGGCTTGACGTTGAACAGCCCGTTGCGGTCGTCGCCGTTGCCGCCGGGCAGAGGATTGGATGCGCTGGCAATCAGGCTCGTCCCCGCGTCGTTCCCCCACACTGTTCCCGTCATCAGGCCCGTTGGCGTGCGTTCGATCGAAAACTTGAAGTTGTGCTTGGCGCCGGGTTGCAGCCCTTGGTCGTTGGGAGCGCCGCTGGTGGTTCCCGCAGTACTCATGGCGCCTCCGCCATCACAAATACTGCCCCAGCCGAAGTGTTGATTCGTCGGAGAGAACAGGTAATCGCCACCGGTCTCGAAATTCAGCCAGTTCGTATTCTGGGTGATGGTCGTGTCATAGCGAATCAATGTCGTGCCGCCGGCGGGGTCGCCGAAATCAAATCCGGCCAGGATCGCATTATTCGCATTCGTATCGCCCATGGACATGCGGAAGCCAACATTGCTGGGGGCGGGAACCGGTGTGTTGATAACTACATCAAAGGTAACCGTCACCTTCGAGCCGTTGTTGACGATCGGTTGGCCTGCAAAGGTCTGGTAAACCCGCGGCAGGTATTGACTCTTCGGCGGGAAATCGAAGACGGTGGCGTTCAGGACGTTGCTCTTGATGAACGCGGTGAAGCCACTCGAACTTTGTCCGCTGAGGACGAGCAGTCCGTTCGGCGACTGGCCCTTTTCCTGTTCCAAGTCGTATTCGCCCCAAGTGTTCGCCAACGCGACCGGCTGTGCTTGGGCGAGTGAAGGGGCAATGGCTGCCAACAACAGACTCGCGGTGGGGATAAGGATAAATCGCTTCATGCAGTTCGATGGCCGTGCGGGGGTGAAGTTCGAGGCTTTCATTCGATGCGTCTGATTCTGGCGCGAAGTGTTCCGGTTTTTGTTCATAGACAGTGCTGTTATAATTGAGACTAACACCGAACTTAGATGCAGGGATATAACTCAGTTGAGGTATGCCGTGAACCGCCATGACAATCAGACCGGGAAGAAGTATTCGTGATCGGAGTCTGTGGCGCTCATCGAAATTCCACAAACTTAACCGCACCGGGGCCAATTTGTATTTCGAGTTCGCCGGGGTTTTGGTGAGTCCGTCCGGCGCGCA
>Ga0315910_10001545_pt1 | contig 21028 bp, 15 predicted proteins | sample EdamamesoilMG_FD_204470 | JGI IMG/M metagenome (GOLD analysis project Ga0315910, IMG submission 204470) | Garden soil microbial communities collected in Santa Monica, California, United States - Edamame soil | ecosystem: Environmental > Terrestrial > Soil > Garden | place: USA: California...
CGTAATAGTAGCGGTCTCGCCGGATGTTCATGAGCGTGCCGGATTGGGCCAGTCGGTACGTTCGGTCGTAACTGAAGCCGGGTAGGCTTTCGATGCGCGCGATGACGCGGTTGAGCACACGGACGTCATACTCATACTGCGTGACCTGGGCGTGTTGCCAAGCCACGTCCTGAACGACACAAATCCAGAGCGCAATGACGCTGCCCCAGACCGCCCAGCGCCGCACCAGCTGGCTCGACAGCATCACACCCAAGGGGATCAACGCCGCGTAGAAGGCAGACATACCGAATGCGGCGAAGCGATTGCGATAGAACGTGGGTGAAGCACCGACCAAGAACTGGATCTTGGTGGAGTAGATGGCCAAACCTACCACGGCTGCGGCTGCAGCGACGATAGCGAGGGGTGCCGCGGCACGTCGCCGATGCGCTTCGCGCGCGAGCGCGTAGGCGCCCAGCAAGGCCAAACCAAGCAGCAGCAGCTTCAGCGCAGTGGGGAAAAAGGGGTTGGGTGTAACGAAGTGTTTGAAGGACACCCAGAGGACCTGCATCGCTCGCCGAGGGAGCGCTGCAAAACCCACGAACTGAAAGTGATAGGTGTTCTCCAGCACCCCAAACGCACGCAACACGGAGAGCGATAGCTTGTAGAGCACTGCACCACCGGCAATGCCGCCGGCGACGTGAAACAGGGTGCGCCAACTGGAGGCTGAGCGTGGCCCGTCCTGTCGAAGCCCTAAAACTGCTGCACTCACAATCCAGAACAGCACCGCAGCTGTATTGATGGTGGCTTGGTAGCTGGCCATGCTCAGGCAGAACAACACCGCCGCAACCGCGACCACCTTGAGCTTGGGTGAGCGCAACGTGATGAGAAGACTCAAGATGCACAGCAGCTGGCCCACGGGGCCCACGGCCATCTGGTAGGAGAAGAAAAAGGTCCAGTTGGCAAAAGGCACGAGCGTGCCCGCCAAGCAGCAGATGATCACCCCCGAGGAGGGCATGCGGCGCTCGGTCGCGGCTTCCAGCAACAGGCACAACACAAGGCCCGCGCTGCAATAAAAAAACAGGGCCAACCCACCGCTGAGCAGCGGCAGCTGCCGAAACAAGGTCAGCCCCATGATCACGGGATTGAACCACCGCCCCAGCTTGACCTGATACACGTCGAGCTCTCCATTGAGGCGCGCCCAATCGTGATTGCCAACGGGGAATTGAATCAGGATGTAGGAGTAGACTGCGAGCGCAATGGCGAGGCTGATGCCCCATTCTTTTCGAAGCTCTTTAGCGCGCAGGACCAGGGGCTCGTTGGACAAGGTGGACAACATAAGTGCACAGTGGGCTAGGGTTGTCCCACGCTACACCACAGCCCCTACGCGTCAATCTTGGCCACGGCGCACCCAAGACGCGCGTCCATGTTTGGCACCGCGGTCCGAAGCTGAGCACCGCGGACTCAGAGCCTCGGTTCAAAGTGCGCACTGCGACACCACGCATCCGGCTGGTTCATCCGTGCCGTCGGCGCACTCGCGTTTACCGTCGCAGATGGACGTCACGGAGTACACCTTGGTCCCATCGCAGAGAAACGACGTGGTGCCACAACCCTGCTCGTCCTCACCAGCGCTGCAGTCACTGTGTCCGTCGCATTCTTGTTCACCCAAAATCGTGGTGGTGTCGTTGCAGGTAAACATCCCTAGGTCCTGCAAACATGCCGGAACGCACGCTTCGTACACCTGCCGTTCGCTCGCAGTCGCTCGGGTGGTGGAACAGTAGACCTCAGCGACGGTGTCACAGTCGTTGAGCTGCAGGAGGCATTGCAACTTACAGTGCGCTTCGCCAAAGGGCCCCGCATCACCCAACTTGCCCGCGACCACGAGATTGCAGGAGGCCAGCTTGTTTGCGACCTCGGGGTAGTTCATCACGCCATAGGCGATCTCCTCCCCTTGGGGCTGCGGCGCTTCTTCCTTGCCGCCACACCCGGACGAAAGCCCGGCGCAGAGCAAAAAGAGGGCAAAGCAAAAACGAGAACAGCGGGGAGACGTGAGCGCCTGGATCATCATCATGGACTAACACCGAGGAGAGCTTTCGGGCAAGCGCTTCAAAACGCGGTCAGGTAGTCCGTTTCCTTGAACCCCAAAAGGTGCACGGGGCCCTTCTTGCCTTCCCCGAGCACCAGCGGGCGCTTGATGAGTTTCCCGTGAGCAGCGAGCGCTGCCAGCGCCTCCGCCTCGGTCATGCTGGCCAGTTTTTCCTTGTAGTTGCCTTCGCGATACAACTGGCCTGAAGTGTTGAACAACTTGGAGACAGGCAAACCGGTGACCTTGAGCAGTTTGCGCAACGTGGCTGCGCTGGGTGGATGTTCCACAATGGGCACCAGTTTGAAGTCTACCTTTTTGGCTTTGAGCCAAGCGATGGCCTTCTTGCAGGTGCTACACGCGGGATAGTGATAGACGGTGATCATCGGTTTCATGCTCCCTCTAAAATTGCATACAGGCTACGCGAGGTAAGCGCAGTTGTTTGCGCCGTCATCGCCCGCCGCTCAGCGTCAAAATCAGCCTATTTCGGGTCAAAATCCAGTGAGGCCGAGTTGATGCAGTAGCGCTCTCCCGTCGGGCGTGGTCCATCGGGGAACTTGTGTCCCAAGTGGGCGTCGCACTTGGCGCAGCGCACTTCAATGCGACGCATGCCGTAACTCAAATCGGCGAGCTCCTTGATCTCCGCACCGGGCAACGGTTGAAAGTAACTGGGCCAGCCGCTGCCGGAGTCGTACTTGTGCTCCGAAGAGAACAGCGGCGTGCCGCAACAGATGCAGTTGTAGACGCCCGGCCGTTTTTCATCGTGGTACAGGCCCGTAAAGGCGCGCTCAGTGCCGCATGCGCGGGTGACCGCGTACTGCTCGGGCGTGAGCTTTGAACGGAACTCCTCGTCGCGGCTGTCATCGGGCGGGTCGTGGCTCATGCTCGGGAGGTTGCCCGAGCGACGTGCGGAGCGAAAGGGAAACTGGATTTGAGTCAGCCGGCGTGAGGTGCTCTCGCTGCGGGGCTGAGTCCTGTCGCGACCGAGCGCGGGGCGGCGCTGGGCAAGTGCGCCGTGTTCTGATGGTCGAACATCACTTTGTTATTCCTAAGGGCGGCGCTACCTGGCACACTGAGGCACCGTACCGCTGGCACAGCTGTGCCGCAGGCCTGGCGGCGCGGATGCCCTTCCATTCTGGAGTTTTGACTGATGTTTGCTTCCCCCACCCGATCTTTTCTTTCCGGTCTTGTGCTCGTCTCCTCCCTGGTCGCCTCCACGCTGAGTCAGTCTGCTCGCGCACAGGACGACGCGGGTGAAGGCGCGACCGAAACGGAGGCCAGTGAGGCGCCCGTAGATCTCGATGATGAGGAGACGACCGCCGAGGCAAGCGGCGAGCCCTCCACCGCAACCCCCGAAGACGAGGGCGCGGACCAGGACGACGAGGCGGGAAAAAAGAAGAAGGGCGACGTGCAGTTGCTCATCGGTGCGCGCTACCGCGCGCTGGTGTTGCCCAAGGGGCTCATGAACATGTTTGGCGTGGATGGCGGGCGCACGGTATTTCGCAACGGCGTCGGCGGTGAAGTGGGCGGGTATTTTGGTAAGTCCGCCGACGGCTTCTTGGTCATGGGCAGCGTGTGGTGGCTGGGATATGGCCTCAAACCCACTGCGTTCAAGGGTAAAAACGATGACGAGACGGCGTGGGAGATCATCGAGAGCACAATGGGCGCAGTGTACCTCACCGTCGACACGATGTGGGATCACAAGATCACGACTGGCCTCAGCTTCAACATCGGCGCTGGGTTTGGTCTCGGTATCGTGACGGGTAAGCTGTACAGGAACGAAGCGTACGTCAACAACATCAACCCCGACCTGCCGGCGGACAACGGTTGGCCCAACCTGAGCTACTGCCCGGGCCCCCAAGGCTCAGTGGAGTGCCCCAGCGACGGCAACTATGGTCAGGCCACCAAGTGGCCCGTGTATCCGTGGATCAACTTTCAGTTAGGTCTTCGTTATCAGCCCGTGGATTGGTTCGTCGGTCGTTTTGACATGGGCCTCGGCTCCTCGGGCATTTGGTTTGGTCTGGGCGCCGATTACTCGCTGTTTTTGTGAGGGGTGGGTGCGGGACAGATGGGCGAGGTTATCGAGGGGAGCACGGCATCGCCGTTTGGTTGGCGCTATGAGCTAGTGAAGCTGCTCGGTCGGGGTGGCGGCGGTGAGGTGTGGTCGGCGCGTGACCTGATCAGCGGCGCCGCCGTCGCCATCAAGGCGCTTCATCCGGGCTACCACGCGGCCGAGGCCGAGGCGCTGATCCGTGAGACGACCACGCTCTCGGGTTTGGAGGGGCTCGGGTTTCCGCGCGTGCTGGAGCTAGGGCGTGCCGCCGATGCGCGGCTGTTTTTGGTGCGCGACCTGGTCGAAGGAGAGAGCTTCGCCAGCGTCGCGGCCCTCGACCCGCGGCGTGCGCTGTCGCTGCTCTGTGTAGCGGCTGATGTGCTCACCGTGGTGCATCGGGCGGGGCTTCTGCACGGCGACGTCAAGCCAGAGAACATCATCGTACGCCCGGGGGGCGACGTCGCCTTCGTCGACCTCGGCTTGGCGACGGCCCTGCGTGAGGGCGGTGCTGAATTGATCGGCTGGACGCCGCGCTACGCAGCGCCCGAGTTGACGCGCGGTGAGCCGCTGGCCGTCCAAGCAGAGGTGTACTCGCTCGGGGTCATGCTGCGCGAGCTGCTGGACGAGGGGGCCGACGCCGACCTTTCTAGCGGACAGTCGGAGCGCTTGAACCAAGTGACCCGTCGCGCCACTGCCCTTGAACCTGGTGAGCGTTATCCCTCCGCGGATGAATTCAGTCAGGCGCTGCGCGTCGCGCTGTCCGGGGACGCAGCCTTGCGCAAGCTGCAGGGTCCACCCTGGCCCGTACTCGGCACCTCGGCCATGGTGTATGAGCTCAAGCGACGCATCGATGGGCTGGGACCCGGCGGTACGCTGATCATCGGTGGGCCGACGGGCTCGGGTTGCTCGACTTTACTGCGCCGCATCAGTTGGCAAGAGGCCGTGCAGGGGCGCGGCGTGGTGCTCTTGGACGAGAGCGCGCTCAAAAGCCCGCTGGGGCAGAAGCAGATCACGCAGCTGGGGCAGGGTGCGCTCCTGATCGTGGATGGACCATTGCTGGCGGCGGCTCAAGAGGTGGAGCAAGCGCTGGCCCGGGGTGTGCGTGTGGTGCGCCGCGCCGAGGGCGGAGAGGCCTCAGACTACGAAATTCCGGCCCTCGATCGGGAGGCGGCCAGCACGCTCATCCGCGGCGCGCTGCTCGGCATGCCCGAGGCCGTGGTGCCGTATTTGGTGGAGCGTGTGGGCGCCAGACCGGGCGCGCTGCGGCGTTTCGCCGAAGAAGCGCAAGGTGTGCCCGTGATGTCCCCGGCGGACGTGGATCTGGTGCTCACCGGGACCGGGTTTGAGGATGGCTCCCCGGAAGAAATCGTCGAGGCGTGTTTGGAGCGTGGGCACTTCATCCGGGCGCGCGACTGGCTCGATCGTTTGGACGAAGCGACGCCCCGGGGAGCGTGGCTGCTCGCGCGCTTCGAATTGGCCGCGGGCTCAGCCGCGCGCGCCAATACTTTGTGTGAACGGGCGCTGGGCAGCGCTCCCGACCAGGAGTTGGTCGAACACGTGCTGGCCACCCAAGCACGCGCCCTACTCGGGCTCAGTGAATACCAGGCGGCGCTCGTCAAGCTCGAGCCAGCGCAAGAGTGGCGTCCAGCTGCCCGCGCCGAGGGCCTAGCGTACCGGGGGCTTGGGCTGTCTCTGCTCGGCAACCACGAACAGGCGCGCGTGGAGTTGGAGAAGGGCCGGCTCGCGGCCCAAGAGAGTCAGCGGCCGCGGCTGATTGCCCTGGTGAATTCGGCGCTAGCCACCGCGGAATGGCGGGCAGGCGACACGCACAGCGCCATCGCTTCGTATGAGTCTGCCATCGACGCCGCGCGTCGTCTGGGCGACTCAGGCATGCTCGCTTCCGCGCAGATCAACTTGGCGGGGCTGATGAAGGAGCGCGGAGACCTGGCGCTGTCGATCGAGTTGCTCGAGGCGGCCGTGGACGCGGCCAAGCGTGCGGGGCGCACCACCTCGCTCAATCAGGCGTTGCTCAACCTCACCAACAGTGATTTGTACCTGGGTCGCCTGGAGCGCGCGCGCTGGCAGATTGAGCAAGTGGGCGATCCCAAGGGCCTGCCCCCCGCGCTCGCTGCACAATGGCATGGCTTGAAGGCTGAGCTGCTGGCGCGTGAGGATGAAACCGAGGCGGCGCTCTTGGAATTTGCGGCGTGTCGCCAAGCCTGGGAAGACTTGGGTCGCCGCCCCGACGCCGCAGAAGCGGCCCTCGAGGCTTGCCTGGTGGCGGCCTCGTCACCGCGTATCGATCGGCGCGAGGCGACCTTCATCCCTTCAGCACAACTGCTCAGTGAGCTCATTGAACACGGTCGCCGCCTTTTGGGTGAAGACAGCAACGCGCTGTTGGCGCTCGCGGAGGCGCGCGCCTTGGAGTTCTCCGGACGGGGCGCCGAGGCCGAACAGCGTGCCGAGGTGGCGCGTGAGCTGGCCGAGAAGACGGGCAAACGAGAATGGTTGTGGCGCGCGTGCGCGCTGCAAGCCAAGATCTTGGAGGAGGCCGGCAAGCGCACGCGCGCCGCGCGCGTGACCGAAGACGCCATTGAAGTGGTGGAAGAGATTGGCGCACGCTTGCCCCAAGATCTGCGCGAAGTGTATTGGAGCGAACCACGCAGGCGCGCGCTGCGCGCGCGTGGTCGAGCCGAGGCGGGCTTTCGCCCCGCATCGCAAGCGCCCTTGGCGCACCATGAGCTGCACTCGGCGGGCCCGGGGTTTGCCGCCGGCAACGGCACCGACGCGGTGTCGCGCCTGACCATGACCCCGCTCGAGCGCAGGCTGGCCCGTGTGCTCGCCATCAATAGCGACTTGGCGGGCGAGGTCGATCTGGGACGCCTCTCCACCAAGATCATCGCTCACGCCTGTGAGCTTCTGGCCGCTGAACGGGGCTATCTGTTGCTCGGCGAGCGCGCTGTTGAGCTCAAGATTTTTGCCAGTCGCGGCGCGCAAGGCAGCGACCATCAGGACTTTTCCCGCAGCATCGCCCAGGAGGTGCTGAGCAGCGGCAGGCCGCTCGTCAGTGTGGACGCCTCCCGCGATCAACGCATTCAAGCCTTTCAATCAGTGCACCTGGCGGCGGTGTCCGCCGTGGCCTGTGTGCCCATCCTGGCCCCACGCGGCAACGCCATCGGTGCGCTGTACGTGGAGACACGCAGTGGCGTGCGACCCTCGTTTGGTGGTGAAGTGCCCACCCTGCAAGCGTTCGCCGACCAAGCGGCCATCGCCATTGAAAACGCCCGCTTGCTCGCCGAACTGCGCGAAAAGAGCCAGGCGCTGGAAGAGAAGAACGCGCGCCTCAACGAGACCCGCGAGCGCCTCAAAGAGCTGCTGGGTAAGCGCACCGCGCGCTTGCGCGAGGTCAAGCAAGAGCTCCGCACGACCAAAGAGCAACTGCTGTCACACGCGTCGTATGGACAGCTGGTCGGGCAAAGCGAAGTGATGCGCAAGATCTATGCGCTCATCGATCGCATCCGGGACACCAATGTACCCGTACTCATCACTGGTGAGAGCGGTACGGGCAAAGAGATGGTCGCGCGGGCCATCTACGAGGGGTCGTCGCGTGCCTCGCACAAGATGTTGGCGATCAACTGTGGGGCGGTGCCCGAGTCGATTTTGGAGAGCGAGCTGTTTGGTCATGTACGCGGCGCCTTCACAGGTGCCGATCGCGATCGCAAGGGGCTGTTCCGCGAAGCCGATGGTGGCGTGCTGTTCCTCGATGAGGTCGGCGAGACGCCGCTCAAGATGCAGGCGACGCTCTTGCGCGCGCTGCAAGAGCAAAAAATTCGCGCCGTGGGCGCGAGCAGTGAGGTGCCGGTGGACGTGCGGGTGATCTTCGCCACCAATCGCGATTTGAACAGCGCGGTGGAGTCGGGCGCGTTCAGGCAGGATCTGCTGTTCCGCATCCAAGTGGTCGAGATTGCGCTGCCCGCCCTGCGTCAACGCAAAGAGGACATCCCGCTTTTGTGTGATCACTTTCTGCAACGCTTTGCGCAGCGGTTTTCCTGCGAGAAAAAGACGCTCACCCATCAAGCCTTGGACCGGCTCATGCATTACCCGTTTCCCGGCAACGTGCGCCAACTGGAGAACGTGCTGCTCAGCGCGTGGGTGCTCAGTGATGAGGACGCGATCGAGGCGGGTGACTTGCGTTTGGACCCCATGCCGAGCGCTGTGGATCGCGCCCCGATGCGCCCCGCCCTGCGGCCACGTGGCGCTACCTCCTCGCATCACCGAGCGACGTCGACCCCGCACAAGGGCACACTGAGCGAACACGAACGCACCGAGCGCAAGCGCATCGTCCAGGCCTTGGAAGAGACAGGTTGGAATCGGGTCAAAGCGGCCAAGCTGCTCGACATGCCGCGCCGGACCTTCTATCGGCGACTCAAGGACTACGGCATTCAGTGACGACGCCGATTCAGTGATCACGCCGTGCGCTCCTTGGCCCGTGAGTCGACCCGCAACCACGGGTTAATGAAGCGAGGGCGGTGCGCGCGGGTCGATCCACGCGGCACTGGAAAAAGACGATGAGGGTGATCCTCGTGGTGGTCGAAGGTGAGACAGTTGTCTGAGCCACAACTGACCTACGCGCGTGACAAATGGGCATATGCCGCGGCTCAGCGGAAAACAAGCCGTTTGGCTTGCCCCGTTTCGTTGACAGTTTCTACCTGATCCGCGTACCGTTCGACCCCACACGACCCTTAATCTCAAGGGTTACCCCTCATTTCCAGGGGATCTATTCGGGAGGAAAATTGATGTTGCGTTCCTCGCGCGCCTGCTTCGCGCTCATTCGTTCTCTTTTGTTGGGCACCGCATTTGTATCGTCTGCGATCGTGAGTGCGACTGTCTTGGTGGGATGCCAAGACGAAAATAAGCCGGAGTACTGGCTGGGCAAGTTGGATGACCCCAAGTGGCGTCCCAACGCAGTCAAGCGTCTCACCCAGTTTCTCGACGACGGTCTGTCCCGCGCTGAAGGCAACGTGGATGATCCTCAGGTCAAGGCCCTCAAAGATCAGCTCGCTGGTCCGCTCACCCAGGTTTACGTGGAGAGCTATGGCGACCTCGACACCAAGACGCGTGTCACGCTCATCAAGCTGCTGGCTGACTTTCGCGACGAGCGCACCGTGCCCGCCTTGAAGAAGGCGTTTGAAGAGTTTGCCAAGCGTCCGCGCGAGACCAAGGACGAGGAAGACATCAAGTGGGCCGTGCGCGCCTACGGCGTCATGGGCACCAAGGAGCTCGCTGGGCCGGTGCTCGCGGCTTTCGAAGCTCTCAAAGCGCACACGCAATTGGGCGGCGTCACGTACAAAGATTACTCCAAGGCCATGGTGGATTCACCCTCTCCTGATTGGGAGAGCGCGCTGATTGGTAAGTTGGGTGGCAAGATCAAACACCCCAACAGCGGCAAGAACGCGCAACAGAAGCGCGACTTGGTGGACCCGTACCGGGATGAACTGTTCTGGCAGGTGACGGCGGCACAGGTGCTCGGTGAGCTCAAGAGCAGTCAAGCTGTGGAGCCACTCATCAAGACCCTGCTCGATCCGTCCAAGGGTGACGTCGCGACCACCGCGCTGCTCGCGCTGGTGAAGATCGGCAAGCCTGCTGTGGATCGCGCCATCAAGGTGCTAAGTGAGAGTGACCCGCTGGTTGCATTCGCGAAGAAGGCCATCCAGGACGCGGAGGAAGGCAGCAAGGCACCGGAAGGCAATCCTGCGCTGTCCACCGCAGCCGCCATCATTGGCATGTGTGGTCGTGCTGACGGCGTGGGCCCCATCGTAGAAGCGCTCAAGGGCAAGCTCGAGGATGAGCAGAAGGCTCTCTTGGCCCGTGAGTTGCCGAAGATGCCGGCTACTGAGGCGTCCAAGGCGGCCTTCAAGCAGGCGTTCGAGAGCATCTCTCTCGACTCCACCGTGCAAGGCACTCCCGCTCTCATGATTCTGGCTGAGTCAGCGGCGTCCTTCTACGACCCGGGTATGGTCGACTGGATGCTGGAGCGCGCTCGCGCCACCACCGGTGGTGGCGAAGCCAAGCAAGGTCTTGAGCAAGCGCTGGTGACCTCGGCCCTCAAGGTGGCCAAGAGCAGTCAGTGGGACACCGTGGCGCAAGCGGCTAAAACCTACAAGGTGGACGACTTGGTCAAGCCCGTGGAGCCCGTGGTCAAAGCCTGTGGCGACAAGGTGGACTGCTACCTGAAAGAGGTCGTCAAATCAGAGAACCAGACCAAGGAAAAGCAACTGGCCGCTATCAAGGCCGCGTACATGGTGGGCGTCTTGGGCGACTCCAAGGCACGCGACTCGTTGCTCGATGAGCTGGGCTCACTGGAAAACGACGCGGTGCACTTCACCGCGCTCATGGCCATCGATCAGCTGAGCGCCAAGCCCGCTCCCGAGGTGGTCAAGGTCCTCGAGGAGTACATCGAAAAGAACGAAAAATCGGCTGACGCGGACAAGTTGTCCAAGAATCAACCTGCCAAGCAGGTAGCCGCGCGCATCTCGGTGCGTTGATCCGTTCTGGCGTACGCAGTTGCGCGTAGATGGGGTGCCCTGGGGCGCCCCATCTGCTTTTTGTGAGCTTGATATGAGCTCAGCCGAGTTTTGAGTCAGCTGCGTCGACAGTTTGCGTTGTCCGCGAAACGCCCCTCGCGAATAAAGTCGACCACACCCCAGCGAACAAGCCACCCGAACGTGCGGAGCACGGAGGCGTCGAGCACCGCCGGCGACCAAGTGGGAGCCGCCGGAGCGCAGACGGAATTTGGGGGTGAGGAGTCGGAATTCACTTCCGACGACGGAGGGGGGCTGGGACAGCCCCCCTAAAAACCCACGAGCCTACTCGTAACAGCTTCCGCTGCCCGTACCGCAAGGCGCACAAGTACAACTCAGGCTGTCCGGCTCCGGCCCAGTGCCGCAGCTGGTCCCCGCGGCGGTGGCCTCTTCATCGGTGCCGAACGCGCACACGATGCAATCAGGGTCCAGGCAAGAGGGGCACGGGGCAAACTGGCGGGCCATCATGCAACTCGGCACCCAATCGGGATAGCGCTCCAGGGGATTCTCCGCGCCACCGCTGCCGTTGAGCGGAGCTCCACCTGTCCCGCCCGAACTACCGCCGCTCGAGCGACCGCCAGTCGATGCGTCACCACCGGTCGATGCGTCACCACCGGTCGAGGCCTCACTGCTGGGGTCACCCCCGCTTGAATCTTCAGGGTTCGACCGGCCGCCAGTGGCACTCCGTGGATTACCCCCGTCGGCCGAGCTACAGGCGACGTGCACAATGACGCCACTGACCATCGAGAACCAGTTGATGATGCGCATGATAGGTACTGTCCCCAGCTTGACCGCTCAGGCTGGCCACGTCAACGCGCTACGCCGCGCTCGAACTGAACACAGGTCTCACCCCCAAGGGTGTGGAATTCTCCACCATGGCGAGTTCCTCACGGGCCTGCCCACACAACTTGCGGACGGTGGCGATGCAATCGTGGTCCTCTCGCGCCGGGACGAAGCTGAGCGCCTGCTCCCCGGCCACCGCCCGTCTGCCTCCCCGACCCACCCACATCGCTTCACGCGCCCGCTCTCCCTCTCCCTCTCCCTCTCCCTCTCCCTCTCCCTCTCCCGAGTGCTGTGGAATGAGGTAGGGGTAGAGCGAACGGTGGGTGGGCTGAGGGGAAGAGGTGTGGAGCGGATTACGGGAAGTTTCAGTGAACCAACTTCATCAAGGTGCCAATGATGCGGTCAAATCGAGCGACAGTCTCTGCAGGAAGCTCACAAATGTATCCCATCGCGTGAGCAACCTCGACGCAAGCAAGCGTTTCACGAGCCGACCCAAGCGCAGTGTGGTAGCGGCAGGAGCGATTCTTGCCGCGACTGTACTGTCCTTCGGCGACATTGAGCGCGATACTGGACGATGCGCGACGCAGCTGCCGAGCTAGATCCGCGTCGCTGTTCGCGATTTGCACGGCAAGGGGTCGCAACGCGGTCAAAGTTTCGAGAATGAATGGATAGATGTTGAGCATGATGGCCTTCTTGGCGAAAACATCACGCATCCCTCACCAGGCGCCTCGCAGGATGGATCAAGGCTGCGCCAGCACGACGCGCCAGCGTCGCTTGGCCTTGAGCCTTCCGAGGACGCCGGTACGCTCGAAATTCCACGCCGTACAGCCCTTCTGCCTCCACGCCCCACCCACATCGCTTCACGCGCCCGCTCTCCCTCTCCCTCTCCCTCTCCCGAGTGCTGTGGAATGAGATAGAGGTAGAGCGAACGGTGGGTGGGCTGAGGGGAAGAGGTGTGGAGCGGATTACGGGAAGTTTCAGTGGTAGCCGCGTCAGCGCGCAAACAAACTCACCAAGCGCTCATGGTCGCTGTGCTCGCGAAAAGACAACGCAGGCGAAGCTGACGAGCGGGCGACAGAGTCCACTTGGCTGCTGACCTGCGCCCTTGGCCTCACAGCCGGTGTTCAGCGCCAGCGCCACAAGCCAACATGAGCAAAATGTGAGAAGCGACCGAGCAACCCGCATCCCACTACCACTTCTTCAACCGGCGCAAACCCGTGCCGCCCATCCAGTACAGATACTCCGCATCCATGGCCGCGCCGCCGTTGAAATCCTGCTTGTCAAACAGCAACTCCGGCGGAGCACCTCCATCGAGAGCATAACTGCCGACGTGGGCATCGGTAAGGGACAGGCCAGTGGTCCAGTAGAGCCTCCTGCGCGCCTCGTCGTGGAACAGCCCCGTGCTATTGGCGAAGCCGGGCCCGAGGTCGACCGTGGCTACGCGGATTCGTCCGCCTTGTCCTCGCCATGTGGTGTGTTTGGGTGACTCCCTTTCGTCCTGCGGCTAGAGGCCCTTGGGCACCCGGTTGAGGCCATACTGATTGGTAAAATAAAGAAAGTCTTCGTCTTGAACGAGAGATCGCTGAGCGGGAAGACCTTCGACATACAAGTGACTTTGCTGCGATTTTTCCTCGTACATTTCTAGACCTTGTCCGCTGGATATCCAGAAAAATCTACCACGCTTCTCGTCATACACCAAATCACTCATAGGTCTCGAAGCGGGGGCCAACGACCTCACCTGTCCGTTCGGTAAGTCCATGGCTCGAAGTTCACCCGGCTGCCCTCCGGAATGTTGGCTAGCGTCTCCCCATACCAATCGGGCCCCCACCGCGACGAGCGGGCCCACGCGAGCGTCAGTCTTCACCAGCAAGACGGGTTCACCGCCTGCGAGGGGCCAGGCCCAGATACTAGAATCGCTCGCGCAGTACAGGTGTGATGCGTCTGCAGTCAACATCACGAAAGTTCCGTCTGGCTCTAACGTGTCGGACAGCGCAGCCTCGGTCGAGGTGTTCTTGGGGTAGCGAGCGAGCTCGCATCCAAGTCCGGCAACGATGAGCTCATCCTCAAGGAGGAGCATGGCGTAGAGGGCGTTCATCTCATGCCCCTCGAGCTGATCGCGGTTACCCTTGGCATCCTTGGGGACCTTCGACCACCCGTTTACATTGTAGAAATAGACGTGCTCTTGGTCCACTGCGAGGCCTTGCGGCATGAGCGGGAAGCGATCGTCTTCTTCTTCCAATCGGTAGACGAGTTCGACGTCGGCTCCGGTACTCTTGTCGGCACGATAGATGGTGAACTCTTCCGTCCAGTAAACGTGGTGCTCATCGATGCCTACGGCGTAGGGCTGCGTGCCCCTCATGTCCCTGGTAACGAATAGGTGCCGATCAAGGGCGGAAAGAAGCTCGCACTGTCCCTTCTCCACGACCGGTGGTCCGTGCGAACTGCAAGTGCCGGTGGTGTTTGCCAAGCAGGCGCGGTTGTCGGTCGATCGGTCAGGGCAATCGCAGAGGCCGGATAGACACGTGTTGTCGGAGTCGCAGAGCTCTCCTTCGTCGCGCGGGTTGCTGCAAATCGACGTAGTGCCAGCTTCATCCGTCACAGCGCAAATGAGTTCTGGCATGCAGTCCTGATCCTGGAAGCACGTCGCCCCCAGATCATGGCGCTGACCGGCGCTGTAGCACCGGTAGCTACCGACGCCGTCTGTTCGGCTGTCGCATCTGATGATGCTCGCCGGATTCTCGGCACAAGTATCGTCGCTCGAACAGAATTCGCCCAAGCCAGCTCTCTGGCGCGGAAAGACCCCGGCGCAAGCTCGAGTGTGGGATTCAACCACTGCTTCGTAGGCTGGTTTGAGCGCGCATTCCGAGTAGGCAATTGAATCGTAGAACACGCACTGAGCAGCTGACTCTCCGTCGTATTCCTGGATCTGTACCGCCGGACTACTACAGCGCCACGCCCCTTCGTGTTCACACGTCGCTTGTGCAAAAGGGAGATTGTCTCGTGCGCAACATTCTACGAGCCGTTCACAACGTTGCCGCTCCATCTTGAGGCAATATTCATAGAAGGTCTCGATGGGTTGATCGTCTGGATGTGATTGTTCTAACGTGACTCTCCCACCACACCCACCAAGCACCATTGCCAACCACCAGAGGATGGTGCCCAAACAAACCTTCATCAATTCTGGGCACGCTCCTCGGTTTCCCGGTCCAGTTGATTTCCGCCCGATGAGGACGATGGTGAACAGTCTTTGTGCTACCACTTCTTCAACCGGCGCAAACCCGTGCCGCCCATCCAGTACAGATATTCCTCATCCATAGCCGCGCCGCCGTTGACGTCCTGCTTGTCAAACAACAGCTCAGGTGGCCCTCCACCATCGAGGGCGTAGGTGCCGATGTGGGCATCCGTACCGGACAGGCCAGTGGTCCAATAGAGGCGCCTTCGCACGGCGTCGTAGAATAGACCGTTGCTTGTGGCGAAAGACGGCCCGAGATTGACGGTGGTTGGCTTGTCCGCGTTCAGGTCAATCCTGCCGATGTAGGGAGGCGTCACTGGCGTGGGTTGGTTGGCGTGGACGTACATGTACTGGTCAATCAGAACAAATGGACTTCCTGACCTTTGGTCGTCGACAACGAGTGTGACCTCGCCCGTCGTGGTGTCCAGGCGTTGGATGTAGTCGTCGTTGGAGCAGTAGACGTATTGACCTTGCAATCCGAGCAGAGTGCCCCCCCCCCATTCCCCAAATCGCTGATCTCCCACAGCTGGGCGGGGCCACCGTCCTTGGGCACGCGGACGACTTGAAAGCAGCCATGCGTGGCGATGAAGAGGTCATCACCGCCATCTTCGAGAGGACCTATGTCGAGGCGCCCCCCCGACGCGTTGACCGGGAGCGGGAAGGAGACCGGTTCGCTGCCGTCCTTGTTTGCGCGCTGCAAAACGCCCGACCCTTCTGGAAGCAGCCAATAGACGTGCTGCTTATCCACGACCAAAGCATCGGGGCTGCTCAAGTCATACCAGGTCCCGATGGTGAGGATGGAGCCCGTGCCATCTTTGGGCGCGGCGCTGATGAACCTGCCCTCGCTCGAGACGCCTTCACACCAGTAGATGTGCGTATCATCCACGGCCATGCCGCCGCGCCGGAGGTAGCGCTTGCCGTAGAGGGTTTCTGGACAGTGGGGGTGCGGGCAGCTCTCCACACCGGCGGAGCCGACGCCTTGGGCGTCGGCTCCGCCGCTCCCGCCGGCAGCGCTGGTGCCTCCGGACTCACCGCCTGTTTCGCTGGATGCGGTGGTGGTGTCCACTGAGTGCGGGCCCGCGCCCTTGGCCTCACAGCCGGTGTTCAGCGCCAGCGCCACGCCCCCGATGCGTGATGCAAATGTGAGCACTGCTGAGTGAAGGCTCTTGATCTCTGTTTTCATGTGTGAGAGCACGCGCAACATGTTTGGGATGAAGCGGCAGGGGCGAAGGAGTGGGTGGCGTGCACAGGTAGCTGGTGCCCTGGTGGTGTTGTTGGGAGGTGAGAACGTGGCGCTTGCCGCCAACCCAGTAGTGGAGGACGGCCAGTTTCACCTGCGTCTCCACTATCAATACCTGCCCACCAGCACTGAAATAGCATCCCTGAGCGGCACCGTCGAGCGAGCGGTCGCCAAGCTGTGCGATGCCACGGATGGTCAAGTACGGTTTAGCAAGGCCTCGCTCTCCGTTGGCGCGGCCAGTGAACAGGACGGTGATGTTTGGCTGATGCCGATTGAAGGCCGCTCCTACGCGCATCCCGATCACGTCACCCTGTTTCGTGAAGGCACAGGCTACGCGAGTGAGACGTTAGCGCATGAGTTGGGGCACTATCTGCTCAACCTCAAAGACAGCTACCGTGAAGATATCCGCCCCAACGGCTGCGGCCAGGGGCCCAATTTGATGAGTGGATCGCTCCGCTCAGTATGGCCCCGGACATAGGCACGCCCTTCACCGGCGCCATGTCCCCCGCCGACAACACCATCATGCAGAGCGCCGATGCTCGCTGCCGGCTGCTGGATGGACGCTCTCTCGGGGACCTCAACCCGGATTGGGAACAGCTGTGCACTAGTGATCTCGACTGCTTTCCGTGCACGGCCTGTTCGGCCTTGCCCAGCCCGCCGGCCAGCAATGACACGGTGTGTAGCTCCGCCTATGCCAGTGAGTTCACGGTCGTAGACAATTTTGACTTCACGCCCGGCAGCGGTGGGGAATGTCCTACCCCAGCGCCCGCGCAATACTTGTTTGTGCGTGCTGCATTGAGGGGTGGACCGCCATCGGGACCGGCCAATGAACTGTGTGGCAATGGCGTCACGGACGCGGGAGAGCAATGTGACCCGACCGACACGGCCACCCCCTTGCCACTCTGCACCGACTTTGGACTTGAACCCCAAATTGAAACGAATGAGCACGTACGTTGCAATCCCAACTGCACGTTTCAGAAGGGTACGTCTGGCCCGTGCAAGCCATACTACGCGGATGCCGATGGGGAACAGTGCGCGTTGAGCGCGGGGCGGGATGAGGCCTGTGTGGACGGCACCACGGGCCTCCCGGCGGTGCCCGCCGGCAGCACCTGCGCGAGCTTGGGCTTCTCGAGTGGAAGCCTCTCCTGCCAGCTGTGCAGCTTGGATTTGGGCAGCTGCAGCCCCGATCCGGCCACGTGTGGCGACGGTGTGCTCGACGCGGGAGAGCAGTGCGACATGGGCGTCGACAACGGCAACTTCGACGTCCCGGCGCTCGATACCAACGGCGTTCCCGTCACCTGTGAGCGCTTCTATGGGCCGTCAGCGGCCTCTGCGCTGCTGACTTGCAACACCAATTGCACCTTCGACAAGTATGAATGCAACTACGAGTGTCTCGGTACCGCCGGCCAGCTTGAGGCCTGCTCGGCGGTAGATGGTGCAGTGGTGCCTACCGCCAGCTGTGGCGACTATGGGTTTGGCTCAGGGCAGGCGAGCTGCCAGGGATGTAGCCTCAATTTGGCTGGCTGTGGACCTGAGGTCGTGTTTGATGGGAGCAGCTTTGACGCAGCCCGGGATACCTCGTCCGTCGTCTCGCCCTGGTTGCTCGCCGTGGATGGTCTGGGGGAGAAGCACTCGGTGCGACTGTACGCTTCGCCTTTGGCAGCGGACCTGTGGCGGGTCAACGTGGTCGGCCTGGGGGGAGGAGTACGTCGGCGGCGCTGCGGGTCGTCCTGTCCACCTGCGCACCTTCGAGTTGCGCTTCGATCCGGCGACCGATGAGGTGATCGCGGTCAAGAGCGGCCTGGGCGCCGAGGTCGCGGGCCAGTTGGGGACGCTCTCCTTGGGCGGACAGCCCACGGACGGCAGCGGAGAAGGCAGCGCTGCTTTCATCCCAGGACCGTTTGGTCAGGCGCCGCGCTTGGACATCACCGTGGACTTCAGCGCCGTTACCGGGCGGGCGTGGCTCCGCTCGGACGATATACCCGGCAGCCCCAGCGGCGGCACCATGTTCCTGTCCGGCACCACCTTCGCCTCCGGTGCCAGCCCCGATCAAAAAGTAGTGGCCCGGTGCACCGATCCGGCCTGGTGCGGGCTGTGGGATGCCGCGCGCGGCAGTTGGGAAGGCACTGTTCAACAAGCGTCCACGGTGCACGACGAGTACTTCAAGGATCTGCGCGCCAGCGACAGCGAACTCAGCATGAAGCCCGCGGAATTAGGTTTGTCAGATTGGGAGATCATACCACCAGTGGTCGCGCAGAGGTATTCGAGCCAAGGGCTGACTGTCTTTGATCCAGCGTTTAGGCCTGATCCTGATCCACCAAACTCAATGGATTGTGGCGGCCCGCTGGAATGGGATGACTCGGCCGTCGTCAATCTCTCGCCGGATGGTGTGGTGCTCGTTCTCGACCGCTCGGACAGCATGATCACCCCTGTGGACGCGGGGGAGACGTATGGCATGGGCACGGGCGAGAGTCGCATGGCCTTTGCTCAAGCAGCCGCGCGCGACTTTCTGGATCACTTCGCTACGCGCCCAGGCACCACCGCCCAGATGGGCCTGGTGAGTTATGAGTCCACAGCCACCGCTAACCAGAGCATTGTTGAAGTAGTGACCGGCTCTCCAGGAGCAGGACAAGTAGAACTGTCTCAGTTCAAGGGCTTGATCGACACCCTAACACCCCAAGGCCGTACGGGGATTGGGCTGGCCCTGCGTGAAGCCGGCAATCTCTTCACGGGGAGTAGCTTAGCGGCCAAGGCCATCGTCTTGCTCTCCGACGGACAGAACAATGAGCCCGTCCCCTTGGGGGAGTTTGACCCACTCACCGTCGCCCAAGCCCTCGCTCGCGAAGGCATCCGCGTCTACACCGTACCCACCGGCAACGCGGCAGACAAAATGCTCATGGCAGAGATCGCAGAAGCCACGGGCGGAGTGATGCTTCACGCGCTTACCGGTGACGAGCTTCCGCCGACCTTGGCGGAAGCATATGCGCCAGCGAATGGTGAAGGTCTCGTCTTGCCGCGCACGTCGATGTCCGTGCAGGGCTCGGAGGGTTGCGGTGTGGGAGAGTTCCCATGCACGGGAGACGGCGTGCGACGGCTGACTGAAACGGGCTGCGCCTGTCTCGAGGAAGACCAGGAGTGGCCGGTCAAATCGACGACCTTCAACGTCGATCAGAGCGCGACCCGCCTCAACGTGCTGCTCTCGACTCGGAACAAAGACATCAGCGAATGGGATCCCAACTTCAAGCTGGTCGATCCACAGGGCAATGCTGTGCTCAACCAGAACTCGCCCGAGGTCCTTACCGATGATTTCTACCGCATCCTCTCGGTGACCTCACCCGCACAAGGCACATGGACGCTCCACGTGGGTGCAAACGGCTTGCCCGTGCAGCATCAATACGTCCAAGCGCACACCGAAGGCGCTGGGCCCGGTTGCTCGGCACGCGCCGTCCGACCGGTGGTCGACCCTGGTGAGTCGGTGATCATCTCCGCCGCTGCCTCCTACGGTGGGCGCGCCATCAACCAGCCGACTCTGGTTGCTCACTTGGTTCGTCCAGACGGTTCAACGGTCGCCCTGCCCGCGGCTCAAGCGGTACAATGGGGTGAGCAATCTCTCGTCATCGATCCCAGCTATCTCACCATGCGCGGCATTTACGAAGTCCAAATGAAGTGTCAGGTCGCGGAAGACTCTGCCTACACTTATGGCGAAGCCACAGCAGGTCCGGATGAAGGAGGACTGATCAACGGGTCGCCTGGATTTGAGCGCTGGACCAGCGCTGCTTTTTATGCCGATGTGGCTGCGCAAATACCCCTCGATCCTTCAGGCGATTTCGACAACAACGGCATCCCCAATGATTTGGAGGACGATGCTGACACCGATGGCGACGGCCTACCCGACGCCTATGACGAGGACGACGATGCTGACGATTTGCCTGACTTCCTCGATCCGGATCCCAAGGATCCGCTCTGCCAGGCGCCCGCCTGTCCCGTCGCCGACGCTGGTGGTGATCAGATCCTGGAATGTATAGCGGTGGGCGAAGCCCCCGCCACGCTCAACGCCAGCAACTCGAGCGATGCCGACGGCCAAACGCTGACGTATCACTGGACGGCTGACGTACCACTCACCAACGCAGATCAAGTCGTGGCCAGCGGTGACTTTCCGTTGGGAACTAACGACGTAACCTTGACTGTGAGCGATGGGGAGAACTTCATATCCGACAGTGCTCTCATCACCGTGCTCGATTCGACCCCGCCCAGTGTGGAAGCCCCTCCGGATATCGTAGCCAACACATGTGGTGTTATCGTTCTGGGCCAGGCAAAGGGCACCGACAGCTGCGGTGGCACGGTGACGATCTCACACAACGCACCTGCCTCCTTCAAGGCAGGGAAGACGGTGGTCACGTGGTACGGCGTCGATCGGTTTGGCAACGTGGGTCAGGCGACCCAAAACGTCATCGTTGGATTGGGCGATAACCCCGCTTGCTGCCCGGTGGGTTCGACCGTGCGCATGGGGACCCAAAACAACGATACGCTCACCGGGACGGCTGGTTCAGATTGTATCTTGGGCCTGGGAGCTCAAGACACGATCAAGGGCATGGGAGGTGACGACTACTTGAGTGGTGGCCAAGGCAACGACACCATTGAGGGCGGAGATGGTCATGACTATGTGCAGGGTGGCACTGGTCAGGATACCCTGCGTGGACAGTTTGGTGACGACGTAGTTCGCGGCGAAGATGGCGATGATTTCTGCTACGGCGGACCAGGGAGCGATTGGCTCTACGGTGGCCAAGGTCAGGACAATCTCTACGGCTTTGAGGGAGACGATCGACTTTATGGTGATGATGGAAATGATAGATTGGAAGGTGAAAGCGGGAACGATCTACTGAACGGCGGCGGGTTGCACGATACTTGTATCGCAGGGCCAGGTGTAAACACCTATTTGATGTGTGAGGTGCAGCAATGATGCGCTCAAATCGAAAACGTCTATTTCTTGGAGTCTTGCTGCTCGCCGCGGGCACCCTAGGTGCCTGCATCTCGTGGCACGACGAGCGCGAGGCTTCGTCTTCATTGCCCACCTCGCTAT
>Ga0315910_10001546_pt1 | contig 21026 bp, 21 predicted proteins | sample EdamamesoilMG_FD_204470 | JGI IMG/M metagenome (GOLD analysis project Ga0315910, IMG submission 204470) | Garden soil microbial communities collected in Santa Monica, California, United States - Edamame soil | ecosystem: Environmental > Terrestrial > Soil > Garden | place: USA: California...
GCATCGAGGCGTGGATGGGCAAGGTCGCCACCGGCGACCCCGAAGCGTGATCAGTCGGCGGGAAAGTCGACGCGCTTGATGAACGTCACTTTCCCGTTCTCGTTCCTGACGACGTTGTAGCCGCGCACGCCCTCGCCGGTCTCGTCGAAGTTGTAGGCCCCTTCGGTGCCCACGTGGCCGCGGATGCCCGCCAGCGCCGCGCGCACCGCTTCCGGTTCCGTGCTCTTCGCCTTGTTGATGGCAAGCGCCAGCAGGCTGACCGCGTCGTAGGTCCAGGCCGAATAATTGTCCGCGTCGATGCCGTAGCGTTCGCGGTACTTGCGGGCATAGGCCCGGGCGATGTCGTTGGCGCCGGCATTGAAATCCGTGACGGCATAGCTGCCATGCAGGGCGGACCCGGCCAGCTTCATCGCGGTCTCGGAGACGGTGGTCGGCGATCCGATCCAGGCGGTGCGAACGCCGAGTTGTTGCAGCTGCTTGGCGAAAATGCCCTGGTCGCCGGAGAAGGGGATGTAGGTGGCGATCACCTCGGGGCTGTCGCGCTTGATGGACAGGACGACGGGCGTGAAGTCCACGGTGTTGTTGGTGAACCCCTGCACCAGCACCGGCTCGATGCCGAATTTCTTCAGCTCTTCCTTGAGCGCGTTCATGCCGCCGTTGCCGAACGCATCGGTTGAATGGACGATCGCCCATTTCTTCAGCTTCAGGTCCTTCACCCCGAATTCCGCGATCACCTTCGAGGAATAGAGGTCGTTGGGCCGGCAGCGGAACAGCCAGCGGTTGTTGACCCGGGTGAGGCTGGGATCCGTCCCCCCGATCATCACGGGAATGCCCGCCTTGGCGATCGAAGGCGATGCGGCCTGGATCTGGGTGCTGCGAATCGGACCCACGATCACCGGCGCTTCCTTGCGGGAAAACAGCTTGGTGAATGCCAGGACTGCGCCGGGATTCGTCCCCTGACTGTCCTCGATCTGCAATTCCACCTGCCGGCCGAGGACGCCGCCGGCCTTGTTGATGTCTTCGACCGCCAGCTTTGCGCCGTTGACGGTGTAGATCCCGGCCTCCGAGGCCGGGCCCGTGATCTCGGCCACCAGCCCGAACTTGAGCGGATCGGCGGCGGCCGCGAAAGTGGCGAACGTGAGGTAGAGCAGGGCGCAAAGGAAGGGTCGCATCGTCGTACCCATCAGCGCAGGTTGCCCAGCACGGGGTGCGGCTTGTAGGGTTCCGCGAGCGCTTTCAGCTCGTCTTCGCCGAGCTTGACGTCGACCGCGGCCACGGCGTCCTCCAGGTGCTGCATCTTGGTGGCGCCGACGATGGGCGCCGTGACGCCGGGCTGGTGCAGGAGCCAGGCGAGCGCGACCTGTGCATTCGGCAGCCCGCGCTTTTTCGCGATTTCGGTTACCCGCGCCACCACGTCGAAATCGGACTCCTCGTAGTACATGTCGTGGGCGAAATCGTCGCTCTTGGCACGGGTGGTCACGCCCCAGTTTTCCTTGGTCCGGTTGCCCGCGAGGAAGCCCCGCGCGAGCGGGCTCCAGGGAATCAGGCCGACCCCCTGGTCGATGCAAAGCGGATTCATCTCCCGTTCTTCTTCCCGGTAAACCAGGTTGTAGTGGTTCTGCATGGTGACAAAGCGCGAAAAGCCGTTCTCCTGCGCGATGTGCTGCATCTTCGCGAACTGCCACGCATACATCGACGAGGCGCCGATGTATAGGGCCTTGCCCGCCTTGACCACGTCGGTCAGCGCTTCCATGGTCTCCTCGATCGGGGTATGACGGTCGAAGCGGTGGATCTGGTACAGGTCCACGTACTCCAGGTCCAGGCGGCGCAGGCTGTCGTCGATCGCATGCAGGATGTGCTTGCGCGACAGCCCCCGCTGGTTGGGATCCTTGCCCATCGGGTTGAAAACCTTGGTGGCCACGACGACCTGGTCCCGCGCGACCGAGAGTTCCCTGAGGGCGCGGCCCAGCACCACTTCGCTCTCGCCGTCCGAGTACATGTCGGCGTTGTCGAAGAAATTGATGCCCAGTTCCAGCGCGCGCTTGTAGAAGGGTTTCGATGCATCGTAGTCGAGCACCCAGTCGCGCCATTTGGACGAACCGTAGCTCATGCAGCCCAGGCAGATGCGGGATACCTTCAGGCCGGTCGTTCCCAGGTTCACGTATTGCATTGCGGCTCCTTGTCGGTTGGCAGCAGTTTAATCCACCCGCGTCCGCGGCTGGCCGCGCCGCGCCCCGCGGCTTATGATCACAGGCGGTCGTTGCGCCGCGGGCGCAGGGGAGGGGGGCTTGGACGGAAAATGGTTTGCGGTCGCGAACCCGGCCTCGGGCGGCGGCCGGGGCGCGCGCGATTTCGACAGGATCGTGGCCGAACTGGGGGCCGCGAGGATCGCGTGCGAGATCGTGCGCAGCGAGAGGTCCGGCCACGTCACCGAGCTTGCCGCGTCCGCAGCGCGCGCCGGATATCGCCGGTTCCTCGCCATCGGCGGCGACGGCACGCTGAGCGAAGTCCTCAATGGCATCCTCGGCGCGGGGCTCGGCGCCGGCGAGGCTACGCTGGCGCTGATTCCCGTCGGCCGCGGCAACGACTGGGCGCGAACGTTCGCGATTCCGCGCAACTACGCGCAGGCCGCGAGCGTCCTGGCTGGAGGCAACAGCCTGCTGCATGACGTCGGGTTCGCGGAAGCGCCGGGCGGATCGCGGCGATACTTCCTCAACTGCGCGGGAGCGGGATTCGACGCGCACGTGGTCCAACGCACCCACGGACGCGACCTCGGCATGCTCTCCTACATGGCAGCCCTGCCGGGCAGCCTGCTGACCTATCGGGCGCCCGAACTCGACGTGACGGCCGACGGGCAACGCCATTCCGGCCGGCTGTTCATGGCGTTTGCGTCGATCAACCGCTATTGCGGGGGCGGCATGCTGGTGGCGCCAGCCGCGGCCTGCGACGACGGCCTGCTGGACATCACCCTGCTGGACGAGATTTCGCTGCCCGAGCTGCTGCTCAACATCAAGAAGCTCTACGACGGCAGCCTGCCGACCCACCGCAAGGTGCGCACCTTTCGCACCGCGTCGCTCGAGATATCCGGCCCCGCCCCGGTGGCCTGCGAAGCGGATGGGGAATCGATCGGCACGACACCGGTGCGCCTCGGCGTGCTGCCGCGCCACGTCAGGGTCATCGCGCCGGCCTGACGCGAACCTACGCCGCGGCCAGGTCCGTCGAACGCACCTCGGTCGCAGCCATGGCTTCGAGCAGCAATTCCGCCCGGTTCGCGGCGAGCGATCCGGCATCGGACAGCATCCGGCGCCAGACACGGGCATTGGGACGCCCGTGGTAGAGGCCCAGCATGTGTCGCGCGATGGCGCGCAGCGGCGTGCCCGCGGCGATCTCGCGCACGGCGTACGCAAACATGGCCTCGACAACCGCCGCCCTTGCTACCGTTTCTCCGTCGAAGAGCTCCGCTTCCGCCTGGGCGAGCACGTAAGGATCGTGATAGGCCACGCGACCGAGCATGACGCCATCGACCTGCGAGAGGTGCGCCGATGCCTTGTCCACGGTGTCGATGCCGCCGTTGACGACGATGCTCAATCCCGGAAATTCCTTTTTCAGGCGATAGACGTCGCGGTATCGAAGCGGGGGGACTTCGCGGTTGTCCTTGGGGCTGAGGCCTTTGAGGATGGCGTTGCGCGCATGCACGACGAAGGTCGTGCAGCCTGCCTGCGCGACCGTTTCCACGAATCGATGCGCAAAGGCGAAATCCTCCACCGAATCGAGGCCGAGGCGATGCTTGACCGTCACGGGGACCTTGACCGCCTCCCGCATGGCGCGCACGCAGTCGGCCACCAGCTCCGGTTCCGCCATCAGGCACGCCCCGAACGCGCCGTGCTGCACGCGCTCGGAGGGGCAGCCGCAGTTGAGGTTGATCTCGTCGTAGCCGTAGCGTTCGCCCAGCCGGGCGCAGTGGGCGAGTTCAGCAGGGTCCGAACCCCCGAGCTGGAGGGCCACGGGATGCTCGTCCGGGTGGAACCGGAGATGGCGGTCGACGTCGCCGTGGATCAGGGCCGCGGCGGTGATCATCTCGGAGTAAACCACGGCGTGCGGGGAAAGCCTGCGGAAGAAATATCGGCAATGGCGGTCCGACCAATCCATCATCGGCGCCGTGCAAAGCCGGTGGGAAACCGGGGGCACTGCGGTCGAGCCTATTTGCAGCTGCCCGAGCAGGTGACGACCCGTTCGGCGCAGGTGATCTTGCCGACCTGTGCGCCGACATCCGGAGCCGTGTCGCCGCCGGCGTGTTGCACGCGGGCGCCGTTGCACTGGAATTCGGAGGTGACGAAGTACGGCTCGGTAATCCAGTTCACGTTGAGGCATCCCGGCGCGCCGATCCCGAAGCGCAGCCCCATGCGGTAGGTGCCGCACAACAGGCCGTTGTGCTTGATCCAGCCTGTCACCTGGAAATCGCCGGCCTCGTTGAGCCACGCCCGCGTTTCCTCGATCCGGAAATCGAAGTCGAGCCGGTTGATCGCGGGAGAAGCGCTGACCGAATACGTCGGCTGGCCGGGCGCGGTAACGCCGCGTTCCCCGGGCTCAAGCTCCTGCTCGGCCGCGTGCAGGGAAGTTGCAAGGAGCAGGCCGGCGGCAAGCGGCGCCATGAAGCGGTTCATCGATATGTTCCTTGAATACTGTCCAGCCATCATAGACCCAATCGGGCGACAAAAAAGGCGCACCGAAGTGCGCCTTTTCCGGGTCGTGCGGAGGGGGCCGCCGGCAAACCGCGTCCCCGGCCGCTAGCCGCCGATCACCTTCTGCTTCTGCTCGCCCAGGCCATCGATGCCGAGCCGCATTTCGTCCCCGGCTTTCAGGAACTGGGCGGTTGGCTTGATGCCCATGCCCACGCCGGGCGGGGTGCCCGTGCTGACGACATCGCCCGGGGTCAGCGTGCACATGTAGGACAGGTACGACACCAGTTTCTTCACGCCGAAGATCATCGTGTTGGTGTTGCCGGTCTGCTTGCGCTGGCCGTTGACATCCAGCCACATGGCCAGGCTTTGCGGATCCTTGATCTCGTCGGCGGTCACGAACCACGGTCCGAGCGGGGCGAAGGTGTCGAAGCTCTTGCCCTTGGACCACTGGCTGCCGTGCTCGAGCTGCCACTCGCGCTCGGACACGTCGTTGCAGATCATGTAGCCGGCGACGTGGCCGAGGGCGTCGGCTTCGGTGACGTTTTGCGCCTTCTTGCCGATCACGAACGCCAGTTCGACTTCCCAGTCGCCCTTCTTCGAGCCCTTCGGCAGGCGGACCTCGTCGTTGGGGCCGGTGATCGCGCTGATGGCCTTCATGAAGACCACGGGTTCGCCCGGGATCGGCAGGTTGGATTCCTTGGCGTGGTCCGCATAGTTCAGTCCGATGCAGATCAGCTTGGGCACGTTCGCGATGGGCGAGCCGAGGCGCGGATTGCCGCTGACCTTGGGCAGGCTGTCGACGTTCACGCCGCGGAGCTTGGCGAGGCCTTCCTGCGTCACGACGCTGCCGTCGATGTCCTTCACCACGCCCGACAGATCGCGGATGTTGCCTTGCGCATCGAGGATGCCGGGCTTTTCCTTGCCTGCTTCACCATAACGTACGAGTTTCATGCTGTTCTCCTGCTTTAGAGTTGTTCGTCACTCCGTCACGCGTCACGCGCCACGGTTCTCAGATCGTAATGCCGCCGTCCATGATCACCGCCTGGCCCGTCATGAAGACGGATTCGTCGGACGCGAGGAAGACGCACAGTTCCGCCAGCTCCTCCGCCTTCGCCAGGCGCCCCATCGGCTGGCGGGCGATGAAATCCTTGCGCGCCTGCACCGGATCGTCGAACGCGTTGATGCGGTCCCCGAGCGAGGGCGTATCCACCGTTCCGGGGCACAGGGCGTTGCAGCGGATGCCCTGCTTGACGTAGTCGATCGCGACCGATTTGGTGAGGCCGATCACGGCCGCCTTCGAAGCGCCGTAAACAAAGCGATTGGCGATACCCTTGATGCTGCCCGCGACCGAAGCGACGTTGATGATCGAGCCGCCGCCTTTTTCCAGCATTTTCGGCAGGAACGTGCGAATCACCACGTAGTGGCTGCGCACGTTGAGGTTGAAGGAAAAATCCCAGTCCTTGTCCGAGCATTGCAGCGCCGTGCCGTGGTGCACGAAGCCGGCGCAGTTGAAAATGACATTGGGCGTGCCCACTTCCGCGGCGATTTTCGCAATGTCGGCATCCTGCAGCACATCGAGCTTGCGGACCTCGATGCCGGGGGTGCCCTTGAGTTCGGCGAGTTTCCCCTCGTTGACGTCCGTCGCCCAGACCTTGGCGCCTTCACGCGCGTAAGCCAGCGCGGTGGCCCTGCCGATGCCTTGTGCCGCGGCGGTGACGAAGGCCACCTTGCCGCTGAGTCTTCCTGCCACTGCTCTCCCCCTTATGTAGTTTTGGCTGCGAATTTCGAGAGGCGTAAGTATGCCACAGGAGCCCCCGGCGGCCCGCTGGGGCCGGCCCAAAGCCCGCCGGTGCGCTCATGTATGATTCCGGCTCCCGTCCCGCGCTCGCGGACGCGGCACAAAAACAAGGACTTTGAGGGGAGGCGGCGATGGCTGCAAAAAAGAAACTGCGCAGTTACGACTGGTTCGGGCGACCCGGGATCGACAGCATGGTGCATCGGTCCTGGATGAAGAACCAGGGATTGCCGCGCCACCTGTTCGAGGGGCGCCCGGTCATCGGCATCTGCAACACCTGGTCCGAGCTCACGCCCTGTAACGCCCACTTCCGCGAGATCGCGGAGCGCGTGAAGCGCGGCGTGCTCGAGGCCGGCGGCTTCCCCCTCGAATTTCCCGTCATGTCGCTGGGCGAGCCGGTGATGCGGCCCACCGCAATGCTGTTCCGCAACCTTGCCGCCATGGATGTCGAGGAGTCGATCCGCGCCAATCCGCTCGACGGCGTCATCCTGCTGACCGGTTGCGACAAGACCACACCGGCGCTCCTCATGGGCGCGGCCTCCTGCGACATTCCGGCGCTGGTCGTTTCCGGCGGCCCGATGCTCAACGGCCGCTGGCGCGACCAGACCATCGGCTCCGGCACCCACGTCTGGAAGTTCAAGGAGATGCTGAAGACGGGCGAAATGGACGATGACGACCTGATGGAAGCCGAGCAGGCCATGTCGCGTTCCGCCGGCCATTGCATGACAATGGGCACCGCATCGACCATGGCGTCGATGGCGGAGGCGCTGGGGATGGCGCTGCCGACCAATGCCGCGATCCCGGCCGTGGACTCGCGCCGCTACGTACTGGCGCACATGGCCGGCCGGCGCGTCGTGCAGATGGTGAAGGAAGACCTGCGCATGTCGAAGATCCTGACGAAGCAGGCGTTCGAGAATGCAATTCGGGTCAACGGCGCGATCGGCGGCTCGACCAACGCGGTGGTGCACCTGCTGGCCATCGCCCGGCGCATCGGCGTCAAGCTCACGCTGGACGACTGGGATCGCCTGGGCCGCGACCTGCCTTGCCTGGTGAACCTGATGCCTTCCGGCGAATACCTGATGGAGGACTTCTACTATGCGGGCGGCCTGCCCGTGGTCCTGCGCGAACTCGGCCGCGGCGGCTTGCTGCACAAGAATGCGATCACGGTCAACGGCGAATCGATCTGGAACAACGTCAAGGCGGCCAAGAACTGGAATCCCAAGGTGATCTTCCCGATCGAAAAGCCGTTCAAGAAGCAGGGCGGCATCGCGGTGCTGCGTGGAAACCTGGTTCCGCGCGGCGCGGTGATCAAGCCGTCGGCCGCCACGCCGAGCCTCATGAAGCACCGCGGCCGCGCCGTGGTGTTCGAAAGCATCGAGGATTACCACAAGCGCATCGACGATCCGAAGCTGAAGATCGACGAGACCTGCATCATGGTGCTGAAGGGTTGCGGGCCCAAGGGCTATCCGGGCTTCCCGGAAGTGGGCAATTTCTCGCTGCCGCAGAAGATCCTGAAAAAAGGCATCACCGACATGGTGCGCATCTCGGACGCGCGCATGAGCGGAACCGCCTACGGTACGGTGGTCCTCCACGGCGCGCCGGAAGCCGCGGCGGGCGGGCCGCTTGCCCTGGTGCAGGACGGCGACATGATCGAGATCGACGTGCCGAAGCGCAAGCTGCACCTCGACGTGTCGGATGCCGAACTGCAGCGACGCTTCGCCAAATGGAAGGCGCCCAAGCCGATGGCCGACCGCGGTTACGTGAAGATCTACATCGACCACGTCAACCAGGCCGATGAGGGCGCCGACCTCGACGTGCTGGTGGGCGGCAGCGGGACGCCGCACCTGAGGGAATCGCACTGAACGATCGGGAAAAGGGATTGGAGCCAGGCGAAAAAGGAATTCCCAACCCGGGAAGAGGGCGGGGCGCCGCGGCGCCCCGTTTTCGTTTGGGGCCCGGGATCTACCGTAGCCCGGAACGGACCCTCCCCCAAAGGCCGCCCCGAAGCATAAAATAGCGCTCTTGACTGCGCGGCGGGGTGCCCCTGCCACCTTTGCGCGCCCCCCGAAGGAGACCGAAATGTTGCAAGCAGCCGATCTGACCATTCGCCTCAATGCCGCGGACGACGTGGTGATCGCGCGGGTGGAACTGCCCGCCGGCACCGAGATCATCAAGGAAAAGATCCGCACCACGGTGACCGTGCCGCCCGGCCACAAGCTCGCCACCCACGACATCACCGAAGGTTCGCCCGTGCGCCGCTACAACCAGATCATCGGTTTCGCGGTCAAGCCCATCAAGGCCGGCGACCACGTCCATGTCCACAACCTGGCGATGGGCGACTTCCAGCGCGACTACGCGTTCTGTGCGGACTACAAGCCGGTGGACTACGTGGCCAACCCGGCGACCTTCCAGGGCATCGTGCGCGAGGACGGCCGCGTCGCCACCCGCAACTACCTTGGCGTGATTTCAAGCGTCAACTGTTCGGCGCACGTCTGCCGGACCATCGCCAAGTTCTTCGACGAAGACTTCATGGCGCAGTATCCCAACGTCGACGGCGTCGTGCCGATCCACCACAAGACCGGCTGTGGCATGGGCTCGGAGGGCGAGCCCGTCGACCTGCTGCGACGCGTGCTGGCCGGCTACGCGACCCATCCCAACTTCCATTCCTCGCTGATGATCGGCCTGGGTTGCGAGGCAAACCAGATCAACAACCTGCTCGCCGCGCAGGGGCTCAAGCGCTCGCGCCAGCTGCAGGCCTTCACCATCCAGGAAACGGGTGGCACCAAGAAAACGGTGGCCGACGGCATCGCGCGCATCAAGGAACTGCTACCGGACGCGAACAACGTCAAACGCGAGACGGTATCGGCATCGCACATCACGCTGGGCCTGCAATGCGGCGGTTCGGACGGCTATTCCGGCATTTCGGCCAATCCGGCGCTGGGCGCCGCGGTGGATATCCTGGTGCGCAACGGGGGCAGCGCCATCCTGTCGGAAACGCCGGAAGTCTATGGCGCCGAGCATCTGTTGACGCGCCGGGCCGCGACGCGCGAAATCGGCGAGAAGCTGGTCCAGCGCATCCACTGGTGGGAGGACTACACCACCAAGCTGGGCGGAGAAATGAACAACAACCCGTCGCCCGGCAACAAGGCCGGCGGCCTGACCACGATCCTGGAGAAATCCCTCGGTGCCGTGGCCAAGGGCGGCACCCAGGCCATGATGGGCGTGTACGAGTACGCCGAGCACGTCGCCGCCAAGGGGTTCGTATTCATGGATACCCCGGGCTACGATCCGGTGTCCGCCACCGGCCAGGTCGCAGGCGGCGCGAACATGATCTGCTTCACAACCGGCCGCGGATCGGCCTACGGCTGCAAGCCGTCGCCTTCGCTCAAGCTCGCCACCAATACCGCCATGTTCAACAAGCAGGAAGACGACATGGACATCAATTGCGGCGTGATCGTCGACGGCAAGGCCAGCATCCAGGACGTCGGCCAGCAGTTCTTCGAGATCATCCTGAGGACGGCATCCGGCGAGCCCAGCAAGAGCGAAGCCATGGGTTACGGCGAAGACGAGTTCGCGCCCTGGATCCTCGGGCCGACGATGTAAGGGCCGCAAGGACCGTGAAGCCGTGACTATCGTGACTGTCGTAACTGTCGTAAATGCGTAGACCCAGATAACGACAGAACCGTCCAGTCGAAAAATGCCGCAGGTGCCTGCGGCATTTTTTTGCCCTGAAGGCTTTGAGGGTATGCTGTCTCGTAGTCACGCCGTCACGATAGTCACGATAGTCACGGCCCCCAGGAGAAACCCATGGCTGAAGACTCTTCCAAGGAACTGTTCGAGTTCTTCCAGAAAATGTGGAATCCGATGTCGTTCCCGATTCCCGGCGTGTTCCAGCCCACGATGGACGCGGAAGAAGTGGAAAAAAAGATCCGCGAACTGCAGACGGTGGAAAACTGGCTGAAGATGAACCTGAACTTCGTGCAGATGACGGTGAAGACGCTCGAGATGCAAAAGTCCGCGCTCGAAACCATCCAGGAATCCGCGAGGAGGGCGTCCGACCCGAAGCCCGGGGGCAAGAAGTCCGGCGGCTAATCCGCCGCCTCGTCGTAACCCCTGTTCAGCCACTGCACCAGGCAGACGCCGTTGCCGAACGGATCGCTCATCACGGCCTGGCGTCCCCAGTTGAACGTCTCCACGTTGCCTTCTAGCCTGGCGCCCGCGGACAATGCGCGCGACAGCGCGGCATCCAGGTCTTCCACCACGAAATCCAGGTGCGTCGGCGTCCAGTGGCGGCGGTAATCCCGGCCTTGCGGCACCGTGCTTGCGGGAGGTGTCCCGGCTTCCTTTTCCATGAGGTAGATCGGCGCGGGCGCGCCGGTCATTTCCGCCACGGTGCCTTCGAACAGCCGCCTTGCCGGCGTCAGGCCCATGCCCTTGCCATAGAACTCGATCGCGGCATCGAGGTCCGGCACGTCGATGTTGATCAGGAGGTCCATGTTCTCGTGGCCCGCGACTTGACCTCTAGATCCCCGGATGTCCTCGTCCGCCCGTCACCGATCACGTATCACCAGTCACGGCCCTGTTACGCCAGCATCCTGATTTCCCGCTGCGGGAACGGGATCACGATGTTGCGTCCCCGGAAGGTTTCGACGATCGCCTTGTTGATCTCGCCGCCGGCGGGGCCGTAGTCCGCCACGTTGACCCAGGGCTTCACCGAAATGTTGATCGAGGAATCCGCCAGCACGCTCACGCCGATCCCCGCCTTCGGCTCATTGAGTACCCGGGGGTTGTTCTGCAGGATCTCGCCGATGGCGGCGATCGCGGTGTTGAGGTCGGTGTCGTAAGCGACGCCCACCCTGATGTCGAGCTGCCGGATCTTGCCGTAGTTGTGCAGGATCTCGCCGACGATCTTGCGGTTCGGGATCACGACCTTCGACATGTCCGGATGGTTGAGCGTGGTCTTGAACATGCCGATGTTCTCGACCCCGCCTTCGACACCCACGATCGAGATGTACTCGCCGACTCGGAACGGCTTGGTGAAAATGATCGTGAGGCCGGCCACGACATTGCTCAACACGCCCTGCATGGCCAGGGCAATGCCGGCGCCGGCCACGCCCAGGCCCGCGATCAGCGGCAGCAACTCCACGCCCAGGTTCTGCAGCGCCATGATGCCGAACATGCCGAGCACCAGGATGCGGACGATGCGCACCAGCAGGTCCCGCACCGGCGGTTCGAGTTCCAGGGGCCGCAAGCCGCGGGACACGGCCTTGCCCACCCAGCGGCCGACGAAGACGCCGGCGATGATGATGACAATGGCCACGAAGACCTTGGGCCCGAATTTGATCGCCAGGTCGATCACGGTTGCTTTTACCTGGGTGAGTGTTTCGACGTGCTCGTTCATGGAGTCCCCCCTGAGAATGCCGCAATTGCCGTATTTGCCGTGAATATCGTCGCCGCGGCGAGTGTCCTGACCGCGATTCCTGGTGGAAGCTGTGTTCCCGGCCCCGTCCTTCGTGCGCTATGCCTGGGGCCGCACGCCCGTTTTCAGCCTTTCCATCGCGGCAACGAGTTGCGCGGTGATGCCCGGCTCCCAGGCCGAATGCCCGGCGTCCGGCACGACGATGTATTCGGCCTCGGGCCACGCCTGGTGCAGGTCGTCCGCCGAGACAATGGGGCAGACCATGTCGTAGCGCCCCTGGATGATGAACCCGGGGATGCCGCGCAGCTTGCCGGCATTCTCCAGCAAGGCGTTGTCCGGCAGGAAGATGTTGTTCTGGAAATAGTGGGCCTCGATGCGAGCCAGGCCGAGCGCGACGTTGTCCTCGGAAAAATGGGCCACGGTAGAGGGGCTGGGCATGAGCGTCGAGCATGAGCCTTCATACACGCTCCACTGGTGCGCGGCAGGCATGTGGATCGCGGGATCGGGATTGTTGAGGCGCCGGGCGTAGGCATCGAGGAGGCCGCCCCGTTCGGCTTCCGGGATGAAGCCGGAAAACCTGCGCCAGGCTTCGGGATAGACGAAACGCATCCCGTAGAGGAACCAGTCGATCTCCAGCTTGCGGCACAGGAAGATGCCGCGCAGGACGAGCGCCCGAACCCGCCCCGGATGGGCCTGCGCGTATGCGAGCGCGAGCGTGCTGCCCCAGGAGCCGCCGAAAACCGCCCAGGATTCCAGGCCGAGGTAGGTGCGCAGGCGCTCCATGTCCGCGACGAGGTGCGGCGTGGTGTTGTCGTCCAGTTCGCCGTGCGGGCGGGAGCGCCCGGCCCCGCGCTGGTCGAATATCACGATCTTGTAGTGGGCCGGGTCGAAAAAGCGCCGGTGCATCGGGCTCGCGCCCGCGCCGGGCCCGCCGTGCAGGAACACCACCGGGACGCCGTTGCGGTTTCCGGACACTTCCCAGTAAACCTGGTGCTGCCTGTCCACCTGCAGGTGGCCGGACTGGAACGGCTCGATGTCGGGATAAAGCTCGGTGCGGATTCGCGGAATGGCGTGGTCCATCGCTGCTCCTGGTGGATTCGGGGCCAACATAGCAAAAAGCCGCAACGCCGACAAACTATGCGGCGCTGCAAGACGGCGCGCCGGAGACGCTCCCGTATAATTCCCGGAAAGACGAAGAGCCAAATGGAGATGTCATGGATGAGCAGTTGCGCAAGAGCGCGCTCGATTACCACCGCCTGCCGACGCCGGGCAAGATTTCCGTAGTTCCCACCAAGGGCCTGCTCAACCAGCGCGATCTCGCGCTGGCCTATTCCCCCGGCGTCGCCGCCGCCTGCCAGGAGATCGTCGACGATCCGGCGACGGCGCGCAGCTACACCGCCCGCGGCAACCTCATCGGCGTGATCACCAACGGCACGGCCGTGCTCGGCCTCGGGCCGATCGGGCCGCTGGCGAGCAAGCCGGTGATGGAAGGCAAGGGCGTCCTGTTCAAGAAGTTCGCCGGCATCGATGTCTTCGACATCGAGATCAACGAGCGCGACCCCGACAAGCTGGTGGACATCATCGCCAGCCTCGAGCCGACGTTCGGGGGCATCAACCTCGAGGACATCAAGGCGCCCGAATGCTTCTACATCGAGCGCAAGCTGCGCGAGCGCCTGAAGATCCCGGTTTTCCACGACGACCAGCACGGCACCGCCATCATCGTCGGCGCCGCGGTGCTCAACGGCCTGAAAGTCGTCGGCAAGGACATCGACAAGGTGAAAGTCGTCTGCTCCGGCGCGGGGGCGGCCGCGCTCGCCTGCCTGGACCTGCTCGTCAGCCTCGGCCTGCCGATGGAGAACATCTGGGTCTCCGACATCAAGGGCGTCGTCTACAAGGGCCGCAAGGAGGAGATGGACGACAACAAGGCGCGCTACGCGAAGGAGACCAAGGCCCGCGTGCTTGCGGACCTGATGCCCGGCGCGGACATCTTCCTCGGCCTGTCGGCGGCGCGCGTGCTGAAACCGGAAATGGTGAAGCAGATGGGCGCCCGGCCGCTCATCCTGGCGCTGGCCAATCCCGAGCCCGAGATCCTGCCCGACGAGGCAAAGGCGGCCCGCAGCGACGTGGTCATCGCGACCGGGCGTTCGGACTATCCCAACCAGGTCAACAATGTCCTGTGCTTTCCGTTCATTTTCCGCGGCGCGCTCGACGTCGGCGCGACCACGATCAACGAGCCGATGAAGCTGGCGGCCGTGCGGGCGATCGCCGCGCTTGCCCAGGCCGAACAATCCGACATCGTCGCCATCGCCTACGGCGAACAGGACCTGTCGTTCGGGCCCGAATACCTGATCCCGAAACCATTCGATCCGCGCCTCATCGTGAAGATCGCGCCGGCCGTGGCGCTGGCGGCGATGGAAAGCGGCGTGGCCACGCGCCCGATCGAGGATTTCGTCGCCTACCACGAGCAGCTGATGCAGTTCGTTTACCACTCGGGCCTGATCATGAAGCCCGTGTTCACCGCCGCCAAGAAAAATCCCTCCCGCGTGGTGTTCTGCGAAGGCGAGGATGAACGCGTGCTGCGGGCGGTGCAGGCGGTGGTCGATGAAGGCGTGGCCAAGCCGATCCTGATCGCGCGGCCGGAAGTCCTGAATCCGCGCATCGAGAAGTACGGGCTGCGCATCCGGCCCGGCAAGGACTTCGAGATGGTGAATCCGAACTCCGATTCGCGCTTTCGCGACTACTGGCAGGAGTATTACACCCTGGTCCAGCGCAAGGGCATATCCGTCGAGTACGCAAAGCGCGAGGTGACGCGGCGCACGACGCTGATCGGCGCGCTCATGGTCCGGCGCGGCGATGCGGATGCGATGCTCTGCGGAACCATCGCGCAGTTTTCCCTGCACGTGGATTACATCGCCAACGTCATCGGGCTGCGCAAGGGCGTGAACCAGTTCGCCGCCATGAACATGCTGATCCTGCCCAAGCGCACGCTGTTCATCTGCGATACCTATGTGAATCCGGATCCGACGGCGGAGCAGATCGCCGAGATGACGATCATGGCGGCAGAGGAAGTCCAGCGCTTCGGCATCCTGCCCAGGATCGCGCTGCTGTCGCATTCCAACTTCGGCAGCTCGCGCCATCCCTCGGCGCAGAAAATGAGCAAGGCGCGCGAGATCCTCGAGCAGATCGCGCCGCAGCTGGAGGTGGAGGGCGAAATGCACGGCGATGCGGCATTGGACGAGGAGATTCGCACGCGCATTTTCCCCGGTTCGCGCCTGAAGGGCGAGGCGAACCTGTTGATCATGCCCACCCTGGACGCGGCAAACATCGCATTCAACCTGCTCAAGATGTCCGCGGGCGAGGGCATCACGGTGGGACCGATCCTGCTCGGCGCCGCGAAGCCGGTCCACATCCTTACGCCCACCGCCACGGTGCGACGCCTGGTGAACATGGCTGCCCTGGTGTCCGTCGACGCCGCTTTCAGCCGGTAGGGGCGCGCCATGGAAAGCAACCTGACGGCCCCGGTCGTGTTCGAGGAAAGGGCCACCGCCGGGGGCGGCCGCATCGGCATTGCACGGCTCAACGCCGAGAAAACGCTCAACGCGTTGTCGCTGGAGATGATCGACCTGCTCGGTCCGCAGTTTGCGAATTGGGCGGCGGACAGCGGCATCGTCATGGTGGTGCTCGAGGCGGCCGGCGAAAAGGCCTTCTCCGCGGGCGCCGACCTGCACCGCATGCACAAGGCGATGCTGGAACACCACGCTTCGCCCGGGAAAGGCGACATCCGGGCGAACGCTTACGCCGCGGCTTTCTTCGGGCGGGAATATCGCCTGGACTACCTGATCCACACCTACCCGAAACCCGTGCTGTGCTGGGGCCATGGCATCGTAATGGGCGGCGGCGTGGGCCTGATGTCGGGCGCCAGCCATCGCGTCCTCACCCCGGAATCCCGCATCGCGATGCCTGAAATCACCATCGGGCTGTTCCCCGACGTCGGCGGCAGCTGGCTGCTGGGCCGCATGCCGGGCGCCACGGGATTGTTTCTCGGGCTCACGGGCGCGCGCATCCAGGCTGCCGATGCCATGTTCGTCGGCATGGCCGACTTCTGCATTCCGCACGATCGCAAGAACGCCGTCTACGCCGCGTTGCCCGGCTTGTCCTGGTCGCGATCCAGGCGCGAGAACGACCGCCTCCTGACAAAGCTGCTGCGCGAGCATGCGCTGCGGGAATCGTCGCAAGGGCCGCTGCGGCAGCACTTCGACCTGATCAACGAAGCCTTCGGCAGCCGCGACTTGCATGAGATCCATGCCGCGCTGGTCGGCCTGAAGGACGGCGACCCCTGGCTCGTGCGTGCCGGCGCGACGCTGGCTGCGGGCTCGCCGAGCACCGCCGCGCTGACCCATGAATTGCTGCGCCGGGCGCGCCACCTGTCCCTGGCCGACGTTTTTCGCATGGAACTCGTGGCCGCGCTGCATTGCGCAGCGCGGCCCGACCTGGCAGAGGGGATTCGCGCGCTGCTGATCGACAAGGACCAGAAGCCGCGCTGGCAACCTCCCTCGCTCGATGCGGTCACATCCGAATGGGTGGAAGGCTATTTCCAGGACCCCTGGAAGGCTGCCGAACATCCCCTCGCGGACCTTGGCCGGCAGGCCTGACGGAACGCATCCGGAGCGAACATGGCGACAATGGACAAGCGGCTGGCGGTGGTGACCGGCGCGAACAAGGGCATCGGCTTCGAGGTCTGCCGGCAGCTGGCGCGCAAGGGCCTGCGCGTGGTGCTGACGAGCCGCGACGAGAAAAAGGGCCGCAGCGCGCAGCGCACCCTCGAGAAGGAAGGGCTTGACGTGCATCATCACGTGCTCGACGTCACGGATGAAGACACGATCCGCGCGTTCGCGCGCCACCTCGATTCGGAATACGGGCGGCTCGACGTGCTGGTCAACAACGCCGGCATCAGCAAGGGGAAGTACGAAACCAGCGTGCTCAAGGAGAAGATGGATCCGTTCCATGAAGTGATGGAGACCAATTTTTACGGCGCGCTGCGGGTGTGCCAGGCACTGGTGCCGATCATGCGCAAGGACCACTACGGGCGCATCGTCAATGTTTCCAGCGGCATGGGGCAACTCGACGAAATGGAAGACGGCGTGGCGGCCTACCGGGTCTCGAAGACGGCGCTGAACGCATTGACCCGGATGGTTGCAAGCGCCACGGCCGACGATGGCATCCTGGTGAATTCGATGTGCCCCGGCTGGGTGCGCACCGACATGGGCGGCGAAGAAGCGCCGCGCAGCGTGGAGAAGGGCGCAGAGACGGCGGTCTGGCTCGCCATGCTCCCGCATGACGGTCCCACGGGCGGGTTCTTCCGCGACAAGAAGCCGATTCCCTGGTAGCGAAAGGCGGCGACGGGCATGCGGGACAACAATGCGCGACGCATGACGAGCGGTAGGCAAAGCGACTAGACTTTGCCAGTCACCAGTCACCAGTCACCAGTCACCAGTCACCAGTCACCAGTCACCAGTCACCAGTCACCAGTCACTCGCGGAGCGAAAGCGATGAAAACGCGAATCGAGCGCGATACCTTTGGCGAGATCGAAGTCCCGGCAGACCGGCTCTGGGGCGCGCAGACACAGCGCAGCCTTCAGAACTTCCGGATCTCGTCCGAACGCATGCCGCCCGAACTGGTGCATGCCCTGGTCCGGGTGAAGCGGTCGTGCGCGTCGGTGAACGCAGAGCTGGGCCTGCTGGACGGGAAGAAATCCGCGGCCATCGTGCAGGCCGCCGATGAAGTCCTTGCAGGGAAGCACGAGGGGGAGTTTCCCCTCGTGGTCTGGCAGACCGGTTCCGGCACCCAGACCAACATGAACGTCAACGAGGTTCTCGCCAATCGCGCTTCGGAGGTCCTGGGCGGGGTGCGCGGGGAAAAGCGCCTTGTCCATCCCAACGACGATGTGAACAAGGGCCAATCGTCGAACGATGTGTTTCCCACCGCCATGCACGTCGCCGCGGTGGCGGCGCTCAAGCTTGCGCTGGTGCCGGCGCTGGAACTGCTGCGCGGCACGCTCGCCGCCAAGGCGGCGGCGTTCGACGACATCGTCAAGATCGGCCGCACCCACCTGCAGGATGCGACGCCACTCACCCTGGGCCAGGAATTCTCGGGCTACGTGTCGCAGGTCGAGCACGGCATTGCGCACGTTCTCGCTTCGCAGGCGCACCTGTGCGAACTGGCGCTGGGCGGTACTGCCGTGGGAACCGGCCTCAATGCGCATCCGGAATTCGGCGCGCGCGTGGCGAAGGACCTGGCCGGGTCCACGGGCATGCCCTTCGTTTCCGCGCGCAACAAATTCGAGGCGCTGGCGGCCAACGATGCGCTGGTGCACGCCCATGGCGCGCTCAAGACCCTGGCGGCTTCGCTGATGAAGATTGCGAACGATGTGCGCTGGCTGGCATCCGGCCCTCGCAGCGGGATCGGCGAGCTGCGCATCCCCGAGAATGAGCCGGGAAGCTCCATCATGCCGGGCAAGGTGAATCCGACCCAGTCGGAGGCCCTGACGATGCTGTGCTGCCAGGTGATGGGCAACGACGTGGCCATCAACATCGGCGGCTCGATGGGAAACTTCGAGTTGAACGTGTTCAAGCCCGTGATCATCCACAACTTCCTGCAAAGCGTGCGCCTGCTTGCCGATGGCGCGCGGAGCTTCAACGACAACTGCGCAGCGGGGATCGAACCCGATCGGGAGCGCATCGGCAGGATGATGGAGCAGTCGCTGATGCTGGTGACGGCGTTGAACCCGCACATCGGCTACGACAAGGCGGCCGCAATTGCAAAAAAGGCCTACAAGGAGGGCACGTCGCTCAAGGAGGCGGCCGTCGCCTCCGGCCACGTGACCGCAGGACAGTTCGACGCGTGGGTACGCCCGGCGGACATGGTCGGCAGGAAACCGTGAATCCCGACAGCGAGCTTGCGAGACTCATGGCCCGTTTTCCGCGAGCCGGCCGGGTCGAGTGGATCGGCCTGCGGCCGGAGCGGCGCGCGCCGCTGGCGTCGGTTGGCCAGGCGGAGGCGATCGCGGGATACGGCCTGGCGGGCGACCACTACGCGTCGAAGAACAATGGCAAGCGCCAGGTGACGCTCATCCAGGCCGAGCATCTCGTGACGGTGACACGCCTGATGGGCCGCGACAGGATCGAGGCGGGGTCCCTGCGTCGCAATGTCCTGGTCTCCGGCATCAACCTGTTCGCTTTGCGCGACCGCAAATTCAGGCTCGGCGGCGTGCTGCTTGAAGGCAGCGGACCGTGCGATCCCTGCTCGCGGATGGAGGAAGTGCTGGGGGAAGGGGGCTACAACGCGATGAGGGGCCACGGCGGCATCACTGCCCGCATCCTCGAAGGCGGAATGTTTGCAGCCGGCGATCCCATTCTGGCGGCTTGAGGCTTAACGCTCTTTCGGTTCAAGAGACTCGAGCGGAACCGTCTCCCAGTCGAACTCTTCGCGCGGCGGTCCGATGCCGGCGACCCGGCGGGCCCGGGCAATGTGGCCCATCGCCGTATTTTCCTGGTGGACCCAGCAATACCGCCGGGCATCGTCGAGGATGCCGCCGATATCCTGCTTCTGGGCCTGGGTGAGCGTCACGCTCCTGACATCTTCGCCGAACAGCTGGATCTGCTTCTGGCAATCCGCCTGCGCAGCGCCGGCCCAGGCAAGAAGTCCAATCGCCGCAAGGGCGACCCCATTCATGGCGCATCGCGTCAAAGAAAAGCCCCGCTGCGCTGGATTGCGGAGCGGGGCCTGCATCGGCTGGAGCGGCTTACTGGATGCCGAGGATCGTCATTGCCTTGCCGAGCTTTTCCACCGAAGCGCCATGGTTGCCGGCCTTGTGCAGCGCTTCGCCTTCCGCGCGCAACTGCTTCACTTCGGCGAGCTTGTCGGCAGGCAGGCTGGGATTCTTGGACATCGCTTCATCGATCTTCTTCATGTCCATCGGACAATGGGCGGCAAAGGCGCCGCCCGCGAAGGCAAACATCGCTGCGGCAATCACGTGGCGTAGTTTCATGCTCGTCTCCTCGAAGGGATGGAAATGCGGATCGACCCGGGCCGGCACGGCACCGGTCGCGAGAGGATTGTATACCCGCGCGGGTTAAAATGAGGCCATTCCCAGCCACGGTCCGTCATCCGTTGTCCCCAGCAGAAGATTCAGCGCCCTCCCGGTTCTCCCGCGCCTGGCTGCAGGCCTGCCTCGGCCGGCAACAAGTCCTGTCCCCGGATGCGGATTTCCCGCTGTACTCGCATCCGGCGGACCGCACGCCCGTGCCCGCTGCCGTCCTCGTTCCGGTCGTGAACCAGCCAGGCGGACTGACCCTGCTGTTCACGCAACGCACCGCGCACCTGCACGACCATGCCGGGCAGATCAGTTTCCCGGGCGGGCGGGTCGATGAAGGCGATGCCGATCGCGTCGCCACCGCCTTGCGGGAGGCGCAGGAAGAGACCGGCATCGATCCCGCCCGGGTACAGATCGTCGGCCGGTTGCCGGAATTCGACATCCAGACCGGTTTTCGGGTGACGCCCGTGGTGGGCTGGATCGAACCGCCGATCGAATTGCATCCGGATCCCTTCGAAGTGGCGGACGTCTTCGAGGTGCCGCTGGCGTTCTTTCTCGACCCTGCCAACCACCGCCGCAATCGCGACGAGAAAGACGGCCGGATCCGGCACTATTATTCGATGCCCTACGGGGAACGCAATATCTGGGGCGCGACGGCCGGCATGCTGCATGCGCTCTATCGCATCCTCTCGGACGGACGGCCCGCATGAGCAAGGACAAGGCGCCGGTCAGCCCGGGCATCCGGGAGCTGCGAACGCACAAGGTCGCGTTCACCGACCACCTCTACGACTACGAGGAGAAAGGGGGCACCGAGGTTTCCGCCCGCGAGCTCGGGGTGGAAGAGCATGCCGTCGTCAAGACGCTGGTGATGGAGGACGATGCCAAGAATCCGCTGATCGTCCTGATGCACGGCGACCTCAAGGTCTCCACCAAGGAACTTGCACGCGTGGCGGGCGTGAAAACCATTTCTCCCTGCAGCCCTGAAACCGCCAACCGGCATTCCGGCTATGTGGTCGGCGGCACGTCCCCGTTCGGCA
>Ga0315910_10001547_pt1 | contig 21013 bp, 19 predicted proteins | sample EdamamesoilMG_FD_204470 | JGI IMG/M metagenome (GOLD analysis project Ga0315910, IMG submission 204470) | Garden soil microbial communities collected in Santa Monica, California, United States - Edamame soil | ecosystem: Environmental > Terrestrial > Soil > Garden | place: USA: California...
TCGCGCAGGCGCAGCACCGTCAGGATGTCGTCGTGGCGGTGGGTGTGGTGGTGGACCACGCGCTTGCCCTCCAGCGCCTCGACCAGGGCCTCGAGCCCGAGGTCGCGCTCCGGGCGCTTGTCGGGCTCGGCCTCGGCGAGCTTGCGGCGGTACTCCTGGGCCTCCACGTAGCGCGCGCGCACCAGCGCGGCCGACTTGGCGCGCGTGCCGGGGAAGGGCGGGTCGCGGCGCGAGTTCGTGCCGTTGGCCATCTTGATCCCGCCGGCGACGCTGCCGTCGGCGAAGCGCAGGGCCAGGTCCTCGATCGTGCGCCCGGCGCGCAGCTTCAGGTAGACCGTCTGGCCCGAGAGCAGGTGCCCGGAGCCGGGCATGATGTTGACGGTCGTGATCCCGCCCGCGCGTGCGCGCTGGAACGAGGGGTCGAGCACGTCGATCGAGTCGAGCGCGCGCACCTCGGGCTGGATCGGCTCCGAGCGGTCCCCGCCCTCGACCGAGCCGATGTGGGAGTGCGTGTCGACGAAGCCCGGCACGATCACGTGACCCGTCAGGTCGCGCACGACCGCGCCGGCCGGGACGGGGGTCCGGTCCGCCGGGCCGAGGTGCGCGATCAGGCCGTCCTGGACGACCAGCACGCCGCGCTCGATCGGCGGGCTGCCGACCGGCTCGATGCGCGCGCCGACGAAGGCCAGCGGAGCGGGCGGGTCCTGCGGGAGCGGGAGGGAGAGGAGCAGGGCGCCTGCGAAGGAGAGCGGCAGCATCGGCGCGGATGATAGCGCACCGGCGTCGCTCGCCGCGGGCCGCTGGAGGGGGCCGGCTAGTCGCGTCCAGCCGTGCCGGGAGCGCTCCAGGCGTCCTCGAGCGCGGCCGAGAGCGCCGCCACGGCCCGGGCCGCGTCCGCCTCGGAGGGCGCGGCGTCGGCCGGGAACTCGAAGTAGGCCGCGATCACGTCGGGGCGCAGGCCGTTGCCCGAGAGCAGGCGCCGCCCGAGCTCGAGCAGCGAGACCGAGTCCTCGTCCGGCCCCGGTCGCTCGAGCCAGTGCACGACGCGCACGGCCTCGCGGGCGCCGTCCGGGCCCTCGCGCTCGAAGCGTCGCGACCAGGGGCGATGGGCCTCGTCGAGGCGGTGGGCCTCGCGCTCGCGCCAGCCGGCGGCGGCGTAGCAGAGCTCGAGGTCGTGGGGCCGGCCGCTCCAGCGCTGCGCGCGCTCGTAGTAGGCCAGGAACAGGCGCCCCTCCGTGCCCACGGCGTCGCGCACGGCCTGGAAGGAGTGGCGCTCGGGCGGCGTCGCGCCCAGGGCCGCCGGGTCGAATTCGAGCTCCGCCAGGCGCGTGAGCGGCCCGAGCTCGCGCGGGAGCCGTGCGAGGTCCGGGGTCCGCGCCGAGGCCAGGACGCCGCTCTCCAGCAGGCAGGCGAGCAGCGCGCCGGCGTAGCACAGCGACCAGCCCAGGGCGCGCAGGAGGATCACGCGTGCGCCCCGCGCGCCATGCGGGCCTGGGTGCGCTCGACCGCCAGCACCAGCGCCGCGGCCCCGACGATCACCACCGCCTGGCCCAGGAGCTCGTGCGCCAGGCCCTCGCCGGCCGCGGCGCCGAAGCGATCGATGACCAGGGCCGAGCTGGCGATGCGCAGCCCGTTGACCAGCAGCGTGACCGGCAGCGAGAGCCCGAGCAGGAGCGCCGTGGCCAGCGGGCGCAGGCGGAAGAGCGCCGCCAGGAACGCGCTCAGCGCACCCAGCATCAGGAACGTGCCCGAGCCGCTGCAGGCCTCGGCCACGATCAGCTCCCAGCCGCGGAACGAGAGCGTTGCGCCGACCCACGTGGCCCCGGCGTCGAAGGGTGCCAGCAGGGTGACCGCGGTCCAGCCCGAGGCCTCGATCAGGAACGGGTTGATGCGATCCAGGAGCGGCATCGGCGGCGGCACCATCAGGAAGCCGAGTGCAAGCGGAGCCGCCAGTGCCCGCAGCCCGGCGCGGCCGGTCCGGCGCGCGACCAGGGCCACGGCGATCAGCGGGACGGCCAGCAGCGAGAGCGTGAAGACGCCGCTCAGGCCGCCGGCGACGAGCGCCAGTCCGGCCAGACCCGCCACCAGGGCGGCGAGCGCGCGCCCCGGCCCGTCCGGGGCCCAGGCCGCGCTGTCGGTCCCGTTGCGGGCCTCGCGCCGGGCTCGCCAGGCGAGCCCGAGCGCGAGCACGGGAACGAGCAGCGCGTAGCTCAGGCGGGAGGAGGCGCTGGTCGTCTCGTACCACTCGACGAGGAGCGGCGCGGTGAGAGCGACCAGGAGCGCCAGCTCCAGCCCGCCGGTGGCGGGGGCGGAGCGCACGGAGGCCGGGCTACTTGGCTTGCTTGCGGCGCCGCAGCAACCCGCCGGCGACGGCCGCGCCGCCCGCCAGGGCGACCAGGGTCACGGGCTCGGGGTTGGTCACGGGCGGCGCGTTGCGGCTGATGTCGTGCGGGCGCACGCCGGCGCCGGGGCCGACGGGGCTGCGCTGGGCGGAGGCGATGGCGCCGAAGAGGGCGAGGAACGCCAGGGGGAGAAGACGTTTCATGACGGGCAGGTCCGGGAACGGTGACAAGCGGGGGAACCTGCCCGCTGGCGAGGATCGCCGGTCCGAGCACGGTTCGACCCGAAACCTACCCCGTGGTGGAGGGGGGCGACGGGCGCGGTCGAGTGCTTGCCGTGCGGCGCGCGTGGGGGGAAGGAATCAGCGCACCGGATCACCGGGCGGGCGTGAGCCCGCCCGGAGAACCGGTGCGGTCACGCTGACGGCGAGTAGCCCATCTGCGATGGGCTAGCGCGCCGTCTGGCTCGCGTTGCGGCCCTTCTTGGGCATCGCCTTCTCGCCCAGCCACTTCGCGACGCGGCTCGGCAGGCCCTTGTCCTCCAGCGGGGTGGAGAGCTTGGGCGGCGAGATGAACAGCTCGACGTAGGGATTCCCGGAGCTGGCGTTGGCTTCCTGGGCCAGGCGCTCGCCCTCGGCGTCCTTGGAGGTCACGACGTAGGTCGGGAGCCCCTCGATCGACTGGATGTCGGCGCGCACGTCGAAGCCGTAGTCCTGGGCGTTGGGCGCCAGCAGCACCAGGCACTCGACGTTCTCGTCGGCCTTGGCATGGCGCACGACGAGCGCGCAGCCGGCCCCGTAGCCGACCAGCGAGAGGCTGGTGCTGTGGATGCTCGGGTGCGCCAGCAGCCACTGCGCGGCCGCGTCCACGTCCCGCTGGGCGAAGGACCAGGTGGTCTTCTTGTCGTTCTCGGAGAGCTTTTCCCAGCTGAGCTTCTCGGTGCGCCCCGCGCCGTGCCCGCGCAGGTCGATCGCCAGCACGCCGAAGCCCTGCTTGCCCAGACGCTCGGCGACCGTGTCGAGCTGCGCCCGGTCGCTACCCGCGTCGTGGATCAGGAGCACGCCCGGCGAGCGCGGTGCGGCGGGCCTGTGGAAGGTCCCGTGCACGATCTGCCCGTCCGAGGCCTTGATCTCGACGGCTTCCTGCACGGCTCCCCCGCGGACGGCCGCCGCGCTCGGGCTGGTGAGGACGATCGGGGCCGCCAGCAGAGCGGCCGGGATCAGGGCTCTTCGCATGCTCGTTGGATCCGTGGGGAAGGGGAGGCGCACGAGCCGCACCCGCCAGGCCGGGCCTGGAAGTGGGTCGGCGCATCTTCCATTCGCCAGGAGGGGGAAATGCCCTTCAGGCGCAGGGGATGGGAGGGAGGGGGCTCCACTCGGGCAGTGACGCCCGGCGGGGAAGGGGCCCAATCTAAGCCTTTGCTTCCCACGGGCAAGGCCTTGTAGCGGCGCGGTTCGGGCCGGCTACGCGGCGGGACGGAAAAACCGGCCCGGTGCGGCCCGGGTCAGCCCAGGGCCAGCTGGCGGCGTGCGTCGACCTCGTCGCGGTTGACGTGCCCGAAGGCCTCGTCGAGGCGGGCCGCCAGGCTGCTCGGGTCGCGCTCCCCCTCGAGGGTGCGCCGGACCGAGCGCATGAGCTGGAGGGCCATGCGGAAGGTGCGGCAGATCTCGCCGGGGGTCGCGGGGGAGAGCTCCTCGACCGCCTCGAAGCCCTGCCCGTCGTACCAGGCGTCCAGGGCGCGCGTCAGGCCCCAGCTCGGGGTCTTGGAGGGGGTCGGGATGCCGCTCCTGTGCTCCACCTCGAGGATCTCCTCGGCCACCTCCTCGACCCGGCGGCGCAGGGGACCCCACAGGCGTCCGGGGACGTGCTCGCTCGGGCCGCGGCCGCGCTCCTCGTGGGCCAGACCCACGAAGACGACCGCCAGGGCCTTGGGCGGCAGCGGCTCGAGCACGCCACGGAATAGGAGCTCGGTGATGACCAGCTCGTAGCCGTAGAGCAGGCGCGCGACCTCGCCGCGCGGCGTCAGGCCGCCGGACGGCTCGAGGTAGCCGAGCTCCGCCAGGAGCCCGAGGTGCGCGTCGACCAGGGCGTGCTGGCGGCGGCGCTCGGCGGTGCGCGCCTTGGGGGACTTGCGGCGCTGCTGGAACTGGTCGAAGGACTTGTCCCAGGCCTCGAACAGGCGCGCGCGACCGAGGCGCGCGTAGAGGTGCAGCAGCGAGGAGTAGGACAGGCGGAAGCGCGACTGCACCGGCTCGCTCTTGCCGGCGATCAGGCGCTCGACCGGGGCCTCGGGAACGTCGCGCTCGTCCAGGTGCGCGATCACGAGCCCGGCCTCGTCGATGCCCTGGCGCCCGGCGCGCCCGGCCATCTGCAGGTAGTCGCGCGTGCGCAGCCAGTCGAAGGCGATGCCGTCGAACTTGCGCAGGCCCGAGAAGACCACCGTGCGGGCTGGCATGTTGATGCCGAGCGCGAAGGTCTCGGTCGTGAACAGCAGCTTGATGAGCCCCGAGGTGAAGAGGCGCTCGACGACCTCCTTGTGGATCGGGAGCATCCCGGCGTGGTGGTAGCCCACGCCGCGCGCCGCCAGGGCGAAGAGCTCGCCCTCGGCCTCCTCGGGGCCGAGCTGGAACTGGCGCACGAGCTCGGCCGAGAGCGTGCGCATGCGCGCGCTCTCGCCCTCGTCCAGCAGCTGGCGGTGCTGGTTGCGGTGCGCGAGGCGCTCGCAGTCCTTGCGGCTGAAGGAGAAGCACAGCACCGGCAGGAGGCGCTGGCGCTGCAGGTGCTCGAACAGGCCGTCCAGGTCCCCCGGCACGAGCCCCGGCGGCGGGCGGAAGCCGCGCCGCCCGCGGCGCGCGCGCTGGCGCTCGCGCTCCAGCTCGCGCGCCAGGCTCCGGCGCACCCAGTTCAGGCGGTGCTGGTCGAAGAGCCCGTGGCGCGTGGTGTGCAGGCGGTGTTGCAGCGGCACGGGCCGGTCGACCGAGCGCACGACCTCCAGGGCCTGCGGGCGGATCTCGCGCAGCCAGGCCCCGAGCTGGTCGAGGTTCGAGACCGTGGCCGATAGCGCGATCATGCGCACCTCGGGCGGCGCGAAGATCAGGCTCTCCTCCCAGACCGTGCCGCGCTCGGCGTCGTCGAGGAAGTGCACCTCGTCGAAGATCACGTAGTCGACGTCGTGCAGCTCGCGCGGGTCCTCGAAGATCGAGTTGCGCAGGATCTCGGTGGTCATGATCAGGACCTGGGCCTCGGGCCGGATCGTGACGTCGCCCGTCATGAGGCCCACGTCCATGCGCGGGTCGTCGCGGAAGTCGCGGTACTTCTGGTTCGAGAGGGCCTTGATCGGCGCGGTGTAGACGCAGCGCCGGCCGCGCGCGACGGCGTCGGCGATGGCGTACTCGGCCACCAGGGTCTTGCCGGCCCCGGTGGGGGCCGAGACGAGCACGTTGGAGCCCGCGCGGATGGCCTCGACGGCGCGGATCTGGAAGTGCGAGAGCTGGAAGCCGTGCCAGTGCGTGATGCGCTGGGCCGGACCGGAGACGCGCTCGCTCATGCGCCGCGCATCGTCGGGAGCGCCACGCGGCAAGGGAAGGGATTGCCCGGAAAGCCGCGCCCGCCGCCCCGCGCGCGCAACCGCGTGCCCCGCGCGCCGCGGCTATACTCGTCGGATGCACGCACTCCTCCTCGTGCTCGCCCTGGGGCCCCAGGCGGCTCCCGGCGTGCCGGCGCGCGCGACCCACGGCGAGCCCACGGCCGAGGAGCGCGCCGGCCACGCGGCCATGCTGGCCCTGCTCGAGGACGTGCGCCAGAAGACCCCGCGCCAGAACGCCTACCTCGGCGATCAGCCGCTGAAGCGCCTGCTCGAGTCGCGCGCCGAGCTGGACCCCGGGCGCACCTCGCCCCTGACCCTGGCGCGCTTCGACTACGACATCGGCATGCAGCTCCTGCGCCTCGGTCGCACCGGCGAGGCCATGACCAGCCTGCGCGCCTCGCACGCGCGCCTGGAGCCACTCGCGCGCGAGAAGTGGCCACCCTTCGCGGCGCGCCTCGAGTACGACCTGGGCGTGGCCGCCATGCGCAAGGGCGAGATCGACAACTGCGTCGCCCGGCACACGGCCCAGAGCTGCCTCCTGCCGATCGAGGGTGACGGCGTGCACGCCGACGAGAGCGGCTCGCGCGAGGCCATGGACTGGCTGCGCGCGGCCCTGCGCCAGTCGCCGGACGAGGTCGTGCGCCTGTGTGCGCGCTGGCTCCTCAACATCGCGGCCATGACGGTGGGCGAGTACCCGGCGGGCCTGTCGGACGAGGAGCGCATCGAGCCCTCCGTCTTCGCCAGCGAGGCGCCCTTCCCGCGCTTCCGCGACGTGGCCCCGGAGCTCGGCCTGAACGACTTCGACCTGGCCGGTGGGGCGGTGCTCGAGGACCTGGACGGCGACGGGCTGGTGGACGTGCTCACCTCGAGCTCGGACACCTCGACCGCGCTGCACTACCACCGCAACAACGGCGACGGCACCTTCGAGGACCGCAGCGCGGCCGCCAACCTGGCGGGGCTCTACGGGGGCCTCAACCTCGTCTCCGGGGACGCGGACGGCGACGGCTGGGTCGACGTGCTCGTGCTGCGCGGGGCCTGGCTGTTCGGCGCGCGCGGGCAGATTCCGCGCTCCCTGCTGCAGAACCGCGGCGGCACCTTCCTCGACGTGACCATCCGGGCCGGGCTGAACCAGGCCTTCTTCCCGTCCCAGGCCGCGGCCTTCGCCGACTACGACCTGGACGGCGACCTCGACCTCTACATCGGCGCCGAGGCCAACCAGGAGAACCTCTTCGCTGGCCAGCTCTTCCGGAACCGCGGCGACGGAACCTTCGAGGACGTGGCGCGCGCCGCGCGCGTCGAGAACGTGCGCTACTGCAAGGGCGTCGCCTGGGGCGACACCGACGCCGACCGCTACCCGGACCTCTACTGCAACAACCTCGACGGCAAGAACCGCCTGTACCGCAACCGCCGCGACGGCAGCTTCGAGGACGTGGCCGAGGCGCTCGGGGTGACCGCGCCGGACAACGGCTTCTCGACCTGGTTCTTCGACTGCGACAACGACGGCGCGCTCGACCTGTGGGCCTCGCCCTACGAGATCGTCGATCCCTCCGCCAGCCTGCGGCTCTATCCCGTGGTGGCCAGCTACCTCGGGCTCCCCTACACGGGCGACACGCCGGTGCTCTACTTCGGCGACGGCCAGGGCGGCTTCCGGCGCGCGGGCCCGGAGGCCAACCTGAAGCGCCTGAACCTGCCGATGGGCGCGAACCACGGCGACCTGGACAACGACGGGTTCCTCGACGTGTACCTGGGCACCGGCTACCCGGCCTACGACGGGCTGATCCCGAACGTGCTGTACTGGAACCGCGGCGGGCGGCGCTTCCTCGACGTGTCCGCCGCGGCCGGCGTCGGGCACCTCCAGAAGGGCCACGGGGTCGCCTTCGCGGACCTGGACCAGGACGGCGACCTCGACCTCTTCGAGCAGATGGGCGGGGCCTACCCCGGCGACGGCTTCGGCGACGTCCTGTTCGAGAACCCCGGCACCGCCAACCACTGGCTCGAGGTGGCCTGCACGGGCGTGCGCAGCAACCGCTTCGCCGTCGGCACGCGCCTGCACGCCGTGTTCGTGGACGGCGAGGAGCGCCGGCACCTGTGGCGCTGGGTCGGGACCGGCGGCAGCTTCGGCGCCAGCCCGCACGCGCAGCACCTGGGGCTCGGTCAGGCCAGGCTGGTCGAGCGCCTGGAGGTCCACTGGCCGGCCAGCGACACGACCCAGGTGTTCGAGAACCTGCCGGTGGACCGGCGCATCGAGATCGTCGAGGGCCTCGGCGAGCCGCGCATCGTCGAGCGCAAGCCGGCGCGCTTCGGCGGGGCGCGCTGAGCGCGCGTGGGGGCCTCCGGTCGTCCCCGCAGCGCTCCCGGGCACGGCGCCGAGCGGCGCACGCTCGACCGGCTGCTCTCGCGCCTGGGTCTGTGCTCGCGCGGCGTGGCCTCCGAGCTGGTGCGCGCCGGGCGTGTGCGCGTCGCCGGACGCGTCGTGCGCGAGCCCGGGACCTGGGTCGACGCGGCGCGCGAGCGCGTCGAGCTCGACGGGCGCCCGCTGATCGCCGCCGCGCCGCTCTTCGTGCTCCTGAACAAGCCCAAGGGCTTCCTGACGAGCCTGGGCGATCCGCGCGGGCGGCGCACCGTGTACGACCTCCTGGCGGACGTCCCGGCCTGGGTCGGGCCGGTCGGACGGCTCGACCGCGACACGAGCGGGCTGCTGCTCCTGACGAACGACACCGAGCTGGCCGAGCGCGTCACGAACCCCGCCTTCGGGCTCGTGAAGCGCTACCGCGCGACGACGCGCACGCGCATCGCCGAGGAGGAGCTCGCGCGTCTCCGTTCGGGCCTCGCGCTCGACGACGGCCCGACGCGCCCGGCCGAGGCGCGCCTGATCGGCCACCGCGGGCCGACCAGCGTGGTCGAGCTGGCGATCCACGAGGGCCGCAAGCGCCAGGTGCGGCGCATGTTCTCGGCCGTGGGCCGGCCGCTGAAGGAGCTGCGCCGCGTGGCGATCGGCCCGCTCGAGCTCGGCCCGCTCGCGAGCGGCGCCTGGCGCGAGCTCGCGCGCTCCGAGCTCGAGGCCCTGCGCCAGGCCGTCGGACTGGCGAATCGTCGCGCGGGCCGGTAGCGGCGCCTCGGCCCGGAGACGGTGAGGAACCCAGAATGCGCGCGAGGATCGCGCGCTCGGCCGGTCCAGAGCCTCCGGGCCGGCGGATGCCTGCGGCATCCTTCGGCCCGGAGGCTCAGTCGCGCCCGATGAGCGCGTAGGCCTTGCGCGCCGGCACCGAGACGACCCGATCCTCCTCGGCGATCCAGGCCGTCAGCGTCTTGCCCCACACGCAGCCGGTGTCGAGCCCGCGCAGGTGCGGGCGCACCAGCAGGCCCTGCGTGGCCCAGTGGCCGAACACGACCGTGCGTCCGCCGTGCAGCTCGGGCCGGTAGAGCTCGTGCCACGGCCGGAACGGTCCGCCCGGCGGAGCGTCGTCCTTCTCCGGCAGGTTGCCCGACGCGTCGCTGTAGCGCGCGCGCACCGCGAAGCGCGCCGCCGGCGTGGGGTGCAGCGGGTCGGCCCCGGCCAGCTCGGCCGCCGGGTCGCGCCAGCGCGGGTGCAGGCCGGCGTGCACCTGGTAGACGTCGGCGAAGACGCGCACGAAGGGCAGGGCCGCGAGCCAGGCCAGGAGCTCGGCGCGCTCGCCGGCCGCGAGCACGTCGGCGAAGGTGTCCTGGGCGCGCGCGCGCCGCAGGCCGGCGGCGACCTGCAGGAGGTGCAGCTCGTGGTTGCCGAGCACGCTCTCGGCCCCGAGTCCCCGCAGGAGCCGCAGCACGCCGAGCGAGTCCGGCCCGCGGTTGACGAGGTCGCCCACCGGCAGGAGGCGATCCGCGGCCGGATCGAAGCGCAGCGCCGCCAGCAGCTCCTCCAGCTCGGCGCGGCAGCCCTGGATGTCCCCGATGAAGATGCGCCGCGCCATGCTCGGCCCCGCAGGATAGCGCGCCGGCCGCGCGGGTGGACAGGCGCCCGCCCGGGCGGCGATCATCCGGCATGCGGCCCGTGCGCGCTCTCCGTTCCTCCCGCTCCCGCGGCGCGCTGCGCGTGCAGGGGCTGCCGGTGCTCGTCGCGATCGTCCTGGTCGGGCTCTTGACCGGCGTCGGCTTCTACCGCTGGAAGCGCGGCGAGGGCGACGCACGCCTGGCCGCCCAGCTGGCGCAGGCGCCGACCACGCCGGAAGAGCGCGTCGAGCTGTGGCTCCGGCTCACCGGGCCGCAGCTCCATCACCGCCTTGCAGTGGTCGGACGCTTCACCCCGGAGCTGCCCTGGCTCGTGACCCACGCGCTCGCGCCGGCCGATGGCGGTCCACCCGAGCTGTGGGGCATCGAGTGCGCGGCCCTGCCACGAGAGCTCGGCCTGCGGGAGGGCCTGGTGGTGGTCGTGCACCTCCCGGCGCCGCACCCCCTCGGGCGCGCGACGCTGGAGGGCGAGCGAGCTCAGCGCGTGCCGCTCTTCGCCCCCGCGGCCGCGCCCGACGCGCGCGCGCGGCTCGCGGACCTGGCCCTGCACCTCCTCGAGGGCATCCCGCGTGCGCTGGAGCGCGACATCCCCGGCGCGCGGCTCGAGATCCGCGTCGCGGCCGAGTAGCGCAGCCCGCGCGCGCATCCCGCCGACCGCACCGGGATCGATGGAGTAGCCTTCCCGGTGGGAGAGCGCCCGCTCGCAACGCGGGGCGCCGCCACCTTTCCCGATGGGTCCGCTGCTCTTGCCCCTGCCGGTGCTGGCCATCGTCCTGGCCGCGCTGGACGTCGTGCTCCTGCGCTGGGCCGAGCCCTGGCGCGTGGGCGGGGTGGGAACCTTCTTCCACGCCTACTTCCTGTGGGCCCTGTTCGGGCTCGCGGCGCTGCTCCCGGCGCGCTGGACGCTGGCCTGGCTCGACCGGCGCTCGCGGCCCTGGATCCTCCTGCGCGCCGACGCGCGTCCGTGGGTCGTGCAGCTCGGCTGGATGGTCCTGCCAGTGGCCGGACACGCGACGCTCGAGGGGCACGCGGCCCTGGTGGGCTTCCAGGGGCTGCTGGCGCTCGCGCCATGGCTCGAGCTGGCCGGCACGCTGCTCGTCGGCGGCGCGGTGCTGGTGCTGCTCGGGCGGCTGCTCGGGGCGCTCCCGGGCGTGCGCACGGCCTCGGTCGGGCTCGCTCTGGCCTTCGGGGCCGGCTTCTTCCTGCAGCCGCGCACGGCCACGGCCCAGCCGCCGCGCGCCCCCGCGCGGCCGAACCTGCTGCTGCTCGTGCTCGACACCTGCCGGGCCGACAAGCTGGAGCCCTACGGCCAGGCGCGCCCGCTCACGCCGGGCCTGGCGGAGCTGGCCGAGGAGGCGCTGGTCTTCGAGGACTCGCTCTCGGCCTCGGTCTTCACCTTCACCTCGCACCTCTCGATGCTGACGGGCGTCGCGCCGCTGACGCACGGCGCGCACCTCTCCGACATGCGCGTCGATCCGGCCCGCGCCGGCTCGATCGCCTCGATGCTGCAGGCCGCCGGCTACCGCACCGGGGCCTTCGTCGGGACCGACGTCCTGGCCGGCCACACCGGCTTTCGCACGGGCTTCGAGGTCTACGACGACGCGGTCGATCCCGAGGTGTGCGAGACCTTCGCCTGGCGCCTCGTGCACGCGCTGCAGTCGCTGGCGGCGCGCGCCGTCCCGGCCCTGCGCTTCAACGGGCGGCCGCACTGGATCCAGGACTTCCAGCGGCCCGCCGGCGAGGTCCTGACGCGCGCGCGCGCCTGGATCGCGCGCGACGACCCGCGCCCGTGGTTCTGCTTCGTGAACCTGTACGACGTGCACTGGCCCTACCTGCCCGAGGGCGAGGGCCGCGCGCTGGTACGTCCCTACGCGGGGCCGGTCGACGGGTTCCTCTTCCGCAGCGACCACTGGCAGCCGGGCCACGCGATGGGCTCCGACGACGTGCGCCACGTGAACGACCTCTACGACGGCGAGCTGCTCGAGCTCGACCGCCAGGTGCGGGGCTTCCTCGATGCCCTGGCGCTGGAGCAGGGCGGCACGGCCGTGCTCGTGACCTCGGACCACGGCGAGGGCCTGGGCGAGCACGGCACCTGGAACCACGACGACGTGCGCGAGCCGCAGGTGCGCGTGCCCCTGCTCCTGCGCATGCCGGAGCGCGCGCCGCGCGCCGGTCGCGTCACGCGACCCGTCTCGGGCATCGACGTGGCGCCGACCCTGCTGGCCCTGGCCGGCCTGGAGGCGTCCCCCGCGATGGAGGGCCTCGACCTCTCCGGCGAGCTGCCGGCCGAGCGCGCGCGCTGGGTCGACGACCGCGACCACCTCGACCCGGACGACCACCGTTTCGCGCTCTACGAGGGTTGCTTCAAGCTCGTGCGCTTCGGCTCCGGCGCGCGCGTGCGCCACGAGCTCTACGACCTCTGCTCGGATCCGCAGGGATTCACCGACGTCCAGGCGCAACACCCGGAGCTCACCGCCGCGCTCGTCGCGCGGCTGGAGGCACGCACCGGCGGCGCGCAGGCCGTGGCCGGCGACAGCGAGGGCTCGGCCGCGGCCCTGCAGGCCCTGGGCTACACGGGCGAGTAGGGCGCGGCAGCGCGCGAGGCGCCCGTGCTCACCGCTCCGGGCCCCCGGGTCGAAGGATGCCTGCGGCACCCTCTCGGCCCGTTCGGCTCAGCCCCGCTTGCCCTTCTTGAGGCTGGCCTGGTGGCGCGCCCGCGCGCGACCCGAGCCCATGCCCATCTTCTTGACGCGCAGGCGGCCGCGCGTGGGGCCGCCCGACTTGTTCCGATATCTGCCCATGGGGTTCTCCGGGGTTTTTCGAGCGCGAGAGGGTAATCGCTGCGGCGGGCCGCGGCAAGGCTCGCGGACGGCGAGGAGCCCGGCTACGGCCGCGCGGGGCTCTCCTGCCAGCTCCCGAAGTGGTCGGCGCCCGTCGTGGTGATCACGACGATGTCCTCCAGGCGCACCCCCAGGCGTCCGGCGAGGTAGATCCCCGGCTCGTTGCTGAAGGTCATGCCGGGCGCGAGCGCCAGCTCGTTCCCGCCGTCGAAGTAGGGCTCCTCGTGGCCCTGCAGGCCGATGCCGTGCCCGAGGCGGTGCCCGAAGACCGCGTAGCCGCCGGGATAGCCGGCGGCCTCGATCGCGGCGCGCGCGGCGCGATCGACCTCGCGGCAGGGGACGCCCGGGGCCATGCGCGCGAAGGCAGCGCGCTGGGCTTCGCGCACGGCCTGCCAGGTGCGCTCGAACTCCGCGTCCCGCGGCGGACCGAAGCTCCACGAGCGCGTCGTGTCGCTCTGGTAGCCGTGCAGGGAACCTCCGGTGTCCACCAGGATCCCCGCGCCCGGCTCGAGCACGCGCCCCTCGGCCTCGCCGTGCGGGTAGGCCGCGCTCGGGCCGAGCAGCGGCAGGACCCAGGTCCCGCGCAGGCCGAGGCGCTGCTGCGCGTGCACGATCCAGCGTCCGAGCGTGTGGTCGTCGAGGCCGGGCCGCAGGCGCTCGGCCACGGCCTGGATCGCGCGCTGGGTCAGCTCGGAGGCGCCGCGCAGGAGCTCCAGCTCGCGCGCGTCCTTCGTGCCGCGCAGCGCGCGCACCAGCGGCAGGCCGGCGACGACGCGCTCGCGCCCGAGGGCCGCGGCCGTGCCCTCGGCCACGAAGGCGCGCGCCTCGGGCTCGATCGCCAGGCGCTCGACGCCGCGCGCGCGCAGGGCCGCGGCCAGCGGCGCGAAGGCGTACTCGTGCTCCTCCCAGGCGACCAGCGCGCCGGCCGGGGCCTCGGCGTCGGCGATGCGGCGCTCGGCGCGCGGGGCCTCGAAGGCCGGCACGACCCACAGGGCGCTGCCATCCGCCAGCACGACCAGCGCGAAGAGCCGTTCCGAGCGGCCCCAGGAGACGTCGCACAGGTACTGCAGCGTCGCGCCGGGCTCGACCAGGAGTGCGTCGATCCCGGCGCCCTCCAGCAGGCCCGCGAGGCGCGCCAGGCGCGGCCGCTTCTCGGCCGCGGAGATCGGCTTCCAGCGCCCGCTCTGGTCGCCGAGGTCGGAGAAGAGCCGCTCCAGCTCGCCCTGCTCGCCGGGCCGCGCGCGCGGGGCCGCGCAGCCGGCGGCGAGCAGCGGCCCTGCGGCGGCCGTGGCGAGCAGGGTGCGCCGGTCGGGGCGCGGGACGGGGGACGGGGTCGGCATGGCGCGAGGCTACCCGGGCCGCGCGCGGGGCGCACGCCCCGGAAGAGCGGCGGGCGGGCTCCAGATGGCCCGAAAACGGTGCCGAAAGGTCCGGGCCCATGGACGAGTCCGGTCCTGACCTCCTCGACGCTTCTCCGCTGGCCGTCGCCGTGCCGACCCCGCTGCGCGCCCAGCTCGCCGGCCTGGGGGCCGTGGCGCGCTTCGCGACGCTGCTGCTCGTCTCCTACAGCCTGTTCTTCAACCTGTCGGTCGTGCGCGGCAGCTCGATGGCGCCCGGCATCCAGGACGGCGACCGGATCCTGGTGGAGCCCTGGAGCTACCTGCTCGGGCCGATCGAGCGCGGCGACGTGGTCGTCCTGCGCTACCCGCTCGACCCCGAGATCGACTACATCAAGCGCGTGATCGGCCTGCCGGGCGACCGCGTGCGGCTCGAGCGCGGCTACGTGTGGGTCAACGGGGAGCGCCTCGACGAGCCCTACGTGGCCGCCCTCGATCCTTCCTCCGAGCTGGTCGTCGAGGTCGCGCCCAGGAACTACTTCGTGCTCGGCGACAACCGCCCGCGCTCCTCCGACAGCCGCGAGTTCGGCTGCGTGCCCGAGGCCTACGTGCGCGGGCGCGTCGACCTGCGCCTGTGGCCTCCGAGCCGCGTCGGGCTGATCGAGTAGCGCAGGCTCACTCGCGGCGCACGATCACGCGGTCCGGGACCTCGTTGCGGTCGCCCGCGGCCACCGGGAAGTGCTCGGCCAGCACCGCGCCCGCGCTCTGGATGCCCGCGATCAGCCCATCGCGTAGCGAGCCGCGCCGGATGCCCTCCAGCACGGCCGCGTTCGTCGCCTGCCACGCCTCGGGCGCGACGCGCGCGGCGATGCCCTCGTCGGCCAGCACGATCGCGCGGCGCTCGAGCAGGCTGACGAAGAGCAGCACGCCCGTGCGCCCCGCGGTGTGCGCCAGGTCGTGGCGGTGGAACTCCTGGAAGGCCTGCTCCTCGGAGGCCTCGCGCGCGCGGGCGGCGCTCACGAAGAGGCGCAGGAAGTCCGGCAGGGCTCGCGCCGAGGCGTAGCCCGCGGCCGTCAGCGCGAGCTGGGCGAGCAGCACGAGCAGCGGCGCCTGCCAGGGCAGCCACGGCGCCAGCAGGAAGGAGCCCGTGCCCAGCGCCGTCAGCGCCGCCAGCCAGGCGGCACCCGGATGGCGGTCCGAGCGCTCGAGCACGACCGGCAGGATCTCGCCCACGGTGCGGCGTTCGGCCGCGACCAGGGCCGTGTGCACGGCGGCCAGGTCCGCCTCCGTGAGCACGCCCGTCGCCTGGTAGCGGCCGCGCCGCCGGAGCGCGCGCAGGACGAAGAGGCCCCAGCCGCCGGCGAAGAGCACGAGGCCGGCCAGGCCGAGCCAGGCCTCGGCCCCGGCCGAGAGCTCGACGCCCGCGCCCCACTCGCGCGTCTGCAGGAGGAGCGCGCTCACCATCGCCCGGACGCTCCTCCGCCCGAGAAGCCGCCGCCGCCCCCGAAGCCGCCGAAGCTGCCGCCACCGCTGCCTCCGAAGCCGCCGAGGCCTCCGCTTCCGTGGGAGCGCCCGAGCTGCGAGGCGAGGATCCACGGCAGCGCACCGTCCGCGCCCCTCATCCCGCGCTGCACGCGCCGCATCACGCCCACGACGACGAGCAGGAACAGAACGCCGAAGGCCAGCGCGAAGAGCTCCGGGACCTGGGGCGAGGCGCGCGAGCGCTCGAGCGGCCCGTAGTCCCCGCCCGCCGCGGCGTGGATCGCCTCGAGCCCCGCGCGCAGGGCAGGGTAGGTGCGCTGCGCGCGCAGCTCGGGCACCAGCACGTCGCGGATGATGCGCCCGCAGATGGCGTCGGTGAGCGTGCCCTCCAGTCCGCGCCCGACTTCGATGCGCAGCGCGCGCTCCTCCAGGGCCACGACCAGGAGCGCGCCCGCGCTCGTCTCGCGATCGCCGATCTTCCAGGCCCGCGCCGTCGCCAGCGCCAGCTCCTCGATCGGGCGCCCGCCCAGGTCCGGGACCGTCAGGAGCGCCACCTCGTGGCCCGAGCCGCTGCGGTAGGACTCGGCCAGGGTCTCGAGCTCGCGCTCCTCGCCCTCGCTCAGCATCCCGGCCAGGTCCGTGACCCAGCCGTCGTGCGCCGGGACGACGAGCTCTTGACGGCTCGCGCCGAGGAGCAGCCCGAGCGCGGCGAGCGCGGGTGCGAGGAGCGTCGCGCTCAACCTACTTCCCGAACTCGACCTTCGGCACCTCGCTCGAGCCGGCCGGCGTCTCGAGCTGCGCGTGCGGCTCCTTGCCGAAGAGACCGGCCACCAGCGAGCCCGGGAAGCGCCGGATGGCGACGTTGTAGGCGCGCACGGCGTCGATGTAGTCCTTGCGCGCGACGGCGATGCGGTTCTCGGTGCCCTCGAGCTGGACCTGGAGGTCCTGGAAGTTCTGGGTCGCCTTCAGGGCCGGGTAGTTCTCGGCCACGACCAGGAGGCGCGAGAGGGCGCCCGAGAGCCGCTCCTGGGCCTGGAAGAAGGCCTGGATCTGGGCCGGATCGTCGGGCAGCTCCTTCGGCAGCGCGACCTTGCCGACCGAGGCGCGCGCCTCCGTCAGCTCGGTCAGGGTCGACTTCTCGAAGTCGGCCGCGCCCTGGACGGTCGCCACCAGGTTGGGGACGAGCTCGAAGCGGCGCTGGTACTGGTTGTGGATCTGGCCCCAGGCAGCCTTGATCCCTTCCTCCTGGCTGACGATCCCGTTGTAGGTCCCGACGCCGCACCCTCCGGCGGCCAGGAGGACGAGCAGCGCGATGGCGGCGGCGATCAGACAACCCTTCATGCGAGCGACCTCTCGACGGGGGACGGGGACATCCGGCGCGGATCCTACTCCCTGGGCGCGCGCGCATTCACGCCGGCTCGGCACGCGTCCGCGGGCTCGGCCGCGCTACCCTCTGCGGCCCATGCCGCCGGCAGCTCCCCGGGTCGCCCTGGTCACCGGCAGTGCGCGCGGGCTCGGGCTGGCGGTCGCGCGCCACCTGCAGGCGCGCGGCGAGCACGTGCACGTCGTCTGGCGCAGCGAGAGCGAGGCGGCGCGCGCGTTGCGCGACGAGTTCGGGGCGCGCGCGCACCGGGCGGACCTCCTGGAAGCGCGTCAGGCCGAGACGCTCGTGCAGGCGGTTCTCGCGGCCGAGGGCCGGCTCGACCACGCGGTCCACGCGGTGGGGGAGTACGTCTCGGGCCCGCTCGAGAAGACCTCGGCCGCCGACCTGCGCCGCATGCTGGCGAGCAACGTCGAGTCGGCCTTCGCCTTCCTCGGCGCCGTGCGGCCGGCCCTGCGTGCGGCCCGCGGACGGGCGGTGTTCTTCGGGACGAGCGGCCTGGACGGTTTGCGCGCGCGGCGCGAGACGGCGGCCTACGCCGCGGCCAAGAGCGCGCTCCTCGTGCTGGTCAAGAGCTGGGCCGTCGAGGAGGCGCCCCACGGCGTGACCGTCAATCTCGTTTCGCCCGGGCACGTGCCGCACGCCCACGCGCATCCCGACACGCTCGACGAGCAGCGCCTGGCGCGCATCCCCCTCGGCCGGCCCGGCCGGCCCGAGGACGTGGCGCGCGCGGTCGCCTTCCTGTGCTCGGACGACGCCGCCTACACGACCGGCACCGAGCTGCTCGTCAGCGGCGGGTGGATGCTGTGAGCGCGATCGATCGGGGTTGGCACCGCAGACCCCCGCGCGCATCCCGTGAGGGGATCGCAGGGCCGACGGCTTCCAGGAAGATTGCCGGTGGCGTCCGGCTTCGCCGGACGCGCAGTCACGGCTTGCCGCGCGCCGTGCCCAGGGTGAGCAGTGCGTAGCTCGTCGCCAGCACCGGGTTGCCCTCGAACCAGCGCGCCGCGTTCTCGTTGACCCACGAGCCGTCCGGGCGCTGCATCGCGACCAGGCGCGCGCACAGCTCGCTGCGCCAGTCGTGCTCGGTTCCCGCCGCGTCGACGAGCACGCCCTCGCCGAACAGGTCGAGCGCCTTCGCCATCGTGTAGAAGTAGTAGAAGAGGCCCTGGTAGGCCGCAGCCGGGTCGTCGCTGGCCGGGAAGCCCGGGTTCACGTCGAGGGTGTAGTTCTCGCGCAGCCACTTCCACACCGCTTGCACGCGCGGGTCGTCCTTCGCGAGGCCGGCGAAGAGGTAGCCCTTGAGGAGCGCGTAGCTCATCGAGCCGTAGGAGCGCGGGAGCTGCTTGCCGTCGGCCAGGGTCACGAAGCCGGCCTTGGACTCGCCCGGCGCGTAGCCCGCGCCGCCGTCGTTGCCGGCGGCGATCGTCTTGCCGTCGGCCACGACCACGAGGTCGTTCGACTCCGAGCGGTTCTGGCAGCGCTGCAGGAAGGCGAGCGCCTTCTGGAAGGCCGGATCGCTGGGCGGCGTGCCGGCCGCGTGCAGGGCCTCGAGGGCCATCTGCAGGTTGGAGAGATCCGGGCGCTCGTCGCCGCCGTAGCCCATGCCGCCGTAGTAGCGGTCGCCGGCGGAGTAGCCCTCGCCCTCGTCCGCCTGCAGGGCCTTCAGGAAGGCCGTGGCGCGCGCGACGCGCGCCTGGTCGGCCGACCGCCCGCCGCGCACCAGCGCCAGGATCGCGGCCGAGGTCACGTAGTTCGCGAGCTGGCCCTCGTGGATCGAGCCGTCGTCCTGCTGGAGCCCGGCCAGGAAGTCGAGGCCCTCCGTGATCGCCGCCTGCACCGCCGCCGGGCGCGGCTCGGGCAGCGCGAGCAGGCCGCCGACCGCCATGGCCGTGATCCCGGCGTCGCGCCGTCCGTCGAAGCCGAAGCCACCCTCGACGCGCTGCGACAGGAGGAACATGGCGCCGCGCTCGAGCGCGCGCTGCGTCTCGGCCGCTTGGGCCGGGTCGAAGGGCGGCAGGGCCTGGGCCGGCTTCGGCGCCTTCTTCGGCTCGCGCGCGGCCAGGAAGGTCTGGCACCAGGAGAGCTCCGCGATCGCGCGCGCCGTCTCCTTCACGTTGCCGAAGGACCCGTCGGCGGCGCGCGTCCCGAGCAGCTCCTTCGCGCGCGCGAGGACGTCCTCGGGCGTGCGCTCCGACCTGTCCCAGGCCGCCGGGAGGATCCCGCCCGGGACGCGTCCGGCGGCCTCCGTCGCGCCCATCGCCGCGAGGGCGCGGGCCGCCACCCGGTTCCAGTTGTCGCTGCCGAAGGAGCCGTCCTGGGCCTGGGCCGTGCGCAGCCCTTCCAGCGCGCCCGCCACGAAGGGCCCGTCGTCGGGGCGGTAGCGGCGCGGGCAGGTGGCGTAGGCGTAGAGCACCCAGCCGTTCGTCTCGACCCCGCCGTAGTCGCCCTTGGCCGGGTCGAAGCGGCTGCGCAGCCAGTGGACGGAGCGATCGATCTCGTCCGAGAGGGTGCTCGCCGTGAGCGGCTTCGTGGCGTCGAAGGGCGGCACGGTGCCGCTCGGTTCCTGGAGCAGGAGGGGGAGGAGGAGGGCCAGCATGACGGGAGTGTACGGGCGGCGCGGCCGGGAGCGTTGGCGCGCGAGCGAACGCAGTTGCGGCCCGACGGTTCAGGCCTGGTCAGCCGGGCGACGTTCCCGGGCTCTATGCTCTCCGGGGATGGCGCGCGCAGGCGAGGACCGGCTGACGGCGATCTTCGCCAAGCACCCCACCCCCGGGGCCGTGAAGACGCGCCTGTGCCCGCCGCTCGCGCCGCACGAGGCCGCGCGCCTCTCCGAGGCGATGCTGCGCGACGCCGTGGCGCGCGCGCGGGCCGGGGCCTTCCGCACGGCCCTGGTCTTCGCTCCGGCGGAGCGCGCCGGCTGGTTCCAGGAGGCCTTCCCGGAGGTCGCGGAGCAGTGGCCCCAGGCTGGTGCCGGGCTCGGCGCGCGCCTGGCGGGCTTCGTCGCGCAGGCCTTCGAGCGCGGGCTCGCGCGCACCCTCGTGATCCTCGGCAGCGACCAGCCGCTGGTGCCGCTGGCCTGCATCGAGGAGGCCCACGCGCGCCTCGAGCAGGGCGCGGACTGCGTGCTCGGGCCGGATCTCGGGGGTGGCTACTACCTCGTCGGCCTGCGCCGCAGCGTGCCGGAGCTCTTCACCGAGGTGCGCATGTCGAGCGCGGACATGGCGGCCGCGACGCGGCGCCTGGCGCGCGCACGGGGCCTCACCGTGGCCGAGCTGCCGGCGCACCCGGACGTCGACCTGCCGGCCGACCTCGAGCACCTGCGGACCGCCCTGGCGGCCCGCGTCGATCTCCCCTTCGTGGACCACACGCGGCGCGCTCTGGCCGAGCTCGCCCTCTCGACGCCATGACCGCGAGCGAAACCTTCACGACCTTCGACCTCCCGCGCCGCACGCCGGAGCAGCTCCTGGAGCGCGCGCGCCACCTGCGCGAGGCCCTGGCGACGCGCCGCAGCGTGCGCGAGTTCTCGCCCGAGCCCGTGCCGCTCGAGGTGCTCGACGAGTGCATCGCCGCCGCCGGCAGCGCGCCCTCCGGGGCCAATCGCCAGCCCTGGACCTTCGTGGTGGTGACGGATCCGGAGCTGAAGCGGACGATCCGCAAGGGGGCCGAGGCCGAGGAGCGCGAGTTCTACGAGCACCGCATCACCGACGAGTGGCGCCGCGCGCTGGCGCCCTTCGGGACGACCTGGGAGAAGCCGTTCCTCGAGCGCGCGCCGGCCCTGATCGTGGTCTTCCGGCATGCCTACGACCTCGAGGAGGGCCAGAAGCGGACGAACTACTACACCGTCGAGTCGGTCGGGATCGCGGTCGGGTTCTTGATCGCGGCGCTGCACTACGCGGGGCTGGCGACCTTGACCCACACGCCGAGCCCGATGGCGTTCCTGGGGGAGATCCTGGGCAGGGCGGTGAACGAGAAGGCCTTCGTGCTCTTGCCCGTTGGGTATCCGGCGGGGGGGTGCAGGGTGCCGGTGTTGAGGAAGAAGGGGTTGGAGGAGATCAGGG
>Ga0315910_10001548_pt1 | contig 21010 bp, 18 predicted proteins | sample EdamamesoilMG_FD_204470 | JGI IMG/M metagenome (GOLD analysis project Ga0315910, IMG submission 204470) | Garden soil microbial communities collected in Santa Monica, California, United States - Edamame soil | ecosystem: Environmental > Terrestrial > Soil > Garden | place: USA: California...
TCTTTCGCAGACACCACATCGTACGCCCAGCCCGTCAGCCAATGCTCGAGCATGGTCCGCGCGATCGGTTCATCGTCGGCGAGGAGAATCTTCATGGAAACGCCCATCTAGCCGCGTGCGGCTAGCAAGTAGAGACGGCCACGTTGTGAGATTCTTGAGTAAGCAATTCGGGTCATGGCGCGGGTCAACACCACATCTCGTGTGAGATCCGACACTTGCCCGAACCTCCTTCGCGCGGCGGAGGGGCACGGTGCGAGCCACCCAGGCTCCGTGCGCACTCGCGGTGAGACTCGGCAAGCGCTGTGGCCGGGGCACGCGCGCAAACTCGGCGAGACAGGTTGCCCAGGGTCCAGCAACCACGCAGTATATTCGTTCTGACTCGTCGCACGCTCCACTCCGACGACGCCATCGAGCAGCAGCGCCGTTGGCGGCACGCGCTGCGGACGCCGCTGAACCAGATCATTGGTTACAGCGAGATGCTGCAAGAGGATGCCGAAGCTCTCGGTAAGCCCGACTTCGTGAGCGACCTGAAGAAGATCGAGCTGGCCGGGCGCACGCTGCTCGAGCTCATCGAATCGGCGACCGCAGCGCAGCTCGCCGGCGAAGCAGCAGCCGACGAGACAGGCGCGAGAGAGACGCCGCGGCAGTCCAGCGAGTCGCTCGTCGCGCCGCGCAACGTAGCAGAGTCCGCGATCTCCGAAGCTGCTTCACGCCGGGTACTTCCGTCACCGCCCCCCGCAGCCTCGCCCATCCCCTCACCGCTGCCCGCCCGCGCGCAAACCCACTCGATCCCCCCGGTCGGCCGCATCCTGGTCGTCGACGACGACGCGGCCAATCGCGAGCTGCTCGCGCGGCGTTTGAAGGCCCGTTCGTTCGATACGGCGACGGCTGCCAACGGCCGCGAAGCGCTGCGGCTCATCCACGACGACGCCTTCGATCTGGTGCTGCTCGACGTGATGATGCCGGACATGAGCGGGTTCGAGGTGCTGAGCCACCTCCGGCGCAGGTTCGATCCAGGAGAATTGCCGGTGATCATGGCCACCGCGCGCGACGGCAGCGACGACTTGGTGCAAGCGCTCGAGGCGGGCGCCAACGACTACGTCACCAAGCCCCTCGACATGGCCGTAGTGCTCGCGCGCGTGAGCACGCAGCTGCTCTTGAAGATGGCGCGCGATCGCGTGCGCGAGCTCGACCTGCGGCTGGCGATGGCTCACGAGCGCGTCGCGCACATGGCCGGCTCCGCGAGCCACGGCGCCGAAGACGTGAACGCCTGGTGCGAACAGGTGACCGCCGAGGTCGGCGACGCCATCGGCGATCAGCGCGTCTCGATGTTCCTCTACGAAGGCGAAGCGCTGGTGCGCGGCGCGGGCGTGGCGCCGGTCCCGGAGGCGGCGCAGATGAGCGAGGTGGCGCGCGGCCTCTTGGTCTCACGCCTCCGGCAATCGCTGGTGCCGCTGCAAGGCCCCTCGGGGGAGCTGTTCGGCTGCCTGTCGGTGCCGACGACCGCGCTGGTTTCCGAAGCTGCCAAGCGGCTCGTGATGAGCGTGGCGCGGCAGCTCGGCGCGGCCCTCGAGCTCAGAAAGACGCGGCGCGCCTTGGCCGAAGCCGCCGAGCGCCGGCGCGCCACCCGGCAAGACATGCTCGATCGCGGCATCGAGCTCCTGCAGATGTGTCCGCTCTGCAACCGCTGTTACGACCACCGCGCCACGCGCTGCGAGAAAGACCTCGCGTCACTCGTGACCCCCTCGACGTTCCCCTACAAGGTCGCGGGGCGCTACCGGCTGCTGCGCAAGGTGGGCGAAGGCGGCATGGGCAGCGTGTACCGCGCGCACGACGAGCGCCTGGCGCGCGACGTTGCCTTGAAGGTGATTCGAGCCGAGCTCTTCGACAACGAGAAGATGCGCCAGCGCTTCGAGCGCGAGGCTCGCAACATCGCCTCGATCGATCACCCCGGTGTGATCAGCATCTTCGACTCCGGCGAGCTCGAAGACGGCTCGCTGTTCATCGTGATGGAGTGGCTCGACGGCATCGATCTTTCGCACGTGATCGACCATTTCGGAGCCGGCACGCCCGGGCAGGTCGCACAGCTGGTGCGCGAAGCGAGCAGCGCCCTCACGGCGGCACACCGCATCGGCATCATCCACCGCGACATCAAACCCGCGAACATCTTCTTGGTCCGCCACCTCGACGGCTTCCGCGCCAAGCTCCTCGACTTCGGCGTCGCCAAAGAAATGAGCAACGACACCGGCCTCACGGAGACCGGCAGCATGGTCGGCACCCCCCTGTACATGGCGCCCGAGCAGCTGCTCAGCAGAGCCGTCGACGCGCGCAGCGACCTGTACTCGCTCGCCGCCGTGATGTTTCAAGCCCTCACCGGCCGGCGTATGGTGCAGGGGCAAGAGTTCGCCACCATCCTGCTCGAAGTCGTGCAGCGCGACGCCCCCCGCCTCAGCGAGTTCCTCGCCGACGTACCCCCCGAGGTCGACGACGCCTTTGCCCAGGCCCTCGGCAAGTGGCCCGAATCGCGCCCCGAGTCCGTAGAAGGATGGGCGAACTCCTTCGTCGACGCGCTCGAGCGCATGCCGAGCACCACCGGCGGCTGGGTCGTCGAACGCCCGCCCTCCGAATATCCCGGCGCCCCCACGCGCCGCGAAGGCGAAGGCGCCGAGACGCTCCCCCGCGGCACCCCCAAAGCCCTCGACGTCACCATGGCCGCCCCTCCGGCACCCGACACCGTCATCGACGCACCGAAGCGGCGCTAGTCGGCGCAACTGAATGGGTCACGCGCTCGCTGGCCACGAGGCTAGACCGCTAGGTGCTAGCCCGAAGGGGCGGGGTCGAGCAGCCCACCCGAAGCTGCTCGCAGGCGACAGCGGAAGTGCGGGTGCTGAAGCACGAACCTGAGTCGGGCAGCCTGGCGCTCACGAAACTCCCAGGTACCGGAGGGCGCTCGGAAATCGCTCCCGGTCGGCTTCACGGCAATCGATGTACTGAAGGCTTCGCATGTAGAGTGGGAGGGGAGCTGTCCGGAGGTAGATCGGCTTGAGGATTGGGGTCGGGCTTTCGCGATGACGCAAGCGAGCCATGTTGAACTCCTCGATGCACATCTTCGAGCGCAGGTAGGCGGGCGAATAGATGGGAACCACCGTAGCGGCTGACTCCAGAGCGTGGTCGAGCTCGCCCTGCCACGACTCGCCGACGTTGAGCACCAACTTGTCGCAGAACACACGAAGCCCTGGCTTGGCGCTTCGCAGCAAGCCAATCAGGCCATCGACCTCGGAAGCATCGTCGTGCGAGTAGCTGACGAAGAGGTCGTAAGCTCGCTTGCCGTCAGAGGTGCCGTCTGGTTTGCAAGACTGGGGGGCTGCGGGCGATGAGCTGAGACGGGTGAACGTCCGCCCGAGACGCTCAGCCTGCACAGCATCCTGAACCACGATCTTGATGACCTGAATGGGCAGCCCAGCTACGAGCCAGTGCGTTGCCGCGTTGAATATCGCACCGAGCATGACTTCGGGATCGAAGCCTTGATGACCCGAGGATAGAACGGGCATGGCGATGCTGAGGATCGGCGGATCGCCGAGCAGGAATGGCATGAGCGCTCGAAAAACGTCACCCACGGTCTCTGGCGGCGCCGCGAGCGAACTGGACTCGAAGCACAGGATGCGACGAAAGCCTGCGTCAGGGAACGTCGCAACGATGTCTCGCGAAATCCAAGACGAGAACGCTCCTCGCAGATCTGCTTCCTTGTCTCGCGACAAGTCTGCGACCGAAATACCCCGACGGTGCAACGCGCCGATCAACGAGGTCGACGTAGGCACGTAGTCGTCCGGGAACGCCGACACGACGAGCACATCGACCGCTTCGTCGGGCGGAATTGCGCTGAGGTCACCATGGTAGAGGCAAAGCGACGCACTACCGTCACGGCTTTGAACCGAGTGGGTGGCAAGCAAGCGCATCAGCAACTCTTCATGGGCGAGGTCCGAATACGCGCACCGCGGTTCTAGTCATCGGCCCACCCGGCGCGATTGCTACAGCTTTCGCGCGAGATGCCGCTTTCGTGCTCGGGGAAGTCCCCACCGAAGCGGGCGGCGTGGACGTGCGCGGGCAAGTAGCATGCGTCTTCGCACTCTGCGTCCAGGATCGCCAGCGCGGGGTTTTCGTTGACCGCGTCGTAGAACGCTTTGCCGAGAATGACGATGAAGCCGCGCGCGTAGAGGAAGCCGTCGTCGGAGCCGTCGGTAACTTCCTGGATCTCCTGACGATCGATATCGTAAAGCTTTCGCTCGAGCACGCGGTCCATCAGAGCGAGCTCGTCCTGCGGCATCGCGTTGAACTGCGCCCTCAGGTAGGCGATCACGTCGTCGAGCACCTCGTCGACCGCCTCGGTATCCGCGTCGCCCTCGTCGGGATCGCGGATGGTGAGGGAGTTGCGTGCGTCGTTGGCAGCGGTGCCACGCTCTTGCCATGCCTCTTCGATGAGAGACCAGAACCGGGTTTCGGCAGAGTCACTCTGGCTCATTGGGAGATTCTGCCCTTTCGCCTCGAGTTCGTGAATAGCGAAATCGAAGAAGCACACCTGGTGCTCGCAATCGCGTGAAGACCTCAGACCAGCGCCACAGCCCAGACAGTGAGACCGGGCGCGTCATCGACCGCTGGCACATCGAAAGCGTCTGCAGGCACGCCCTCGAGTTTGACCTGCCATTTCGTCGTGCCACGCATAGAAGGTTACTGGCCTGCTAGCGGCCCTGAGATCAAATCAGCTCTCGATGTCCTCGTCGACTGCGAGGGCCTCGGTCGTTGGCCGCATTCCAGCCGTCATAACCGCGCAACTTTCGCTGACACGCCGAGCGCTGCGAGCTTGTGCCACGAGCGCTCGACGATCAGCGGATAGGTATGCAAGTAGTACGGCAGCGCCGCACACGCCTGCTGGATTGCCATCGCTTTGGCTCGACGGATGGTGGCGTGATTTGGGTTCAGACGTTCGAGAAATCTTGCTCTCGATTCGTCGGTGAACAACGGCGACCAGGCAACCTGCACGTCGACCGCCGGATCGCCAACGCACGTTGAGCCCCAATCAATCAGGCCGCTGAAATGCCCCTCCAACACCAGGCAGTTGCCCTCGAGATCGCCGTGCACCCAACGCAGAGGTTCTCCGTGGGGCTCAGCTGCTAGGCCTGCCTCCCAGATTTCGATGGCCACGTCGGCGTCGATCAAGTCTGCCGCACTCGAGATCGCCTTGCGGGCGCTGTCGTCGTACTCGGCCAGCGCTCGGGCGCGATTGTGAGGCGGCGGGGCACCGTCGGTTGGAGCGTTGCCCAGCCCGCGAATCACGTCGACCATGGCTTCGGCGAATGCATTGGGATCGCGGATCGTGCTGGGACTAGCAAGCTCTCCCGGGAGCCACCGATGTACCGACCAAGTGAAGGGGTACTCGAAGTCGGGTCGCCCCAATGCCACCGGTTCGGGTATCGCGACGGGGAGGTGCGAGGCGAGCACCGGTAACCACTTCGCTTCTTTCGCGGGTTGAGCCGCCGCCCAGGCGATTCGGGGCAGCCTGACCACGAGGTCCTCGCCGAGCCGCCAGATCGCGTTGTCCGTTCCCCACGGTTCGACAGGTCGCAGTGCAAGGTCGACCCAGTGCGGATACTGCTCCGCAATGAGCCGAGACACCAACTCCACGCCGACACGGACCTCGTCACGGTGCATGCGAACTGCGGTCACGACCAAGCATGCCGCTCGGCTCGCGACGAGCCAGCTATTTCCCGTCGGGTTGCATGCGATTAGCCCCACCAGCACGACCGGCGCGCCCTGCACCGCGCTAGCCTCGTGGCCAGCGCGCGGATGACTTAGAGCTGGCGCCGGCTTCGAGCTTGGCGCATTAGGTCAGAGTCGAGCCTCCTAACTGCGCCCTCAGGTAGGCGACCACGTCGTCGAGCACCTCGTCGACCGCCTCGGTATCCGCGTCGCCCTCGTCGGGATCGCGGGTGGTGAGGGAGTTGCGTGCGTCGTTGGCAGCGGTGCCGCGCTCTCGCCACGCCTCTTCGATCAGAGTCCAGAACCGGCTTTCATCAGAGCCATTCTCGCCCATTGGGAGATCGTGCCCGTTCGCCTCGGGTTAGTCATTAGCAAAGGGCGATGTGGCTCGCGGCAATGGCTTCGATCTGTACAGCGCAACCATCACTGCGGTTGGTCCTTCTAGCGATAGCTGAGTTCCCGCGTCGCCCTAGGGCACTCGCAAGTTCGCTTGCCCGCTGCTCGCCACGAGCTCGGACGCCGGCAAAGCAAGAAGCGTGCACAGCTTCCGCGCCGGCGCGGCGCGGGCCCTCCGTCAGCAAGCACGGTCAGCTCATGTCCCGACACCACGACCAGCGCCGTCCCCCTGCTGCGATGCGCGATGCTCAGAGATCAGGCAAGAGCACATCGTCGTCGGTCTAACAGTCGGGCGGTTCAGCGGCGGATGCAAGAGTGAGCGTACCAACTCGACGCTCACTGGCCACGAGTCCTGCCACCTTGGGCTGGTGAATAGCGAATCTGCTAGATTGATGCAGAAGGAGTCTTCGTGGGATACGAGCTTTCGGAAGGTGACCGTGACTTCATCGCGCGCCAGCTTGCGGCATCTCGACGGCGCAAGCTTCAGGCTTTCAAAGCCAGTAGTGTCTCGGCGACCATCGCTGTTTTTGCTGCCGGGATTCCTGGGCTCGCCGCACTCTGGTTCATCGGGAACAACACGTTAGCTGTTGGTGTGGCAGCGCCCGGGATGCTCGCGGCAGTGTACGTGTTTCGTCGCATGCATCCCGATTTCGCGAGGTGAGGCGCGCGGGGAGCTGGCGGGGTCAGACGAGGCCGAAGCGGTCGCGGTTTTCGCCGACGAAGGTCACGTAGTACTCGCTCTCGCGGTGGCCTTCGAGCTCGCCTTGTTCGACGGCGGCTTCGAGCGCGCGCTTGATGTCGCCGATGAGGCGGGAGGGCGGGAGCGCGAAGGTTTCCATCAGCAGGTTGCCGACGCCCTTGGGCAGGGGTGGCACGACGGCGTCCTCTTCGGCGAGCATGTTGATGCGCTCGGAGAGTTCGTCGATCATCGAGATGCCGCGGCGCTTTTTTTCGGGGCGCTTGGTGGTGATGTCGGCGCGCGAGAGGCAGAGCAGGTCGTCGAGGTAGGGCCCGATCTCGCGGGCGAAGCGGCGCACGGCGCTGTCGGTCCAGCTGCCGTCGTACTGACTGGCGCGCAGGTGGTGCAGCACGAGGAAGCGGATTTCGTCGCGCAGGGTGTCGTCGGCGCGGAACAGGTGCTCGCGCCGCTCGAGCTTGTCGAACATGCGCGCGCCGACTTCCGCGTGGCCGAAGAAATGCACCTCGCCGCTCGGCGAGATGGTGCGGGTGCGCACCTTGCCGATGTCGTGAAACAGGGCAGCCCAACGCACTTCGAGTCGATGGGTGCTCTGCGTCACCACCTGCTTGGTGTGCTTCCAGACGTCCTTATGGCGCCACTCGCCATCACCAAAGCCCACCATCGCCTTCACTTCGGGCAAGAGGGTGTCGAGCAGGCCGCCGACGAGTAGCGCGTCGAGGCCAAGATCGGCATGGGTGCCCATCATCACGCGATCGAGCAAAACGCGCGTTTTCGAGGCGCCCAGCGCGCGCACGTCGTCAGCGCACACCAAAACTACGGGTTCGCTCGAAACCCCTGCTTCGGCAAAGGCGACGGCGCGCGCGAACGCGGCCTCGGCCTTCGTGGGATCGGCGCTCGTGCGCGGCTCGACGGGTCGAGTTTGTACGGGGTGCGCCGGGCGCACCGCGCGACGACGCACCTGCTCAGGGCCGGCCAAAGCTGGCTCGGGGTTCTTGGAAGAAATTGGCTCGCGTGCCATCAGATCAATCGGTCTCTGCTGAAACTCCTCACCAGGGACGCGGCGAAGAGGGCGGCTCCTTAGCATACCGCTGCCAGAAAACGTGACGGCAGTGTTACCGAAAGCGTTAGCAGCCCGGTCAGCAAAGGCGAGCCCGGGTAGGAGAAAGCGCCGAAAAATCAGGCCCAGTTGGGACCGAACGGCTACGCTAAGGAGCTCGCATGGCAGCGATCGTCCCAGAACAACACGGCCGGGACACGGGTCGGCTCCTTAGCCGGATCCTGTGCGGTTTGTTCGGGCTGATCGGGGCGATTCCGCTGCTCGCCGTGCTCTTGGTGCGTTCGCCGCCGATGCAAGCCTGGGCCGCCGCGGAGACCGCCAAGATCTTGCGCGAAGAGCTCGGCGTCGAGGCGAGCTACGACGTGCGGCTCGAGCTCGTACCGCTGCGCCTCAGCATCCGGCAGATCGTGGTGCCGGGCTCCGACGGCGCTGGGCCGGTGCTCGAAGCGGAGGCGATCTCGGTAACGCCGCGCGTGTTCTCGCTGGTCGCGGGCAAGCTCGACGCGGGCGACATCGAAATCGAGCGACCCGTCACGCGGCTGGTGTTCGAGGGCGGCAAGCTCAAGAACCTGAAGTACCGACTCAAACCCAGAAAGACCCCCTCGACGTCGGGCAAACTCGAGCGCGCGCCCTTCACGTCGTTGGCGATGACCGAAGCGGCCCTCGACGTCACCTGGGACGGCATGCGCGTCGACAGCGAATCCGTCGACCTGGACCTGATCGCCGAGCCCGGCATGGCCTTCGAGCTCGCGCTGCGTTTGGCCGAGGGCACGGTCGTCACCGAGCGCACCAAGGGCGAGCTGCATGACACCACCAAGCTCTCCAAGGAGGCGCGCAAGGCGCTGAAGGAGACGGAAGGAAAGCCCGGCGGTCCGGCGCCGCCCAAGCTCGCGATCGACGAAGACGCTGTCTGCCGCTTGGATCTGCGGCTCTCGCACACGCCGGATCAACTCACGGTGCGGCGGCTCTCGCTTTCGGGAGTGCTGGATCACGACCCAGCCAAGGGCAGCCGTCCGTCGTGCCAAGCCGTAGCGGACGACGGCAACCCGTACAATGTGTTGGCCCGCCTTTCGAGTGTGCGCGCCAACCTCAAGAGCAAGACGGTCAACGGCCACGCGACGCTGCGCATGCCCGCGGCGCTCTTGAACCGCTTCGTCAACGCGCCGCCGTTCACGGGCTGGGTCGCGTTTTCGGGCGAGATCAACCACGACGGCCTCACGCGCTTGCCGCAGATCACCGGCCGCACGCACGGCTCCGGGCTCACTGCCGACGGCATCGCGATCGCGCACGACTTCTCCGCCGACGTCCAGGTCGTCGCCGACACGATCCGGATCCCCACGTTCAAGATGCAGTACGCCGACGCGGACGTCACCATCACGGGCGGGCGCATCGAACCCTTCAAGAAGAACGCGCCCATCTACACCGAGAAGGTCGACACACACGGCATGACGTTCCCGGGTCTGATGCGCGACCTCGACGTCACCCCGAACACCATCGTGCAGTGGGACCTCGAAACCGCGGTCGTCACCGACGTGCGCGGCACGCTGAGCCCGTTCTTGCTCGACGCCGACGTGAAGGCCGAGACCGCGAACTTCGAGGTCACGAACGGCGCCTGGCACGACCCGAAGCGCAAGCACATGATCGGGGTGGGTAGCGCCACGGTGCGCGGCCAAATCAAAGTCGATCTCGACGCCTTTCGGCTCGTCAACACCCGAGCCGAGTTCGGGAGTAGCTTCGTCAACACCAGGCTCGTGTCGATCGGCTACGACGGCAGCCTGCAGCTGATCGTGCCACCCCAAGGTGCGAGCATCGATCTTCGGGACATCTCGCCGCTGGTATCGATCCCGATGGCAGGCAGGGCGCAGATCGACGCCGAAATGACCGGCGTCGCGCCAGACGTGGTGATGACCGGTAACACCTCGGTGGACGGATTCGTGTTCGGGGGGTTCCCGCTGGGCGACATCGTGCGCTCGAAGTTTCGTTTCGTACCGCTGAAGCTCGATCTTACGGACGTGGTCGCGAAGAAGGGTTCGAGCCCCTACCGCGCGAGCTCGGCGCACCTCGACTTCGATACGAGCGCCACCGTCAAGGTCGACGCTTTGGTCGACAGCCCTTCGCTCGACATGCGCGACTTTCTGGCGATGTGGGGCTTCGAGAACGACGTGCGCTGGACGCACCTGCGCGGTCACGGCACCACGAAAGCCCAGGTGCGCTACCTGCTCGGCGGTCCCGAAGACCGCTGCGGGGGCGGCAACCTGCGTGTCATCGGCAGCTCACTGTTCGATCGCTTCGAGGCCTTCGAAGAACGCTACGACTCCGGCAGCGCCGAGTTCGACTTTCGTTGGACCGACTTCGCCGCCAGCTATCGCGGCATGTCCGTCGACGTCCCGACCTTCCAGCTGAGCAAGGGCGGCGGAGTCATGGCCGGGGCGTTCCGCATGCGGCCCGGAGCCAAGATCGAGGGCAAGCTCGTGGGAACCGCCGTCCCCATTTCGAAGATCGACGCCATGGGCGACCGCGTCGCCAACGTCGAAGGCGAAGTCACGACGGCCGTCGGCGAAATGTCTGGCACGCTCGACGCCGTGCGCATCGTCGCGAGCGGATCTACCTCGGCGATCAAGCTCGGCGAACACGTGCTCTTGCCGTCGGAGGCCAGCGTCCGACTCGAACCCCGCGCGCGCCCTCTCGAGAGCGCCGGCACGAGCCGCTGCGGCCAGCCGATCCCGGGGCCGTTCGACCAGGCGCGCTACGAACGCGACGAAGAACAGGGCACGTTCTACGTCACGGGGCAGGCCTTCGGGGGCCAGGCCAAGTTCAAGGACCTCGAGCTCTCGGCGCAACGCGCGAAGGTATGGCGCGGCAAGACCCAGCTCCATAACTTCAACCTGGCGGCAGCGCTCGAGCTGTTCGCGCCGGGCAGTGCCCCCGACTTCAGCGGTACGCTCAGCGGCGACGTCGAGATCGGCTCTTACCCGCTCGCCGATCCCGCGAGCGCGGACGTCAAGCTCTCGGTAAGCGCCTTCGAGGCTCGGCAGGCGGGGCTACAGGCCAAGGTCGTCTCGCCCAAGAGCCGCATCAAGCTCGCGCATCGCTCCCTCAGCCTCGAGAACCTAGCGCTCGCGGTCACCGCTCCCGGCGGCCAGAGCGGCGTGTTCGACGTGCGCGGCGAACTCAAGAATCTCGGGAAATCCGCCGAAGTCGACGCCGAGCTTCGCTTGCGACCGACAGATCTCTCGGCGTTCACCAGCCTGGTCCCCAAGGTCGAACGCGCCAAAGGCCGTGTCGACGCCACCTTCCGCGTCAACGGCGACCTCGCGCGCCCGAACTTCGCCGGCGGTCTCAGCATCCAGAGCGGTGAAGTCGAAGTCAAAGGCCTGAAAGCACCGATCTCGGACCTCAACGTCGAGGTGCAAATCGATCCGACGCAGGTGCGCGTCACGCGCGGCAGCGCTCGCATCGGCAGCGGCGAACTCGAGCTCACCGGCCGCGCCCCCATCCAGGGCACCAGCCTCGGCACGGCGCGCGCCGACCTCCAAGTGAAGGGCCTCTCCCTCGCCCTCGAGGACGGCATCCGCGTCACCCTCGATTCGAAGCTGCGCGCCGTCTACGAACCCAGCCGGAGCGAAACCGGCCCGAGCCCGCTCCCGAGCATCAGCGGCGACGTCACCGTCACCTCCTTCGACTACACGCGCCCCATGAGCATGACCGCCGACCTCTCGACGCTCGCCCAACGCGGGCAGCGCACCGAGGTCGAAAGCTACGATCCCGAGCGCGACGTCGTCGAGTTCGACATCCAGCTCCGCTCACTGCGCCCGCTCCACATCGAAAACGAGCTGCTCGAAACCGATCTCATGGTCGACGACACCGGCCTCCGCCTCAAAGGCACCAATCAGCGCTTCGGCATGCTGGGCCGCCTCAAGTTCAAGCCCGGCGGTCAGATCAGCCTGCGCAGCCACGAGTTCGAGATCCGCCAAGGCTGGGTGCGTTTCGACGACCTGAGCCGCATCGAGCCCCAAGTCGACGTCACCGCCGTCACCGACTATCGCCGCTTCGAGGATGTCAGCAGCGCCGAAACCGCGGGCGCCGGCTCGGTCTCCTCCGGCAACGTCGCGTCGAGCTCCATGGGCGGCCAATGGCGCATCAACCTGCACGCCTACGGCGACCCCGAGAACCTGAAGATCGACCTCACCAGCACCCCGAACCTGCCCCAAGACGACATCTTCCTACTCCTCACCGTCGGCCTCACCCGCGCCGAGCTCGACCAAAACCGCAGCGCCGCCGTCGGCAGCAGCGTCGCGCTCGAAGCCCTCGGCACCCTCAGCGGCGCCGACCGCGCCGTCAAAGACGCCGTCCCCGTCATCGACAACGCCTCCATGGGCAGCGCCTACAACCCCAAATCGGGACGCACCGAACCCACCATCACCATCGGCAAACGCCTCGCCGAGCAACTCCGCGCCCAAGTCACCACCGGCCTCAGCGACTCCAGCAAAGTCGAGAGCAGCCTGCGCTGGCAAATGAACCCCCAAGTCAGCGTCGAAGGCTCCTACGGCAACGTCAACGATATCTCCAGCTCCGCGTTCGGCAACGTCGGTGCCGACATTCGCTGGCGGCTAGAGTTCGACTAAACAATCCGGACCACTTTACTAGCCTCGTGGCCTGTGAGCGCCGGTCCGCCGTCTTGCATTTTTCTTTTCGCTAGCTGAGATCCGATGTCGCCAACGAGCTCCCCGTGAGTTTGGCTTGCCGCGCCTGCGTGCTGGCGTTTGCCTCTCGACACGAGAAAGGCCCGGCGCGCCAACGCAAGCTTGTTACTATCGCTAGGGCGATCCACGCCGTAGAGTTTTCGGAGCACCAACAGTGCCTGACGAGGAAGTCCCGATGTCGATGAACGGTTGGTTCCGGAGCGTATCCGAAAAGGCCCTGGCGTTGCTCGACGACGACCCCTCGTTGGTCGAAGTGTTGGTGCGCTACGACCCAGAAAATCCGGCACACTCCTTTGTTCTCGATCCGAAAATGCTGTCGACCATTCCCCCTGACTTCACATGAAGCGCGATGACTGACTTCGTGAGCGAGTACCAGGGATTTGCCGAGGCATACTTGGGCCGGGACCTGCGCGCTAGTGACGGAATATCGGAGGCAACGCTGCGTGCGACTGAGCGGCGCCTCCGGCTCCGCCTGCCAAGGTCCTTGCGGCATTATTACCGCCGGACCGGGCGCTGCGATCCGTTGAACCGGGTACACAACCAGCTACGTTCTCCGATCGACCTCTGCGTCGATGATGGCTTCCTGGTGTTCATGGACGAGAATCAGTCGGTCGTATCGTGGGGCCTACGCCTCGATCGAATCACCGAGGAGGACCCTGTCGTGTGGCAGCGAAACAACACGCCGCCGGTCGCCTGGTACTCCGAACGGAAGCGCTTCGTGGCGTTCCTTCGAAGCATGTTCAACTGGTATTCACGGCACGGCGTTTTCAGCTCGCCGTAGGCATCGCTGGTTTCGACAGTCCGGACGCTGGCCTGCGCGTCTGCGTTGGTCTGCTGACCAGAGGCAGCCGACCGCGTGATCTTGGCGGCTACGAAGGGGCGGGAGACACATTTGATCTCGGAAGGTTGCCCCAACCACTTAGTTTAGGTGCAGACCGGCTGCATTCGACTTCCTCTCGCTGCGACAAGATGTGACCAATCATGAGATCCGGCGTACTCGAGAAAGATGGGCTTGGGGCTGTACGTGCTGGGCGTCGCGAGCGTCGCGCTCACCCCGAGCGCCCATGCGCAGCGCCGCACGTACTCGAGCTACCTCATCGGTGACGACGCGCCCGGCCTGGCAGGCGCCTACGTGGCGCTCGCGAGTGATGCCTCCGCGGTGTTGCACAATCCGGCCGGTATGGCGTGGGTGCCGCGGGGCGCGCTGAGCTCGAGCCTGTGGGGAGCCGAGGCAGCGCTCGCGCTCACCGATGGCCGTTAGCCCGCAGGGCCCCGAGATTGGCGGCGATTACCGAAGTCGGCGACCCATTGCCGGAACGCGTGCTAGGGAATCCGCAAAAGAAAGGTCTTCGCTCCGTGAACGTTCGTTTGGTCAAAGAGCTCCGCTTCGAGGCGGCACACCGGTTGCCTCGTGTTCCAGAAACCCATAAGTGTTTTCGCCTGCACGGCCACAGCTTCAAGATCGATCTGAGCGTGGAGGGGCCCGTCGACGAGAAGACCGGGTGGTTCATCGACTACGCTGTCATCGACGACATCTGGCAACCGCTGCACGACAAGCTCGACCACAACTACCTGAACGAGGTCGAAGGGCTCGAGAATCCGACGAGCGAGAACCTGGCTCGCTGGCTTTGGGAGCACATCAAACCGGCACTACCGTCGCTCACCATGGTCACCGTGCACGAGACCTGCGACGCGCGCTGCGAGTATCGCGGATAGTAAACGGCTCGGCGACGGTCGCGCGTCTACGGTATTGCCCCAAGGTTGACCCGCGGTCAAATCGGGCCGGCGCTCGGTGACGCAGCGGGGCGCCTGCAGGACTCGTAAATCGAGTCGCGCCACTGGAGCAAGTCGGGGTAGTCACCCGCCAGATCGGGACGCGTCCACACCCGACGCTGCGCGGGCTCGAGTCGCCAGTGCCGATCGCTGACGGGGGTAACGAGCTGCAAGCACGTCGCGACGATGATATCGGCGTAGCTGAACCGATCGAGCAGGAACTGGCGGCCAGCGCTGCGGCGGCGGAGCTCGTCGAGCACTACGCGCACTCCCTCACGATCGGCCGCGAGCGAGCCGAAGTCGAGCGCATACTTGCGGGCGAACCAGCGCGTGCCGAAGCGCGCGAGCGGGCGCAACCCACTCGCGACCGGTGCCGGTACCCAGCTCGGCCAGCTCGCGTCGAGCGCGCTAGGGTCCGCGAGCAAGGCGTCGACGAGCAAGCTGCGGCCCAAGTTCATGGCTCGCTCGGCGAGTGAATCGATTTCGGCGATCGCGGACGTCAGCTCGTCGGGGATCAGGCGCTCCCCGCTGCCCACGGAGTCGGCGTAGCAGGCGATGTCCCAACTGGTGCGGTAGCGACGCTCTCCGGCGAGCAGCAGCGGTACGGTGACGCGCCCGCGGGGCCAGCCGGCGAGGTGTCGCAACCGAAGCTCGTTCAGGAAGGGGTCGTGCTGGAGGGTGCGGTAGCTGATGCGGTGATGGTCGAGCACCCAGCGCGCGCGTTCGGACCAAGGTGAGTAGCGCAGGGAAACGAGCGTGACGACGTCACTCACGCGCACACCTGCTGATTTTCGGTCGGGTTCTCACAGTCTACGGACACTGCCACCCAGTCGCCCCCGTCACAACAGCAACAAGCCTGCCCCTACGCAGCTTGCGGCAGAGGCAACAGCGGCCGGGAGCGAATCATGGTTGCTCGAGCATGGCGACAGCGCAGTGGCCATCGGCGCCGCAGATGGCGGTGATGCCCTCCGGCTGGGCAGGACTGCAGGCGGGACAGGGCAGCAGCAAGCCGCCGCACAGTTCTTCCGTGATGAGCTCGTAGTCCGTGGAAACCGCCACCCAACTGGTCTCGCCGCACGATTCGCAGCACCCTAGCCCACCGCGTAAGCGACAGTCGGCGTCGGAGTTGCAGGCCGAGACGTCGCTCTTGCGCACATCGTACACTTCGCAGCTGCCCTCGTTGCAACGCGCACCGTATTGGGCGACTTCGTCAGAGGGCGGACAGGAGACGCAATCCACACCCGCGCACTGGATCCCTGTGTAGCTCGCGTACTCCGAGTTCACGGCGACTAGGTCCTCGCCGCTCTCGACACCGCAGAAGCCACAACAGCCGTGGTCGATCACGCACTCCTGGGAGGTTTCGCAGGCGGTGCGCCCATTGGGATCGCAGACCGCCAAGCAGTCTTCGAGGGTATCGAAACGGTTCTCGTTGCCATCGCAGCCGCCATAGGTGAACTGCTCACAGCGGCCGGTCTCGACGTTGTAACCGTAAACCGAGAACGCGGCGTTGCAGACTCCGCTTTCGAGCGGCAAGCGACAGCGGTCGTCCGGGGGTCCGCCGCCGCTGCCCGTCGTGCCGCTCCCCGTGCTCGACGCGCCGCCGCTCGAGCCAGAGCTAGTGACGCTGACGGTGACCGCAGTCGAGCCATCGCTCGAGCCGTCGCTACTGCCCCCGTTCGACGAACTGCCGCCCGCCGCACTGCCGCCACCGCCGTCGGCACCTGTGCCACCGCTGCCATCGGAGCTCGTGCCGCCGCTGCCAGCGTCGTCATCGAAAACGTCAGAGTTCGCCTTGCCGCCACAGGCCAACGAAAGGCTAGCGACCAAGCCAACGAGCATGGCTGCCCGCCACGCAGCAAACGAGGGGACGCGCAGAGACAACTCGGTGGCACTGTGTCGCGGCATGCCGCGAGTTACAGCAACTTTCGTGCCTGCCGGATTTGCTCGGGGGTTCATTGGCTTGTTGGCGTGCCAACTTCGAAGCGTGCCACTCACCCGGACATGGCTGTCGCTGTACTAGCAAGCATTCTGCGCGAAAATCAGGGCAGCGAAAACCGACTCAAGAAGGCCCAGCCCGCGTCGGCATCCCCCGGTGCGTGGCCACCACCTTGAATGGTGCACAGGCCAATCTCGACGCCCGCGGCGCACTCCGTGTGGTAGACGCAGCCGCCGTCGGTGGTCGTCGTTTCGGAGCAGGCGTCGATCTCCGCCCAGCGCGCGAGGCTCTGCTCGGCCCCCAAGAACGTGACGCGATTGCCCGAGCCGCGGCCACCCTCGTAGGGCACGGCTGTATCGTTCGTGCCGCGCGACGAAAGCACGGCGATCGGTCGCGACGGCGCGCACGCCGGGTCTTCGGGGTCGAGCATGTCGAAGGACGCCGGCGCCGCGGCGGCGATCACATCCGCTGCTTCACACGCCATGAAGTACGACATGCCCCCTCCGTTGGAAAAGCCCGTCACGTACACACGCTTCAGATCGACACAACCGTCGGCCGCGATCGAGTCGATCATGGCCCGCGTGAACGCCACGTCGTCCACGTCCTTCGAGTTCGTGCAACACTGGCCGATGTTCCAAGCATTCTCGGTACCGTCGGGGAACGCGATCAAGAACCCTTCGCGGTCAGCGACAGCTCGATAGCCAGAGCTGGATGCCTGCTGCATGCCGGTGCCCCCAAGTCCGTGATAGTCGAAGACGAGGGACATCGGGGTCGTGCCATCGTAGCCAGTGGGCACGTGCAAGATGTACGAGCGACTGGCGCCATCGACATCGAGCGTGCGGTTGTTGTCGCCGCTCGCAAGCGTCGAAGCCGTACAGTTGCCGGCGCGGACACCGCCGCTCGTCTCGGACCCTCCAGAACCTCCCGCGCTCGAACTCGCGGTGCTCTCCGCTCCACCCACCCCCGTGGTGCTCGAAGCCACCGCTCCACCAGCGCTCGTGAGCGTGCTGCTCGTCGGATGGCTGCCGTCGCTCGAGCTGCCCTCGCCGGTCGTGATTGCGCTCTGACCCGTCGACGTCGAGCTGGAGGTTGCGCTCGTGGTCGTCACGCTAGCGCTGGACCCAAGCGTCGCGCTGCTAGCTGTGGCGCTGGTCGCACCAGGTGTACCGGTCACGGCAGTGACAGCAGTCGTGCCATTCGACTGCGCTTCGCTTGCAGGTTCTTCAGAGCTCGAGCAAGCGCCAACGAGCAACGAAACAACTACCCAACACACTCGTTTCACTCGAATCGACGACGTCAGCATGTGCGCACCAGTGTACGTACAAATGCCCGCACGAGACGCTCACGATCGCGAGCGCACAGCTCGTGCACCAGCAACGAACAATGATAGTCGAAAGGGGGCGACGCGTTTGACATCCCCGATGCAGGGCAAGCCGCAGCGACGCTGCGAGCGCGGGTCGGAAGGACCTTCGCTGCTCGCCGTGGCGTCGATCAGCAAGCGCCGCCATACTCCTAGTTCATGACCAGCGTACTCCTACCGGCTGCCGAGACTTGCGGCGGGCACCTGTCAGCACGAGGGGGGGGCGTCGCTGCTGTCACTCCCCCCGGTCGCCATTCTTCGACTACTCTAGCCGGCGTGAAGCTTCACGGACGACCCCATGACGCTTAGTGCGGCACGCCTGCTCGCGGTCGGCCTGGCGGGGTTTCTCTTGGGCGGAGCGTGCGGTGGGCTCGGCCCCCACACGGGCAGCGAAACCAATTTCCTCTCGAGCTGCGATGCCAGCTGCGACGCGGGCCTCACCTGCCTGTGCGGCGTTTGCACGCGACCCTGCTCGAGCACGGACGAGTGCACCTCGCTCGGTTCTGGTACGGAGTGCACGACCGAGGTGGAGCCGCCACCCAATCGGGTCTGCCCCGACCAAGAAACGGCATTCTGCGATCGCCCATGTAGCGACGATGCCGACTGCTCCGCGCTCGGCGGTGCGTTCCGCTGCCAGAACCGCTCCTGCCGCGAGCCGGACGCACTCACGCCGCCGGGCTGCACCACGACGACGCTAACCGTCGGCGACAACGAGCGCACGGTCGAGGTCGGAGACACGACGCGCAACTACGTCGTCTACGTGCCCGAGAGCTTCACGCGCACCACGGCGGCCCCGCTAGTGCTCGATTTCCACACCCTCGGGGGCAACCCCGCGGGCGAAGCCGAGAACTCGGGCTATCGGGAGCTCGCCGACCAGGAGGGGCTCATCGTCGCCTGGCCCGAGGGGATCGACGGCGCCTGGAACATCGGCCCCTGCTGTACCAGTTCGCGCGAAGTCGACGACGTGGCGTTCGCGCGGGCGTTGGTCGAACAGATCCAAAACGAAGCCTGCATCGACCTCGAGCGCGTCTACGCAGTCGGCGTCGCTATGGGCGGCGGCATGGCGTACCAGTTGGCGTGCAACGCCGCAGATGTCTTCGCAGGCATCGCTGCCAGCTCGTTCGACCTCCTGGCGGAGGCGGACCAACCCTGCCAGCCGAGCGAGCCCGTGACGGTAATTTCGTTCCGCGGGACCGCGGATGCGCTCGTCCCCTACGAGGGCGGCGCTCAGCCCGCCCCGAATCTGCCCGACGTGACCATGAACTTCCTGGGAGCCGTCGCTACCTTCGAGCGCTGGGCCGAGCTGAACGAGTGCAGCGGCTCTCCCAGCGAGCCGGACGCCAACGGTTGCTCCACTTACTCGAGCTGCGCCGAGGGCGTGAACGTAACCTTGTGCACAAGCGAAGGCGGCATGACGGATTGGGGCAGCGCCGAACTCGGATGGGCTCGAATGAGTCAGCCGTGAGCCCCTACTTGCAGGTGATCTCGACCTTCGTCGTCTGAGTGCCCGTCGCGCTCACGCCCGCCTGATTGATCGCCTTGCCCCAGGAGGTCTTGGCGATGTCCTCCGGGAACGTGCTCGTGAGGTCGACGTCTTCGTTCTTGAAGACCTGTCCACTGCCCGTTTCGCCTGGAGGAGCCACCCCGTAGCCGAAACCCTCGCCTTTGCCCGGGGCTTTGCACTTCATCGTCAGGGTACCGCCTCCGGTGACGCTCGTCTCGTCGAGCTTCATCTTCAAACCGTCGAGCGTGAGTGTGGCCGTGATCTTGCTCGGAAGCTTCTGGGTGGGGGGAGTGCACGTCAAGCCTGGCATCTTCACGCTGGTGACGCCGAGCGTGCGCGTGCCCTTCCCCGTGAGCTCCCAGTCGTCTTTGCCCGGCGAGCTCTTGCCCGTCAGTTTGATCGCCGGCATCGCGATGTGATAGGTGTACTCCGCCGGGCCGCCCTTGATCGTGAGGTCGGTCTCTTCCGAGACTTTCACGGTAGAGCCGTCGATCACCTTCTTCAAGAGCTCGCGAACGGCTTTGGCCTGCTCCTTGTAGCGTTCAGCCTCCTCGGCCGCGATCTCCGAGTACAGGCGCTTCCAATACGCTTCTTTGTCCTTTGCGCAGAGCTTGCGGTGCCCTTCTTCGTGCTTGAGCGCGAAATCGCCTAGCTCCTTGCACGCCGCACCGGCAGCGACGTCCTTCAGGTCTTGTGGGTTGTTTTCGCAGGTCCCGTCCTCGAGACCGATCGCCTCAGGCCCATTGTCGCCTGGCACCTTGGGCACCCTCGCCTTGGCTTTTTCTTTGGTCCACACCTCTTTGGAGACGTCCCGAACCGAGCGGCGCGACACTGGATTGTTCGGCTCTTTCTTCTTGAGCTGTCGCTGCGCCTCTTCGGCGTCAGCCACCGTTTTGGACAGCTCCCTCATGAACTTCTCGAGGTAGACGGCGTTCTTGAGCTCCTGCTGAATGCTCTCGAGATTCTTGCAAGTGCACGCCTTGGGGGCGGCGGACGCCAGCGCAGGGCACGCGCACACCAGAACGGCAACCACGACAGCAGCGAGCTTCATGTTCTGACGGTACTGGACAAAGTTCATCACTGACAAGTGATCTCTAGCTTCACCTTCTGGGTGCCAGTGGCGACCACGCCGGTTTGGTTGATGGCCTTACCCCAAGGGGTCTTCGCGATGGTCTGCGTAAAGTCGCTGACGCGCTGCACATCTTCGCCCTTGAACACCTCGCCGCTACCCGTATCGCCGGGAGGCGCTACCCCCATACCGATGCCGTGGCCTTTGCCAGAAACCTTGCACGTCATGCTGAGCGTGCCGCCTTCACTCACGCTCGTCTCGTCGAGTTTCATCGTCAGACCGTCGAGCTCGAGCGTACCGGTTAGCTTGCTCACGAGCTTCTGAGTGGGAGGCGTACACGTCATGCCCGGCAACTTCACGCTGGTGACAGCGAGCGTGCGCCTTCCCGTGCCGGTGAGCTCCCAGGCGTCCTTCCCGGGAGAGCTTTTGCCCGCCAGTTTGAAGGCAGGTGTCGAGATCCGGTACTTGTTCTCCGTCGAACCGCTGCTGATCGTGAGGTCGGTTTCTTCCGAGACTTTCACCGTGGAGGCATCGATCACCTTCTTCAAGAGCTCGCGCAAGGCCTGGGCCTGGGCCTGGTAGCGATCAGCCTCCTCCTTGGCGATCTCCGAATACAGGCGGTCCCAGTAGGGGCCCACGCCCATGTTCGTGCACAGGTTGCGGTGCGCTTCCTCGTGCGCGAGCGTGATCGTACCGATCTCTTTACAAGAAGCGCCGTCGGCGAGCGCCTTGAGGTCCGCAGCCACGTTGGTGCAAGT
>Ga0315910_10001549_pt1 | contig 21009 bp, 21 predicted proteins | sample EdamamesoilMG_FD_204470 | JGI IMG/M metagenome (GOLD analysis project Ga0315910, IMG submission 204470) | Garden soil microbial communities collected in Santa Monica, California, United States - Edamame soil | ecosystem: Environmental > Terrestrial > Soil > Garden | place: USA: California...
GACCGTGCCTTCGAAGAAGCGGATCGCGCCGTTGGCGTCCTCCACCACGCGCGCGTTCTCCGAAATCCAGATCACGCTGCCGTCGCGCCGGTAGACCTGCGATTCGAAGCCGCTGATCCTGCCCTGCTGCCGCATCAGGCGCAGGAACTCCTCGCGCCGGCCGTATTCGACGTAGACCTGGCGCTCGATATCCTGCAGCGCCCCGATCAGCGCTTCCGGCGATTCGAATCCGTAGATCCGCGCCAGCGCCGGGTTCGCGCTGAGGTAGCGGCCCTCGGGTGTCGTCTGGAAAATTCCTTCGAGCGCGTTCTCGAAGATGCTGCGGTAGCGGAGCTCGGCATCCCGCAGCGCCTGCTCGTCCTCGCGCTGGCGCGTGACATCCTGGATGAAGCCCTGGATCGCCTGAAGGCGCCCGTCGGGGCCGAATATGCCCGAACCGCGCTCCAGCACCCAGCGCGGCGTTCCGTCCGCGCGCACGATGCGGTACACGACGTCGAAACGCCGGTTGGCGGCCACGGCGTCGCGGATCGCCAAGCGCACGCGGGCACGGTCCTCGGGGTGCGTGACCTCGTCGTAGGAGATGCGGCTGTTGAACAGCAGGTCCTCGGCGCCGTAGCCGGTCAGCGCCTTGCAGCCTTCGCTCACGAACTCCATGGTCCAGAATTCGTCGTCCCGGCAGCGGTAGACCATGCCGTCGAGCTGGCTCAGCAGGGTTTTGAGCATCCGCTCCTGGTCGCCGCGCGCCGGGGCGTCCGCGAGAGGATGAATCTTGCCACGCGACATGATCGCGCAGTATAGACTTGCGCGAGGGGAAACTGCAGGGAACGGCACGGGGGAGGAAGCACCTTTGGTATCGGTTCCGGTCTGGCTGGCGGCGATCGGCGGCCTGCTGGCCGCCTGGGCGGCCTATGACAAGCTGCTGATGCCCGCGCTGCGCTGGTTCCTGGCCGGGCGCGCCAATGTGGTGCTCGAGGACGTGTCCTCGCGGCTGCGCATCGGCATACGCCCCTTCCAGCGCACGCGCCGCCAGATCCTGATTCACCGTCTGCTCGGGGATCCGAAGGTGCAGGCGGCCGTGGAGCAGCATGCGGCGCAGAACAAACTGCCGCTGCCGGCGGTGCTGGCCACGGTGGAGCGCTATGCGCGGGAAATCGTCCCGGCATTCAACGCCTACCTCTACTTCCGCATCGGCTACTGGATCGGCCGCAAGGTGGCGCAGGGGCTGTACCGGGTGCGCCTGGGGTTCGTCGACACCGAAGCGCTGAAGAAAGTCCCCGAAAACGCGACCGTGGTATTCGTGATGAACCACCGATCGAACATGGACTACATCCTCGCCGGCTACCTGGCGGCCGACCAGGCCGCGCTCTCCTACGCGGTGGGCGAGTGGGCGCGCACCTGGCCGCTGTCGGCGCTGATCCGCTCGATGGGTGCCTACTTCGTGCGCCGCAACTCGAAGGACGAACTCTACCGGCGCGTGCTCGAGCGCTATATCGTGATGGCGACCCAGGCGGGCGTCCCGCAGGCAGTGTTCCCCGAAGGCGGCCTGACGCGCGATGGCCTGATGCGCGAGCCCAGACTGGGCGTCGTGGACTACATGTTGCGCGGGTTCTGGCTGGACGGCGCGCGCGACCTGGTGTTCGTGCCGCTCGGGCTGAATTACGACCGGGTGCTGGAGGACCGCACGCTGCTGTTGTCGAATGACCCCAACGCGCGCAAGCCGAACCGTTTCTGGGCCGTCTGGAACACCCTGGGGTTCGTGACCAACAACCTGCGCCTGATGCTGAAGAGCGACTGGCACCGCTTCGGCTACGCCTGCGTCAACTTCGGCGCGCCGGTGTCGATGCGCGAATACTGCACGCTGCGCGGGCTGGATTTCCAGAAGCTGCAGGGGGATCAGCGCAAGCGCGCGATCGGCGAACTCGGCACGCACCTGATGGCGCGCGTCGGCAGCATCGTGCCGGTGGTGCCGGTGCCGCTGATCGCCTCGGTTCTGCTCGCCAACAGCCCGAAACCGATATCGGAATTCGAGCTCAAGGCCGCCGTCGAGCAGCTGATCGAGAAGCTCGAGGCCGCGGGCGCGCATGTCTATGTCCCGCGCAAGGACCTCGACTACGCCGTCACCGTGGGCCTGCGCATGCTCACGCTGCGCCGCCTGGTCGAAGAAAAGGACGGGCTGTTCACCGGGCGGGCGCCCGACCTGCCGCTCATCCGCTATTACGCGAATTCAATCGCCCATCTCTTGCGATGAAGAAGCACCTGGTCCGGATCGTCTTCGGGCTGTCGATCACGCTGTTTTTCATCGGCCACGCCGCGCGCCTCTACGAAATCGGCTTCATCGACCGGCTCGACAACATCATCTATGACGCCCGGCTGCGCCTGACCATGCCGGGCAAGGGAGACCCGGCCATCGTCATCCTGGACATCGACGAGAAAAGCCTGGGCGAAATCGGCCGTTGGCCATGGAGCCGCAACGTGATGGCGAGGCTGATGGACAAGCTGTTCGACAAGCACGGCGTCGCGCTCGTCGGCTTCGACATCGTCTGGGCGGAGCGCGACACCAGCTCGGGCATGGAGGTGCTCGACGCTCTGGCGCAGGGGGAGCTGAAGAACGCGCCGGACTTCCAGTTGGCGTACCAGCCGCTGCGCGCCAGGCTCGATTTCGACAGCCTGTTCGCGGCCAGTCTCAAGGGCCGGCCGGTAGTGCTCGGCTACTACTTTAACAGCGACCAGAATGCCGTCCGGGCGAACGCCATTCCGCCGCCGGTGCTGCCGAAGGACACATTCGCCGGGCGCAACATCGCGTTTACAGCCTGGAAGGGCTATACCGGCAACCTGCCGGCCTTTCTGAAGAACGCCTCCGGCGCCGGGCACTTCAATCCGCGCGTGGACGACGACGGCGTGTCCCGGCGCGTGCCCATGCTGCTCGAGTTCGACGGCGCCTACTACGAGCCGCTGTCGCTGGCGATGCTGCGTGCGCTGGTCGCCATCGAGAAGGGCGCGGTGCCCGCGGTCGAACCGGTATTTCCGCCCGGAGAAATCTCCGGCGGCAAGTACGGCGGCATGGAGTGGATCAGGGTCGGGCCCTACGCCATCCCGGTCGACCACGAAGCCGCCGCGCTGATTCCCTTCCACGGGCCGAAGGGCACCTTTGCTTATGTTTCGCTCGCCGACGTCGTCAACGACCGCATCCAGCCCGGGCAGTTGAAGGGGAAGATCGTGCTCATCGGCACCACCGCGCCGGGCCTGCAGGATCTGCGCTCCACGCCGGTGGACAGCGTCTATCCGGGCGTGGAAGTCCACGCCAACATGATTGCCAGCATGCTGGCGCAGAATTTCAAGCAAAAGCCCGCCTACATGCTGGGCGCGGAAGTCGTGCTGCTGCTGATTGGTGGCGTCGCGCTTTCTTTCCTGATCCCGATGCTCTCGGCGTTGTGGGCGACCGTGGCCGCCGCCGCAGGGGCGATCCTGATCACCGGGTTCGATTTCGCGGTCTGGGCGCAGGCGGACATGGTGCTCCCGCTCGCGACCTCGATCCTGATGGTCGGGTTTCTCTACACGATGAACATGGCCTACGGCTATTTCGTCGAGTCGCGCTCCAAGCGCCAGTTCACGGAACTGTTCGGCCAGTACGTTCCGCCGGAACTGGTCGACCGGATGGCTTCCGACCCTCAGAAATACACCATGGAACCGAAGGAGGCCGAACTGACGATCCTGTTCTCGGACGTGCGCGGCTTCACCGGCATTTCCGAAACGCTGCGGCCCGAACAGCTGCGCGAATACATGAACGAATACCTCACCGAAATGAGCGGCGTCATCCGCTCGAGGTATCACGGCACGCTCGACAAATACATCGGCGACGCGGTCATGGCGTTCTGGGGGGCTCCGGTCGACGACGCGCAGCATGCGCGCAACGCGGTGCTGGCCGCGCTGGCGATGCAGGCGGCGTGCGAGGCGCTTAACGGCAGGTTCGCTGCCCGCGGCTGGCCGAAGCTCAATATCGGCATCGGCGTCAATTCCGGCATGGTGCGCGTCGGCGACATGGGCTCGCAGGTGCGCCGCGCGTATACCGTCATGGGGGACGCGGTCAATGTGGCTTCCCGGCTGGAGGGCCGCACCAAGCACTATCGCGTGCCCATCCTGGTGGGCGAATCGACCCGCAATGCGGTCAAGGATGTGATCTTCAGGGAAGTCGACCGCATCAAGGTGAAGGGACGGGAAGAACCGCTCACCGTCTACGAGCCGCTGGCGCTGGAGTCCGGCGCGAGCCCGGAGCTGCGCGAGGAGCTGAAGATCTGGAACCAGACGCTGCGCGACTATCGCGCGCAACAATGGGACCGCGTCGACGTCAGCCTGCTGAATCTGCAGCGCCAGCATCCCGGCCGCGAACTGTACGGCCTGTACGCGCAAACGGTGGCGCGCTTTCGCCGCGTGCCGCCCCCGGCCGGCTGGGACGGCGTCACGGTGTTCGACGAAAAATAGGCGTTGCTAGCGGTTGCCGCGGCCGGACCGCCCGAGCGTCTTGTCGCGCAGCTTTTCGTTCATGTGCCGCAGCCGGTCGGCCATGACCGTCATGACGTGTCGCGCGAACTCGGGCGACTCGCGCACCAGCGCGTCGAACTGCGACCGGTTGATCGATATCACGCGGCAATCCGAGCGCGTGATCACGGTCGCGCTCCTGGGGGAGGAGTTGACCAGCGCCATCTCGCCCAGCAGCGCCCCCGGCGAGGCGACCTCGATCACCTCGCCGCCGACGCAGATCGCCGCCGATCCCTGCATCAGCACGTACATGGTCTGGCCGGGCTCGCCTTCGCTGAACAGCACCAGACCGGACTGCAGGTTGACCAGGTTCCGCGCGTTCTGGAAGTGCGCGACGATGTCCATAGCGCCACGATACTACCCGGGGCGCCGGTTGCGAAACGAGGCGGCCGGAACGCAATCCAAGGTTCTGATTCCGGCTGGATTTGGCGGCACCGGCCGGGCGCGAACCGCCGCAGGCGATGCCGCGCCCCGACAGTGGCCCGGCGGCTTGACTTGCCAGGGGGTGCGGATTACAGTCTTTGACATGGGGAAGCTGGGATCGGGAAGCGATTTCCCGGCCGGCAAACCTTACTGGCGCTCACTCTACTTTCAAAAAGGGGCAATAAATGAAACAGGGTTTCGTAGGTTTGATTAGCCGGCTGTTGGTTATTTCGATGCTGATGCTGCCGTTCCAGTCGATTCAGGCGGGCATGGTGGGCACGGACCAGGTGAGCGCAGTCGCCAGTGCACAGGCGAGCCGTGACGCGCTGCTGGGAACCCTCGCTCGCGCGGATGTGGCCAGCCAGCTCCAGTCGATGGGCATCGACAGCAACGCGGCGAAAGCCCGCGTCGGCGCCATGACGGACGAGGAAGTCCGCACGCTTCAGAGCCAGATCGACTCGCTGCCCACGGGCGCGATGAGCGGCTGGGCCTGGGCCGGCATCGTCGCAGTCGCCGTGCTGATCTGGTATCTGTATACCCAGAAGTAACAGATTTGCATGTTGTGCCTCAGAGGCGCCCGCCACCGTGCGGGCGTTTCTGTTTCTCCCGTCTGGAATCCGCGCGGCGCCTGGAAAGCGCTGCGCAGGCTGCTGTTGCCGCTCGCCTTCGCCCTGCCCGGCGCGGGCCTGTTTTCCGGCTGCGCGCTCATCATTCCCCAGTCCGAGGAAATCCGGCAAAACCGGCCCGCCGACCTGCCCGCCACTGCTGAGCTGACCGAGGTTCCGTTCTTCCCTCAGAAGGAATACGAATGCGGCCCCGCCGCGCTGGCGACCTCGCTGGTGTATTTCGGCGCCCCGGTCACGCCCGACGATCTGGTCAGCCAGGTCTACCTCCCGGAGCGCAAAGGCAGCCTGCAGGTCGAAATGATCGCCTCCGCGAGGCGCAACGGCATGGTCGCCTACCTGCTCGCCCCGCGCTTCGTGGACATGCTGCGCGAGGTCGCGGCCGGTTTTCCGGTGGTCGTGCTGATGGATTTCGGCGTCTGGCCGGTTTCGATCTGGCATTACGCCGTGGTGGTCGGTTTCGATATGCAGACGAGCGACGTCATCCTGCGCTCGGGCGAGAAAAAGCGCCTGCTGATGCCCTACGGCGTGCTCGAATACATCTGGAAGGAAAGCAATTACTGGGCGATCGTGACCGCGCCGCCTGGAAAAATCCCGGTGACCGCGACGGAACCCCAGTACCTGAAGGCGGTCATCGCGCTGGAAAATACCGGCAAGAAGCCAGCGGCGCGCGACGCGTATGCGGCGATGCTGCTGCGCTGGCCGGAGAGCCTGGGGGCCGGCATCGGCCTCGCCAACGTCGAGTATGCGCTCGGCGACCTGAAGGGCGCCGAGTCGGTGCTGCGCCGCGTGGTGGAGAAACATCCGGATCAGGCGGTCGCCTACAACAATCTAGCGCAAACCATTTTCGAGCAAGGCCGCGACGCCGAAGCCCTGCCGCTGGCCGAGCGCGCGGTCGAGCTTGGCGGCCCGCACGCGGCGGCCGCGCGCGAAACCCTGGAAGCGATTACGCGCCGGCTGAGAGCGCGCGACAGTACCGCCGGCGAGCAGAAACCGGGGTCCTAGCCCCTGCGCTTCAGCGTTTCTGCAGATCCCGGTCGGCTTCGATCACGTCCCGGCGCAGTTGCTCGCGCCGCTGCTCGCGCAGTTCGCGCTGCTCGGGGTTGCGGCCCGGATCCGCATGGCGCTGTTCGCGCCAGCGGGCGCGCGCCTCCTCGCGGGTCATCTGCCCGCTGCGCACCTGCTCGCGCAGCCGCTGGCGCTCTTCCCAGCCCATGCGCCGCTCGGGCGGCGGCATCGGCCGTTGCGCCCCCGCGTGCTGCGACGGATGGCCCTTGGATGGGCCTTGCTGAGCCTGCGCAGGGGACAGCGAGGCCGCGACGAACGCCAGAGCGACCAGGACTCTCATAGATTGGCAAATAGTACGTGGAGGCAGCGCAGTGGGATGGGCGCTCCGCCGGCCTTTTGTAACAATTCGTGTCCACCGCCACCGTGGGTAACACGTTGTTTCACCAATAACTCGACATAGCGGTACCCTGCCGGCCATGGCTGAACTGAAAAGAAGGATTCTCGTCGTCGACGACGACCAGCGCCTGCGCGAACTCGTCGTCCGCTACCTCACCGAGCAGGGTTTCGAAGCCCGGGCGGTCGCCGATGCCGCCGGCATGGACAAGCAGCTTGCGCGCGAACGCTACGACCTGGTGGTGCTTGACCTGATGCTGCCGGGCGAGGACGGGCTGGCCATCTGCCGGCGCCTCAGGAGCGGAAATTCCGCGCACGGGACCAGCCCGGCGATCGTCATGCTGACCGCCAAGGGCGACGAGGTGGACCGCATCGTCGGCCTGGAGATGGGCGCCGACGACTACCTGCCCAAGCCGTTCAATCCGCGCGAACTGGTGGCGCGCGTGAACGCGGTGCTGCGCCGGCGCCAGCCCGCCGGCCCCCCGGGCGCGCCGGCCGCGGAGACCGAAATCCACCGCTTCGGCGCGTTCGAATTCAACCTCGCCACGCGCAGCCTGGCGCGCGACGGCAAGCCGGTCGCCCTCACCACCGGGGAGTACTCGGTGCTCAAGGTGCTGGTGCAGCATCCGCGCACTCCGCTGTCGCGCGACAAGCTGATGGAGCTCGCGCGCGGCCGGGAATACGGCGTGTTCGACCGTTCCATCGACGTGCAGATTTCGCGCCTGCGCAAAATCGTCGAGGACGACCACGCGCATCCGCGCCACATCCAGACGGTCTGGGGCTTCGGTTACGTGTTCGTCCCGGACGGCAGCGGCTAGATCGCGCCGCCGCTGCCCCGCCCGACTCGTCCATGACGCTGTTCACGCGGTCGTTCCTGCTGATCGCGCTGCTGATCCTGGCTTCCGCGGCAGCCACCTACCAGCTCTACCGGGTGTACGAGCGCGAGCCGCGGGCCCGCGAGCTGGCGCAGCAGACCGTGAGCATCGTCAACCTGACGCGCGCCGCGCTGGTGAACGCCGATCCCGTACTGCGGCGCAACTTGCTGATCGAGTTGAACGAGCGCGAGGGAATCCGCCTTGCGCCCCTGACCGGCGGCGAGGCGCTCGAGCCGCTGCCGGACGATGCGCTGTTCGAGCGGGTCTCGCAACGCGTGAAGACCCAGATTGGCGAGGAGACGCGCTTTGCCTACGCGCGCAACCAGGTCGAGGGTTTCTGGGTCAGTTTCAGCATCGACGAGGACGACTACTGGGTCATGCTGCCGCGCGAGCGCTTCGAGCCCGCCTTCGGGCTGAAGTGGCTGGGCGGCGGGCTCGCCCTGCTCGGCCTGGCACTGGCCGGCGCCTGGCTGATCGCCTCGACGCTGAGCCGACCGCTGGGCGCGATCGCTGCGGCCGCGGGCGAAGTCGGGCGCGGCCGCGCGCCCGCGCCGCTGGCCGAAACCGGCCCGCGCGAAGTGCGCACCGTGTCGCGCGCCTTCAACCGCATGGCGGGCGACCTGGCCGCGATGGAACGCGAGCGCGCCATGGTGCTGGCGGGCATCTCGCACGACTTGCGCACGCCGCTGTCGCGCCTGCGCCTGGCCCTGGAGATGAGCGGCGCGGACAAGACCACCGTCGACGACATGGGCGCCGACATGGAGGAAATCGACAAGGTGATCGCGCAGTTCCTCGCGTTCGCGAAAGGCGAGGATGAACCGCAGGCGCAGGGCGACCTCGACCGGCTGCTCGCGGAAATCGCCGAAGGCTACGGCCGGCGCGAGCGCCCGGTGTCGTTCCGCCGCGCCGGCCTGGCGCCGTTCCACTTCGCGCCGCTGGCCATCCGCCGCGCCGTTTCGAACCTCGTGGACAACGCGCTGCTCTATGCGGGCGGAGCGGTCGAAATCGCGACGCGGCGCGACGGCGACCGCGTCGTCGTCGAAGTGCTCGACCGCGGGCCGGGCATCCCCGCCGGCGAAGTCGAGCGGCTGAAGCGCCCGTTTACGCGCATGAACGAGGCCCGGAGCGGCGCGGGCGGCGCGGGTCTCGGGCTCGCGATCGTCGACCGCATCGCGCGCGCCCACGGCGGCAGCCTCGAAATGGCGCCGCGCACAGGCGGTGGGCTTGTCGCGCGCCTGAGTCTTTCCGCCTAGTCCTTTTTCGCCTCCGCGAACAGCCAGTCGCGGAACGCGACGACGTCTGCGCGCTCCGCGGTATCGGCGCCGCTGACGATGTAGTAGGCGAATTTCAGCGGCAGCGAGAGCGGCAGCGGTGCGATCAGCCGCCCGGACGCGAGGTCCGTGCCGGCCAGCACGGGCATGCCCATCGTGACCCCCATGCCGTCGGCCGCAGCCTCCAGCGCAAGCAGAGCATGGCTGAAACGCAGTCCATGCGAGGTATCCATATCCTGCAGCCCCGCGGCCTCGAACCAGGCGTCCCAGAGAGAACGCCCGTCGTCATAGCGCACGTTGTCGTGAATCAGGACCTGGTGCTTCAGGTCGGCGGGCACGCGCAGCGCATGGCCGCCTTTCAGCAGGCGCGGGCTGCACAACGGCGTCACGGCCACGGACAACAGCCGGTCGACGCGGAAGCCGGGGTAATCGCCGGTGCCGAAACGGACGACGATGTCGGCGTCCTCCACCGGCGATCCGACGACGGTGTCGCCGGAAGTCTCGGGATCCTTGTTCGGATCGATCAGGCGCGTACTGGCGTTGATGCGCACATCGAGTTCCGGGTGGGCGCTGACGAACCGGTGCAGGCGCGGCGCCAGCCAGCGCGTCGCAAACGAGGGCGCAGCGCTCACCGCGAGCGTCCCCTCCTCGATGCTGCGCATTTCCGCCACCGCATCGCCCAGGCGGCCGAATCCTTCGCTCAGCTTGGGCAAGAGCACCTGCCCCGCGCGCGTGAGTTCGAGCCCGCGCTTCAGGCGCCGGAACAGGCGCTGGCCGAAGTAATCCTCGAGTCCCTTCACCTGGTGGCTGATCGCCGCGGGCGTGACGTGCAATTCCTTGGCGGCCATCGCAAAGCTGAGATGGCGCGCTGCGGTCTCGAAAGCGCGGAGCGCGTTGAGTGGCGGCAGGCGCAGCCCGGGAAGCGAACTTTGGTTAGGTTTTCTATCCATACTGTAGACAAAACTTCAATTGCTGCGTTGCAACTTATACACTAAAACTTTGTCTACCTAGTGTATTAGCAACCATATAGTTACGAGAGACATATGTCATATCGCTGTAATGGTGCATCGCACATAATCAGCGTATCAAGCAAAGAATCAGGAGAGATTAATGAAAAACTATGTTAGCAAATCTAATGAAGATATGGAGTTCTTCAACCAACGCCTGGACGAAATCCGCATGAGCGGCTACGAGCGCCTGAAGGCCAAGGCGAGGTTTGCCCAAGCCGAGGCGATCGCTGACGCGGTTTTCGGCGCGGCGAACGCCATCGCGCGCCTGTTCAAGCGCCTGACCGCCAAGCCCTCGCATCCTTCCGCGCCGACCGCCCCCTCCGTGGGATGACGCGCCTGCCCGCGAGCACGGCGCCCGGGGTCGCCGTGCTTCGGCTGAACCCCAGATACCGCGACGACATCGCCCGCCACCTGCTGCAGTTGCCCGCCGAAGACCGGCGGCTGCGCTTCGGACAGGCGATTTCCGACGCCGCCGTCCGCAGCTACGTGGCCGGCATCGATTTCGCGCGCGACAGCGTGTTCGGCATCCACGGCGCGGCGCTGGATCTGGTCGGGGTCGCGCACCTGGCGCTCGATCCCGGGCCGCAGGTTGCCGAACTCGGGCTGAGCGTCGATCCGTCGGCGCGCACCAGGGGTTACGGTTACGCGCTGCTGCAGCGCGCGGTGCTGCACGCCGCCAACCTCGGCTACCGCGCGCTGTTCATGTACTGCCTGGCTGAAAACGCCATCATGATGCACCTCGCGCAGAAGGCCGGTCTCACGGTCGTGATCGAGCGCGGCGAAGCCGATGCGCGCCTCAAGCTCGACCGTCTGGCGCATGGCGGGGCGATCCGCGAAGCGCTCGCCGACCAGTTCGCGCTGGTGGACGTCCTGCTGAAACAGCAATTCCTGTGGCTGGCGCAGTCCGGGCCGGCCGCGCCGGCGTCAGTCGACGAAGTGCTTCCGGGTGAGGGCCGCAAGGGCGCGTTCGCCGGAATCGGCTGATTTCTCCAGCTCGGCCGCGATCAGCTCCATTTCGCGGCGGCCGCGGTTCTGCGACAGCTTCCAGCGCGTCTCGATGCGCGCGACCGGGATCGAGAAATTGACGATGCCGTCCAGCATCCGGTCGACGTAATTCTGGCTGAGCGCGTCGTGTTTCGGCAGCCAGGCCGGATCGAGGCTTTCGATCAGTCTGCGTTGTGATTCCTGTTTTTCTTTTTTCTCGGAAATAATCTTGGGAATGCCGTAAGCGTGCACCGCCGCGTAATTCCAGGTCGGCACGCGCTCCTGGTCGGCGTACCAGCGCGGCGACACGTAGGCGTGCGGCCCGACGAAGATCACGAGCACCTCGTCGTCGAAAAACTCCTTCCACTGCGGGTTGTTCTTCGCCATGTGCATGTCGATGACGATCTGCCCGCCCTGCTCATGCACGGTGACCGGCAGGTGGGAAGCATGCAGCACGCCGCCGGTCCCCGTCACGAGGATGGGAAAGCCGTTGGCGCGCATGAACTGGATGAGTTCGGCGCGATCTTCGACCTGGTTGTAGGGCGGGCTGTACATCTGGGAATTTCCCTCCGGACAATTACTCGATCAGCGCGATGGCCTGGGCGGCGATGCCTTCGCCGCGGCCGATGTAGCCCAGTTTCTCGGTGGTGGTCGCCTTCACGCTGACCGCGGCGGGCTTCAGGCCGAGGTCGGCCGCGATGTTGCCGATCATCTGCGCCACGTGCGGCGCCATGCGCGGCGCCTGCGCGACGATGGTGCAGTCGACGTTGACGATGCGAAAGCCCTGCGCGGCGATCTTCTTGCCGACTTCCTTCAGCAACGTACGGCTGTTCGCTCCCGCGTATTTCGGATCGGTATCCGGAAAATGCCTGCCGATGTCGCCCAGCGCGGCGGCGCCCAGCAGCGCGTCGCAGATCGCGTGCAGCAGCACGTCGGCATCCGAATGGCCGGCGAGACCCTTGTCGTGCGGTATTTCCACGCCGCCCATGACCAGCTTGCGGCCCGCCACCAGCGCGTGCACGTCGTATCCCTGACCTATCCTCATCGTCGTCAGGATCGCCTTCGGCGATTTTCCAGTATCGCCTCGGCAATCGTCATGTCCTCGGGAAAAGTCACCTTGATGTTCTCACGGCTGCCCGCGACCAGGCGCGGCTTCAGTCCCAGGCGCTCGATGGCACCGGCTTCGTCGGTCACGGCCGTTTTCGCCTCCCGCAGCGCCTGCAGCAGCAGTCCGCAGCGGAACATCTGCGGCGTCTGCGCCAGCCAGAGCTGGCTGCGGTCCTCGGTGCCGGCGACACGCAGGGTGCCCGCCTCGTCCTTGGCCGCCGTTTTCACGGTGTCGGCCGCGGGCAGCGCGAGGATGGCGCCGATCTGGTCCTCGCGCGCCTCGGCGATCAGGCCGTCGAAGTCGCGCTTCGGCAGGCAGGGCCGGGCCGCGTCGTGCACCAACATCCAGTCGTCCGCGTCCACCGCCGCCATCGCCGCCACCATGCCGTTGTACACCGAATCGCGCCGCGACTCGCCGCCGCAGTAAAGCGGCTCCAGCCGGCCCGCGAACGCGCTCCAGTCGTGCTGCGCGAACTCCCGGTCCTCCGGCGCGAGCACCACGAACACGCTCTCCACGGGCGCCGCGCACACCGAGGCCACCGCATGCCAGAGCATCGGCTTGCCGGCGAGCGGCGAATACTGCTTCGGGGCCTGGCCGCGAAACCGCGTGCCGGTGCCGGCAGCGGGAATCAGCGCGTAGAACGCCACGCGAAAATCTTTCGTGTTTTCAAGCTCGTATAATTGCATGGTCGTTTCTTCTTGTCATGCATCGAGATCCTCTCCCGGGCAAAAAGCGCTACTGCGGACTGGCCGGCTCCTCCGACGCGCTGGCGCTCACCCGCCTGGCGGCAGGATCGCGTCCGCTTGCCGTGCTCTGCGCCGACGCGCTGGATGCAGCGCGCATGCTCGAGGAGATCGCCTGGCTGGCGCCGCAGCTTCGCGCCTGCCTGCTGCCAGACTGGGAGACGCTCCCCTACGACAATTTCTCGCCGCACCACGACCTGGTGTCGGAGCGCCTCGCGACGCTGTACCGCATTCAGCGCAGCGATTTCGACGTCGTCATCGTCCCCGCGTCGACGGCGCTGGTGCGCCTGTGCCCGCCCGCCTACCTTGCGGCCTACACCTTCTTCCTGCGCCAGGGCGAACGGCTGGACGCTGAAGCGCTGCGCCGCCAGCTTGCACTCGCCGGCTACAGCGCCGTCGCCCAGGTAATCGCTCCCGGCGAGTTCTGCTTTCGCGGCGGCCTCGTCGACCTGTTCCCGATGGGCAGCGCGGTTCCCTACCGGCTGGACCTCGACGACCAGCTGGTCGAGTCCATCCGCACCTTCGACGTCGACTCCCAGCGCACGCTCTACGGCGTCAAGGACGTGCGCCTGCTGCCGGCGCGCGAATTCCCGATGGACGAGGCCGGGCGCACCAAATTCCGCGGCCGCTGGCGCGAACTGTTTGAAGGCGATCCGTCCAAGCGCCGCCTCTACAAGGATATCTCCAGCGGCGTGCCGGCCGCGGGTGTCGAGTATTACCTGCCGCTGTTTTTCGATGCGCTCGCCACCGTCTTCGACTACCTGCCCGAAGCCACGACCCTCGTTTTTCACCACGACGTCGCCGGCGCGGTGCAGTCTTTCTGGCGCGACGCACAGTCGCGCTTCAAGATGATGGGCGGCGATCCGGACCGGCCGCTGCTGCCGCCGGCCCAGCTGTTCGTTCCAGCCGAGGAGTTCGCCGCGCGCGCCAAGCGTTTCCCGCGCATCGACCTGCTCGATGCGCTCGAGGTCGAGCCCGAGCAGGATTTCTCCTCGGCGCCGTTGTCCGCGATCGCCGTCGACCGCCGCGCGCGCGATCCGCTCGCCGCCCTGAAAGCGTTTCTGTCGGGCGCCAGCCTGCGCGTGCTGCTGAGCGCCGATTCGCCGGGGCGCCGGGAGACCATGCTGTCGTATTTCAGGGATTATGGTCTCGCGCCGCTGCCCTGCGAGGATTTCCAGGCGTTCATCGCCGGCAAGGAAAATCTCCAGATCACCGTCTCTCCCCTGTCCAACGGCTTCGCCGTGCCGGCCGAGGGCTGGGCGCTGGTTACCGAGGCCGAGCTCTATGCCGGCACCGCGCGCCGCAGGCTGCGCGGCGCGAAGCCGCAGAGCAACGTCGAAGGGATGCTGCGCGACCTCTCGGAACTGAAGGTGGGCGATCCGGTCGTGCACGTGCAGCACGGCATCGGGCGCTACGGCGGCCTCGTGAACCTGGATCTCGGCGAGGGCATGACCGAATTCCTGCTGCTCGCGTACGACGGCGGCGACAAGCTTTACGTGCCGGTGTCCCAGCTGGAAGTGATTTCGCGCTATTCCGGCGCGCAGCCCGAGGAAGCTCCGCTGCACAAGCTGGGCAGCGGGCAATGGGACAAGGCGCGCGCGCGCGCCGCCAAGCAGGTGCGCGACACGGCCGCTGAGCTCCTCGAGCTCTACGCCAAGCGCGCGGCGCGCCAGGGGCACGCCTTCGGCGTGAAGCCGCACGACCTGGAAGCCTTCGCCGACGGCTTCGGCTTCGAGGAGACCGCGGACCAAGCGGCCGCGATCGGCGCAGTGGTCGGCGACATGACTGCGGGCAAGCCGATGGACCGCCTGATCTGCGGCGACGTCGGCTTCGGCAAGACCGAGGTCGCCCTGCGGGCGGCGTTCGTCGCGGTCGCGGACCGCAAGCAGGTGGCGATCCTCTGCCCGACCACGCTGCTGGTCGAGCAGCATGCGCAGACCTTCAAGGACCGCTTCGCCGACTGGCCGGTCAGGATCGCGGAATTGTCCCGGTTCAGGACGTCGAAAGAATCCTCCCATTCGCTGCAGCAGCTCCAGGCGGGCGACATCGACATCGCCATCGGCACCCACAAGCTGCTCTCGCCCGGGGTGAAGTTCCAGCGGCTGGGTTTGGTCATCATCGACGAAGAGCACCGTTTCGGCGTGCACCAGAAGGAAGCCCTCAAGCGCCTGCGCGCCGAGGTGGACGTGCTCACGCTGACCGCGACGCCGATTCCGCGCACGCTCGCGCTGTCGCTGGAGGGATTGCGCGATTTCTCGGTGATCGCGACCGCGCCCGAACGCCGCCTCGCCATCAAGACCTTCGTCGCCGCGCATTCAGACGGACTGATTCGCGAAGCGGTGCTGCGCGAGCTGCGCCGCGGAGGCCAGGTCTACTTCCTGCACAACGAAGTCGAGACCATCGAGCACGCACACGACCGGCTCGCGCGCCTGCTGCCCGAGGCGCGCATCGCGGTCGCGCACGGCCAGATGCGCGAGCGCGAACTGGAGCGCGTGATGCGCGAGTTCACGCAGCAGCGGCACAACGTGCTGCTGTGCTCGACCATCATCGAAACCGGCATCGACAACCCGAACGCCAATACCATCGTCATCCACCGCGCCGACAGGTTCGGCTTGGCGCAGCTGCACCAGCTGCGCGGCCGCGTCGGCCGCTCCCACCACCAGGCCTACGCCTATCTGCTCGTGCCTCCCGACGACGCCCTCGGCAAGCAGGCGAAGAAGCGCCTCGAAGCCATCCAGATGATGGAAGAACTGGGCTCGGGGTTCTACCTCGCCATGCACGACCTGGAGATACGCGGCGCGGGCGAAGTGCTGGGCGAGTCGCAGTCGGGCGAGATCCAGGAGGTCGGCTTCGACCTCTACACCCGCATGCTCGAGCGCGCGGTGCGCGCGCTCAAGGATGGCAAGGCGATCGACCTGGACCTCGCGCTGGAGGGCGCGACCGAGGTCAAGCTGCATGCGCCGGCGCTGCTCCCCGAGACCTACTGCGACGACGTGCACGAACGCCTGACGCTCTACAAGCGCCTGGCGAACTGCCGCACGCAGGACGAGCTCGATGCCATGCACGAAGAGCTCATCGACCGCTTCGGCCTGTTGCCGGAGCCGGCCAAGGTGCTGCTGGAATCGCACCGGCTGCGCCTGCTCGCGACCCCGCTCGGCGTCTCGCGCGTCGACGCGACGCACGAGGCGCTGCAGCTGCAGTTCGAAAAGGGCGCGCAAGTCGACCGCGCACGGGTCATCGCGCTGGTGCAAAAGCGCAGAAACCTGCGCCTCGCCGGCCCGGACCGCCTGCGCCTGGAAGCCAAGATGGCGGAATGGCCGCTGCGCGTGCAGGCGGCGAAGGAACTGCTCGGAGCCTTGGCGGCGTGAACAGGCGCATCACGCATTGGCTGACTGCGTTCCTGATTCTGCTTTCGACGGCTGCGGTCGCCCAGCGCGAAAATCTGGTCCCCGCGCTCGGCGCGCTGGATCGCGGCGATTTCAAGCAGGCCATCGATACGCTCAGGCCGCTCGCCGCCGACGGCGACATCGAGGCGCAGTATGTCCTTGCCGCCATCTACGAGTCGGCACCGGCGGCTTGGCGCAATCTCCCCGCGGCCCTCGAGTGGTACCAAAGGGCGGCCGAGGCCGGCCACGCGGGTGCGCAGAACAACCTCGGCGCACTGTATTACGACGGGCGCGGCGTACTGAGGAACCCGCTCGAGGCGGTCAAGTGGTACCGGCTCGCCGCAGACCAGGGATTTGCCAAGGCGCAGACCAATCTCGCCCTGCTGTACGGGCTCGGCATCGGCGTCCCCCCGGATACAGAGCAGATGGCGAAGCTGCTCCAGGCCGCGGCACAAGCGGGCGAACCGCGCGCGCAGGCGCAGCTCGGTCGCATGTACCTGGACGGCGAGGGCGTGCGCCAGGATGCCGCCGAGGCCGTCAAGTGGTTCCGCAGTGCCGCGGCACAGGACAATGAAGGCGCGCAATTCCTGCTTGGCGCGCTGCTGCAAAGGGGCATCGGGACGCAGCGCGATCTCGAAGGGGCGGTCGCCTGGTATCGCCGCGCTGCCAACCAGGGCAACCGCCTGGCGATGCTGGAACTGGCGAAAGCCTATGAGTTGGGCCTGGGCATCCCGGCCAACGCGGAGCAGGCCAAGGCCTGGCGCGAACTGGCACAGAAGAAACCGGATCCCGCAGCCCAGAAGAAAGACGATGCAGCCAGCAGCCAACGCGCCGATCCTCGTCGTACAAAGCCCTGAGGCCACGGCCGCGCAGGCGGCGGCGCTCGCCGGCCTGTGCGGCGCGGCACCGCCCGAGCGCATCGCCGGGAACGCCTGGCGTCTGCGCGGCGCCACGCGGCGCGACGGCGTCGAGGCCTGGTGCGAAACGCAGCGGCTCGACCATGCCTGGGTGCCGGAAGGGCGGCGCTTCGTGGACCTGAAGCTGCTCGCGCTCGACATGGACTCGACGCTGATCACGATCGAGTGCATCGATGAATTGGGTGGTTATTTGAATTTAAAAGACCAGATTTCCAGCATTACGGCGCAAGCAATGCGCGGCGAGATCGACTATCCCGAAAGCCTGCGCCGGCGCGTCGCCCTCCTCGCGGGCCTGGACGAGGACGTGCTGGAGGACGTCTACGACGAGAAGCTGCGCCTCTCCCCCGGCGCGGAGGCGCTCGTCGCCGCCTGCCGCAGGCAGGGCATCAAACTCCTCCTCGTCTCCGGCGGCTTCACCTTCTTCACCGAGCGGCTCAAGCAGCGCCTGCAGCTCGACGAGACGCTGTCCAACGTGCTGGAAATCGACAACGGCAGGCTCACCGGCCGCGTCCTCGGCAATATCGTCGACGCCGGCGCCAAGGCGGCGAAATTCAAGCAGTTCGCCCAGCGCATCGGCGCCGGTCGCGAACAGACGGTCGCGATCGGCGACGGCGCCAACGACCTGCTGATGATGGCCGAAGCCGGCGTCTCGGTGGCCTACCGCGCCAAGCCCGTGGTGCGCGCCCAGGCGACCCACAGCCTGAACTTCGCCGGACTCGATGGCGTGATCCACCTTTTCGGCTGAACCCCATGACCATGAGCAAAATCGCTGTTGTCACCGGCGCCGCGCGCGGCATCGGCCTTACGGTGGCGAAGACGTTCCTCGCCAAAAGTTATCGTGTAGCGCTGCTGGATATCGACGCCGCCACGCTCAGGCAGACCGAGAAGGCGCTGGGCGACGTGCTGGCGCTGGAATGCGATGTTGCTGACCCGAAGCAGGTTAAAACGTCCATAAATCAGGTCACCGAACGCTTCGGCCGCATCGACGCCCTGGTCAACAACGCCGGCGTCGCGGTCTTCAAGCCGCTGCTGGAAACGACGTACGAGGAGTGGCAACGCGTGCTCGCGGTCAACCTGAACGGTCCGTTCCTCTGCACGCAGGCCTGCGCGCCGGTGATGCTGAAGAACGGCGGCGGCGCGGTGGTCAATATCTCTTCCATCTCCGGCTTGCGCGCGAGCACCCTGCGCGTCGCCTACGGGACCAGCAAGGCGGCGCTGGACCACCTCACCAAGCAGCAGGCGGCGGAACTCGGCAACCTCGGCATCCGCGTGAATGCGGTCGCGCCAGGACCGGTCGATACCGCGATGGCCAAGCAGGTGCACACGGCGGACATCCGCGCCGGCTACCACGACGCGATTCCCCTCAACCGCTACGGCACCGAGCAGGAGATCGCCGAGGCCGTCGTGTTCCTCTGCAGCGACGCGGCGAGCTACATCAACGGCCAGACGCTGGCGGTGGACGGCGGCTTCGACGCCTCGGGCATCGGCCTGCCCTCGCTGCGGGTATGATCCGCGCATGATCGACAGCAAGGAAAAGCTGCGCAGCGCCTATCCGCCGGCCAAGGAACGCTCGGTGAAGAAGCAGCTCAGGCAGCTCGACCGCCATTGCCTGCGCTTCATCTCGCTCTCTCCGTTCGTCGTGCTCTCCAGCGGCACGCTGGAAGGCGGCTTCGATGCTTCGCCGCGCGGCGGCGAACCGGGCTTCGTGAAGGCGCCGGATGCGCGCACGCTGCTGATCCCGGATGCGCCGGGCAACAACCGGCTGGATACGCTCGAGAACATCCTCGCCAACGGCCGCCTCGGCCTGCTGTTCCTGATTCCCGGGGTGGACGAGACGCTGCGCGTGAACGGCAAGGCGCGCCTACTCGACGACCCGGCCCTGCTGCAATCGTTCGCGAACGAAAAGCGCACGCCGAAGCTGGCGATCGAGGTCAAGGTCGAGGATGTGTACCTGCACTGCGCCAAGGCACTGATGCGCTCCAAGCTCTGGAGCGCGGAGAGCCGCGTAGAACGCGCGGTACTACCGACCATGGGGCAGATGCTCGCCGACCAGATCGGCGAGCCGGCGCTCGCCGAAACGCAGGCGCAGATGGTCGAACGCTACAAGGCAGATCTGTAGCTACTTCGCCGCCACCACCATGATTTCAACCAGGCAGGCGGGATCCGCCAGCTTGGCCTCGATGCAGGCGCGCACCGGCAGGTTCTTGGGATCCACCCACGCGGTCCAGACCTCGTTCATCGGTGCGCGGTTGCGGATGTCGGTGACCCAGATGGTCGCCTGCAGCAGCTTCGACTTGTTGGTGCCGCACTTGGCGAGCAGGCGGTCGATCTCGGTCAACACTGCCTGGGTCTGACCCTTGATGTCCTTGGTCAGGTCCTTCGGGACGATGCCCGCGAGGTAGACGGTGCCGCCGTTCTCCACGGCGAGGCTGAGGATGGGACCGGGTTCATGCCGCACGATGCTCATTTGCTTGCTCCTTTTTCCGCCAACAGGCGTTCGATTTCTCCGACCAGCTTCGGGTCCGAGGGGTCGACCTTGGTCGCGAACGAAGCGGCCCTGGTGCCGCTGCGGTCCACCAGGTACTTGTGGAAATTCCAGCCCGGCGCGGTGCCGGTGGCTTTGGCAAGCCTCGCGTAGAACGGGTTCACCTCGCCCTTGGCGACGCTGGTCTTGGTGAACATCGGGAAGGAGACGCCATAGTTGGCCTCGCAGAATTTCGCGATCTCCTTGTTGGAGCCGGGTTCCTGGCCGCCGAAATCGTTGGACGGGAAGCCCAGCACCACCAGGCCCTTGTCCTTGTAGCGCCTGTAGAGCTTCTCCAGGCCTTCGTACTGCGGCGTGTAGCCGCACTGGCTGGCCGTATTGACCACGAGGATCACCTTGCCCCGGTACTGGCAGATCGACTCCGGCTTGTCGTCGCTCAGCGTCGGCAACGCGGTGTCGAGGAGCGGCGGGCACGGGGTCTGGGATTCGGCGTGCATGGACGGCGCGAGAAGGAGGCACGAAAGCAGGAAGGTTAACCGACCCATCGCCGTGCATTGTAGAAGAGTTGCATCCAGGGCGAGTCCTCTGGTGCGCCATCGGGCGCCCAGGACATCTGGATCGAACGGAACACGCGCTCCGGGTGCGGCATGACCACCGTGAAGCGGCCGTCGGGCGTGGTCAGGCCGGTGATGCCTCCCGGCGAGCCGTTTGCATTGTAAGGATGCCTGTCGGTGACCTTGCCGTGGTTGTCCACGAAGCGCAGCGCGACCGTGGCCTGTTTCAGCTCGTTTGCGTCGGCAAAAAGCGCGAAACCTTCCCCGTGCGCGGTCGCGATTGGGATGCGGCTGCCAGTCATCCCCGTGAACAGGATCGACGGGCTATCCTGCACTTCGACCATCACGAAACGCGCCTCGAACTGCGCCGAGCGGTTGTAAGTGAACACCGGCCAGTGCTGCGCGCCGGGAATGATCTCCTTCAGCGCCGCCATCATCTGGCAGCCGTTGCAGGAGCCGAGCGCGAAGGTATCGGCGCGCCCGAAGAAGGCCTCGAATTCGGCGCGCGCGCGCGCGTTGAACAGAATCGACTTGGCCCACCCCTGCCCGCCCCCCAGCACGTCGCCGTAGGAAAAACCGCCGCAGGCCGCCAGGCCCCTGAACCCCGCGAGCCGCGTGCGCCCGGCGATGATGTCGGACATGTGCACGTCCACCGCCTCGAAGCCCGCGCGCGTGAACGCCGCGGCCATCTCG
>Ga0315910_10001550_pt1 | contig 21006 bp, 22 predicted proteins | sample EdamamesoilMG_FD_204470 | JGI IMG/M metagenome (GOLD analysis project Ga0315910, IMG submission 204470) | Garden soil microbial communities collected in Santa Monica, California, United States - Edamame soil | ecosystem: Environmental > Terrestrial > Soil > Garden | place: USA: California...
TCCTCAATTGTAAAATTATTGATAAACAGTCCGAGGATCAAAATGAGAAATACTTGCCAGTGTTTTAGTCTTAAAATGAAATTCATTGTTGTCTGTTGTCCCTTTGTCCACCGGCTTGCACCCAACGCTTGTGCATAAGCAGTGGCGGGGATAGGAGGCTTTGGTAAATGACGAAGGAATGCCAAAGCCGACTTCCACTACACCGTCCCATACAACCAACGTTTATTTGAAAACTAAAACTACAAACTTAAACCGAGCCCCGCCATTGATTATGCACTTTGTTGTAGGCTGGGCGGTCTTGCAGAATCTATTTAATTACCTCTGATTCGTGTCTGATGTCGTCCCAATTAAACACACCTTCCCAAATTTTTAGCTTGTCGTCATAGTGTGCCACAGCTTCGACTACTAAATTGTCCTGGTTATTAGTCTCATCGGTGTCTTCGTCCCATAGAAGCAATTTCATTCCCTCTTTTAGTTCCAGTCCTTGTCTTGATAAGTCCTCAATTGTCCCTTTACAATTTAGACGGAGCCCATTGTCCGATGACGCATTAAAATCGGTCCACAGTTTTACCATTTTTATTATTAACTAGATTGTCAAACGGAATCTTGTCAATCCGCCTTGCCTACAACAAGTCGATATAAGAAACCTTATGGCTTATATTCACCTTGTGTACTACCAAGGTAGAAAGACGCGCCTAGAGATACAAACCATTACACCACCGCGCTCAAAGCCACTTCTTCCGTTTAAAATACCACAAGAATGTTAGTGATGATAAAATCATCAGTCCCACGGCAAATGGATAGCCTCCCATCCATTCCAGTTCAGGCATAACTTTAAAATTCATGCCGTAGATACTGGCAATTAAGGTGGGCGGCATAAAAGCAACCGTAACAACGGTAAAGATTTTGATCACGGTGTTCTGCTCGATGTTCACCAGACCAAGAAAGGTATTTTGAAGGAACTCCAGCCGTTCGAAACTAAATTCAACATGCTGCAAAATGGAGTTAATGTCTTTGAAGACAATTCGAAGGCGTTCGTTGTCGGCTACCGTTATCAGATCACTTTTTATCAACGATGAAACCAGGCGTTGCTTATCCACAATACTTTCGCGGGCCAAAATGGTGTACTCCTGCAATTCCGTAATATTCAGCAGTACCTCCTCTTTGTAGTTCTTGTCTTTCACCAACTCTTTGCTCACGTTGTTGGTGAGCTTGCTGATGTATTCAATGAAGTCGGCATCCAGGTCGATCTGGGTTTCCAACAGGAGCAATAAAATCTGCGAGGCGTTAACGGTCTTGGTGTTTCGCAGCACCCGTAGTTTACGAACAGTCTCACCAAACGATTTAATATCGGCATCGCGAACGGTAAAGAGAATATCTTTTTTAAGAATGAACGAAACCTGTTCGGCACTAAATACTTTATTTTCGTAAACGATGAAAGAGTTGTTTGCTTCAATACTCTGATCGTCTTCAAAGTAGCGCGAACTGCTTTCAATCTCAGCTGCTTCCTGTGGTGTAAACAACTCGATCTGGAATGTTCGTTCAATCACCTTGCGCTCGTCTTCAGAAGAACCGTGCATGTCGATCCAAACCATTCGTTCACAATCCTCGGGCACCAGCACATCAGGGTCTTTATCCCACGTGAAGCCTCCATCTTTTTGTAAATAGAAAATGCGAATCATTAAACTGCGATTTACATGCGAAGGTATGAATGATTTCCGATTAGTGATTTAGTATTGGTGATTTGTGGAGTTCTGTTTCAAGTAATTTTCCGTCCATGCTAATGCGGAAGGTTATCCGGATAGAAAATGAGACGGGCGGCAAAGCCAACCATAACAATACCCAGCACCAGATTCATGATGCGCACAACTTTTGGCGTTACCAGCAACCGAAGCTTATCGGCCAGCTTGGCCTTTAGTACATCGGTGGTAAACACCGTGGCTACAATCGCCAAAAAAAATAACGTAGCTTCACGATTGGTCCGATACCCAAACTGCGAGGTGGAAACACTCACGGTTGCTATCCAAAAAAACAAGGCCATCGGACTAAGTCCGTTAATGATAAATCCTTTGGCGGCCAACCGCACCCAACTGCGGGTCTGTACTTTTTGCGGATCGTATATGGCTAACTTTCTACTCTTGATCACGAGGTAATACAAACCAAAAAGTAAAAGTATACCACCGCCACCATACGCCATGTAGTGCCGGTACTTCTCCGCTTGCATAAACTGAACAAGACCAAAGTAGGCAACAAAAACATAGAGGGCATCGCTCACGGTAACACCAACGGCTACAAAAACACCACTCCAGAACCCACGTTCGATGCTGGTTTGAATGATGGTGAAGAATACCGGCCCGATTAGAAACGCCAGTATGATGCCGGAGATGATGCCGTTAAGAAGAATGTCCATTCGACCGGTTTTGAAGGAATTTTTTCCAATCGTCAAGCATGGCGTTCTTCATTACTCTTGGAAATTTATTCTGGCCACCAACTTTTCCCTTCGATTCCATCCAATCATAAAAAGCTTTTACCGGCAACACTTCTACTACTACTTCTTTCAGCGCTGCACTGCGCTCTACGGCATAATCATCGTTAAGGTCTTTTAGATGTTGATCGATTTTTTCTTTCAACACTTTCGGATCAACCTTTTCATCGGTGCCCACAAACCAATGGTGCGCAAATAAACTACCATGTGGAATGCCAGCTACCGTAAACTCAGGAATGGTAATATTAAAATCGTTCGACACCAGTTCAATTGCCTTGTTCATGTTATCGACCGAAAGATGTTCGCCACATAAACTCAGAAAGTGCTTGGTTCGGCCAGTGATCACAATTTCAGATTCTTCTAATGAGGTGAACTTGATCACATCGCCAATGAGGTAACGCCACGCTCCCGCACAAGACGACAGCAAAATGGCATACTCCTTTCCTTCCTCTACTTCATTGATCAGAAAAGTTTCTGCTTCGGGCTTAATCTCTCCGTTGGCATCAAAATTATTTTCTTCAAAAGGTACAAATTCGTAGAAGATACCATTGTTCAACACCAGGCGCATGGTTCTTCTGTTGGGGTACGCCTGAAAGGCAACAAAGCCTTCGGATGCTAAGTACGTTTCGATGTAGTGGATCGGGCGACCAAGTAATTTTTCAAAGCCTTTGCGATAGGGATCGAACGACACGCCACCGTGCACATACACCATCAGGTTAGGCCAAAGCTCATGAATGTTTTCTACGTTGTGATACTGAATGATTTTCTCCATCAGTATTTGAACCCATGCGGGCACACCTACTATTATACCAATGTCCCACGTGTTGGCATTGCGCGCAATCTCATCGAGTTTGGCATCCCAGTTACGATTCTTGGCGATCTTTTTTCCGGGCTTATAAAAATGTTGAAACCAGAATGGAAGTCGCGCAGCCTGAATGCCACTTAAATCGCCTTCGAAAAAACTTCCGCGTCTGTTCAGGTGAGTGCTGCCGCCCAGCATCAGAATGCCTGACTCAAAAATTTCGGGCGGTAAATCGTATTTCGATAAAGTAAGAATCTGGCGAACGCTGGTTTTCTGAATCGCCTTGGTCATATCTTTGGTTACCGGAATATACTTCGATGAGGCTTCAGAAGTACCACTGCTCAGGGCAAAGTATTTTATGCGACCCGGCCAGCACACATTCTTCCCACCTTTAAGTGCCAGCTTCCACCAGTCGGCATAAATCTTATTATAGGTATGAATAGGAACCTTCGTTTTAAAGCGCTTGTAAAATTCTTTGTCGCTCTTGCGAAAGGCCTGAAGAATATCCGCGAAGTTGTAGTACTTACCAAATTCAGTCTGGCTAGCAGTGATGAGCAATTCTTTCAACTCCTTTTTTTGCAAATCGAACGGTGATGAGTATTCCTGCTCAAGCATCTCGCGGATGCGGATTCCTTTTTTCAGCAAGGTGCCCAGTATCGCCATAAATTGAATTAGCTTTGGTGGATTTTTTTAACGGCCAAAAATAGGCATGATTATCAAGAATAACATTAATAAGTTCAGGCAAAACTTACCCCCCGGCTGCAACCTGATTGTAGTGAGTAAAACACAGCCGGTGGAAATGATCCGGGAAGCGTATGATGCCGGACAGCGAATTTTCGGGGAGAACAAAGTGCAAGAATTAGTACCCAAATTCGAAGCGCTGCCAAAAGACATTGAATGGCATCTTATCGGCCACCTGCAAACCAACAAGGTAAAATACGTAGCACCTTTTGTTCACCTGATCCACTCCGTTGACAGCCTCAAACTGCTCGAAGAAATAAATAAGCAAGCCGCCAAAGCTGGTCGCATCATTACCTGTTTGCTTCAAATCCACATTGCGAGGGAAGAAACCAAATTCGGTTTTTCGGAGGATGAAGTCCTGGCGTTAGTGCTATCCGAAGAAGTAAAAAAATTATTGAACATCAACGTTGTTGGGTTGATGGGCATGGCCTCGTTTACAACTGATATTGCCCAGGTGCGTGCTGAATTCCGCACCTTAAAAAATCTGTTTATCTACCTTGGCAGCATGACCCTTCCGGCAAACATGGAGATGAAAGAACTTTCGATGGGTATGAGCAATGACTACCAGATTGCTGCCGAAGAAGGCAGCACGATGGTGCGAATCGGAACGGCAATTTTTGGAGAACGTCAAAAAAACCAACAATCATGAATCAACGAGCAACAATAGTAAGTGGAGCAATTTTAGGATGCCTGGCTGTGATGATTGGTGCCTTTGGTGCTCATGCCTTGAAACCAACCTTGCAGGCCGCAGGAAAAATGGATGTGTTTGAATTGGCTACACGGTATCAGTTCTATCATGTGTTGGCTCTTTTGATTACAGGAATCCTGATGAATTTCTATCCTGGAAAAAAATTGAATTACGCAGCCCTTTGTTTTACCATCGGCATATTTCTTTTTAGCGGCAGCCTTTACGCCTTGTGCTTTCTTTCGCTCGGCTTACTTGGTCATATCACACCGCTGGGTGGTTTGCTTTTTATAGCGGGTTGGATACTCTTGGCACTGGGTGTGCTTAAAAAATAAAAGACTTCCCTGTTGAGGAAGTCTTTACTTGTATTTAGAATTCTTGCTCTAAAAAACTACTGAGGCTTTTTATCCAGCACGTTAGTCGTAAATGAAATCTGCGCACCGTCCGCGTTAACCGCATTGGACACTACGGTAACAACTTTATTTTGCTTACCTCCTTTTCCTGCACTGTTAAAGGCTACTGTAATTTCGCCTTTGCCACCGGGCATAATCGGATCACGCGGCCAACCTTTTGGTGTGGTACACCCACAGGTCACCTGAACATTCGTAATGATGAGCGGCTCCGTTCCTGTGTTTGTGAATTTGAAGGTCTCCTCCACTTTATCGCCCTGCACAATGTCACCGAAATCGTGAGATTTCTTTTCAAACGTAATGATTGGACCATTCTCTTTTTGTGTAGTAGCCTGTTGGGCAAATGTGCTTGCTGCAAAGCCTACCATCATCATCAAAAACAAATACTTCTTCATATCCTTATTTTTTTTCAAATTTAACAAGCTTCATTCAACAATTCTGCCAGAATATCGAAATTTCTGACTTCAAACCGTGACTTTGTTCTCCATCTTGAATTAGACCTATCAGTAACCGGCTATGCATTCAGAAATTGTCCGCGTGTATGGAAATAAGGTAAGATTAAGAATTTGCGGCCTTTGCTGGCAAAACGACAACCTGCTGATGGTCAATCATCGGGGTATTACCAATGCTGATTTCTGGGCACCACCGGGCGGAGGCATTGAATTTGGAGAAACCACCGAAGAAACGCTAAAACGCGAATTTTGGGAGGAAACAAACTTAGCAATTGTACCAGGCGAGTTTCGCTTTGGTTGTCAGTTAATTAAAGACCCCTTGCATGCCGTTGAACTGTTCTTTTCCATACGGGAGTTTTCGGGCGAACTTAAATCGGGCTATGATCCTGAACTTCAGCTCATCCGCGAGGTAGCATTTCGATCGGCAAGAGAACTCTGGGCGCTGTCTGCCGAACAGCGCCACGGCATACTGAGCCTGGTCAAAAATCCGGATGAATTGAGGAATTTAAGCGGTTTTTACACCATTTAATTTGGACGTCTGAATAAACTGCCTTGTGATTTACCCACTAAAATCTTTATTATTGCAACCTTAAACCTTGAACAATGAACCTGACTAAAATTCTTTCGATCGTCCTGCTTGTTGTGGCCTGCGGAATGGCCTTTTACTTATATAAAAATATAAACGATACTATTAAGTTTAAGGAGTATATCACCACTACGGAAAAGGAGATTACTGATAAGTTATCCATCATTCGCGAGGCTGAAAAAGCATTTCTGGAGCAACACGGACGCTTTACTTCCAACTGGGATTCATTGATTAATTTTATCGAATACGGTGAAGTTCCAATTACCGTGCGAACTGAAAAAATTACCCAATTGAGCTACGGTGAAGAAAAAGTTGAAGTTATCATCGATACAATCGGTATGATGCCGGCCAAGGATAAAATCTTCAAGAAAACTTTTGCGCTTAACGCCTCTACCGATGGTTCTTTTGTAGAGTACGAGTTCAAGCCTGGCGATTTTGTTGGTAAAAGCTCTGTTGGCTACCGCTTGAAAATCGGCAACAAGATTGAGAATTTCAAAGTGAGCGAAGACTGCTATGTAACAAGTCTATCAGGTCTTAAAACTGGCGATCCGGTTTCAAAAGGAACCAACATTGCCACCTTGTGGAACTACCACCTGAATCCAAAAATCGATATCAAGACGTTGAATATTGTTCCGGGAAGAAACATTCCATTTGAAATCTATGCCGGAAAAATTGATAAGAGCGGTATCAAGGTTGGCGTTATTGAGGTAAAAGATCCTAACCCGATCAACCCTGAAAGAAAGGCAACCAACGAAGCAAAGAACCGCCAACCCCTTGGCTTTGGTTCTAAAACTGATGTAGGTACTGGCGGTAACTGGGAATAAAATTGCAAACCACTGCGCTCCATTATAAGCTCATAAAAAAAATCAAGGATGAACGTTTTGATGAAGAGTCTCTCCATCAATACCATCTTCTGATTCACCTGGGCACGCGCGATTTTCAACTTCTTGTCATCAACCCTGATGAAAACAAAGTCCTCCTGCTGGAGGACTTTGTTTTACCAAACCTGACTTCGCACGAAGAACTGCTTCGAATGCTGGATCAACTTTTCGATTCACATGCTGTGCTCAAAGCCGGGTTCTGGAAAAAAATAAAAGTATCGTTCAAAAATCAGAAGTTCATTCAGGTTCCTGATGCCCTCTATGCACCTGAATCCATTCATGAGTATTTAAAGTTTAATGCTCATGTTGATCCCGCCCACGAGGTCTTTCTGTCTACGCCAACAACACGAGCGGGGGCCGTTACTGTTTTTGCTGTGAACAAAGATCTTAGCGATTGGCTTGAACGCATCTACCCAAACAATCCTCCGGTTTTCACCCATCAATCAGCAGCCCTGATTGAAGGTACACTGCAATGTGCGGCCGGTACAACAGATCATCCCCTCTATGTTTATGTTGACCGGTTCAAACTGCACATCCTCTACTGCCGTGATGGTAAGTTGATTTACTACAACCAGTTTGCCATCAAGCAATTCTCTGATTATGTAAAGTACATTATGCTGGTGATGAAATCGCTGAACCTGGATCAACAACGTTCGCAGGTAATGCTATGGGGGTATATCGGCAAAAACTCTCCACATTATCACGAGTTTTATAAGTACATCAACAACGTAGCCTTTGGTTCGCGCCCTGAAGAGTTGAACTTTGGGTACATGTTTGATGAAGTACAAGACCATCATTTCTTTGACCTCTACAGCATACACCTGATGCCGTGAGCATGAGCAAACGCATTGCACTTTTTCCGGGCTCGTTTGATCCTTTCACCAAAGGGCATGAAGATATTGTGTTGCGCGGATTACAAATGTTTGATGAAATCATCATCGCTATTGGCTACAATTCGCAAAAAAGCAACCGGTACTTTGAGATTGCCATGATGGTGGACCGCATCAGCAAAACGTTCGAGAAGTACCCCAACATTAAGGTGTTGACCTTTGCCGAACTTACTGCAGCATTTGCCCGAAAACATGGGGCTCAGTTTCTTCTTCGGGGGTTACGCAACACCACCGACTTTGAATACGAAAACAGCATTTCTCAGGTGAACCGAAAACTCAATGCGGAACTTGAGTCTGTTTTTCTGATCACCACCCCGCAGCTTGCTTGGATCAGTTCATCCATTATCCGCGAGGTTCATCGCTATGGTGGCGATGTATCGCAATTCCTTCCATACAAACTGTAGCGGTTTATTTGGGTGACTTAACACCTTTCATTTCGTAGTACTGCTCAAACACATAGCGTATGGATTTGTACGAGTGTTCCAATGCGTGATACACTTCCTTCTGATTCATCCAACGGGCGTCTTCAATATCCTCTTCGGCAGCAGGGCGCATGCGCGAATCATCCACAATATCCATTACATACCAACGGGTCTTCTTGATCATTACATTTTTGTTCATGGTGTAGGTGTGCCACGTGGTGCAAATCTTTTTTCCAAGCTTCACCATAATGTTGCACTCCTCCTCCACTTCGCGCACAGCCGTTTCTTTCGACCGCTCCCCTTTTTCGCGCTTGCCTTTCGGCAAATCCCATTTCTTCATCCGGTAGATCATCAGAAACTTCTCTTTTTTTCTAACCAGCCCCCCCGCAGCTTTTACTACTTTAAATTTGCTACGCAGGTGGGCCTGAATGCCGGAGTAATCCTTTACAGAAATAATCAGCGACAATACATTGGTCGGAATCTTAGAGGCCAATAATCCCAGTATTACATCAAGCTCTTTATCGCCTACGCTTTTAATCCAAACATGATGAATAAGCTTTGCCTGCGTAATTGGCTCGGTGGAAGCATCAACGACATGATTTACCTTGCCGGAATCGGCTGTTTCATCGGCTTTCAAAATCCTCACCGGGATGTCGTTAATGAAAATAATCATCGACTGAAAAATTTACAGCGTTTCCACGCTCGCAAAAGAATAAATATTTTGGAAGCTGGCAAATCTATGTAGGTATTTTTACCAATGATTTTAGAATAATAACTGGAATTGGCCCTATTTTGAGAATAATTTTTAGTGATAACTTTCGCGTATGCCAATCATCAAAGCACAAGAACAAACCGCCAGCAAGGTAGCTGCCATGCTCCTTCAAATTCAAGCCATAAAACTGAATACAGAAAAGCCTTTTACCTGGGCCTCCGGATGGAAGTCACCCATTTATTGCGACAACCGGTTATCGCTTTCGTACCCACAAGTACGCACGGCCATTCGCGATGGATTGGTGCAGGCCATTCGTGAAAATTTCTTTACTGTTGAGTCCATAGCCGGTGTTGCTACAGCGGGTATCGCCCAAGGCGCACTGATTGCCGAAGCCCTGGATCTGCCGTTTTTGTACGTACGTCCAAAACCAAAAGACCATGGCATGGAGAATCTTATTGAAGGCAAGGTTGAAAAAGGTCAGAAGGTTGTCGTTATTGAAGATCTTGTTTCAACGGGCGGAAGTTCGTTGAAAGCTGTGCAAGCCTTGCGCGATGCCGGCTTTAATGTGCTGGGCATGGTCTCTATTTTTAACTACGGATTCGACCTGGCTACGCGTAACTTCTATGAAGCCAACTGTTCGTTGATCAGCCTGAGCGACTACAACAGCCTGATCAATTACGCCCTCGAACATAAATTCATCACCGATGACCAGCTTACATCGCTCAAGGCATGGCGTGTTGATCCTGCTACGTGGAAAGCTTAAGCTGAAGACTTCAAAACTTCTTGCATGAACCCCAATACCTTCTCTCCTTCCACGCATTCAACAGGCTCATCGCATACTTCGGTTGCGGTGGATAAGAAAGAGAAGATTACCGTGATTGGAGCCGGGGCATTTGGCGGATGGTCTGCACTCCACTTACTGCGAAAAGGTTATCAGGTTACATTAATCGATGCCTGGGGACCGGGAAATTCACGCTCCAGCTCCGGTGACGAAACTCGCGTGATTCGCTCCACCTATGGTAGCAACGAATTCTACTTCGATTTGAATGTTCGGGCCCTTCACCTTTGGAAGGAAAATGAGAAGCAATTCAAAAAAAAATTGTTCTACAACACGGGTGTACTTTGGTTTTGCCACGAAGAGAAAACACCCATCGTTGATGACTCCATTCCGTTCTCTAAAAAACATGGAATGGAATACGAATACCTTAACCAAACTGAACTTCAAAAAAGGTTTCCCATTCTAAACACCGAAGGCCTTCACCATGCCTATTTTGATCGTGATGGTGGCTACCTGAAAGCACGTGACGCTACGCAAACCGTAACGGAAGCTTTTGTGAAGGAAGGTGGGGAGTTTATAATGGCTGAGGTAGTACCCGGAAAAATAAAATCAGGACAACTGGAATGTATTTCACTTTCTAACGGTCAACAGATAACAGGAGGCACTTTTTTATTTGCCTGTGGATCATGGCTGGGCAAATTGTTTCCTGAAATCTTAGGAAACATCATCACCTGTACAAAACAAGAGGTGTACTACTTCGGATTTCCTTCGGCAATGGCTGGAGCGTACGAAAATTTTCCTGTGTGGATAGATGCCGATGGCAGAGATTTCTACTATGGCATTGCCGGAAACGCACACCGTGGTTTTAAAATTGGTGTTGACAAGCGCGGTGAAATTTTTGATCCCTCGCATGGCGAACGAATAATGAATCCAGAGGTATTTACTGCAGCGCGCGAATTTATCACGCATCGTTTTCCTGGCTTGAAAGATGCGCCTGTACTGGAAAGCCGTGTATGCCCGTATGAAAGTACACCCGATGGAAACTTTATTTTTGATAAACACCCGGAAGCTGATAATGTAGTTTTTCTGGGTGGCGGATCTGGTCACGGATTTAAACACGGCCCTGCGTTGGGTGAACTTGTTTCGGATGTCTTTACCGGTGACAAAATTATTCCTAACCTGCTATTAAAATTCTAATCCTTCTGCCTCAGACTTTCTGTTCAGCCTCTTCCAGCCAACTGGTGGTAATCTCATTGAGCACTTTTACTTTGTGATTGAAATCGCCCTTAATGCGTTCGCGTATGCGCTGCATATTGTCGAGCAAATCATTGGTATTATCCGGCAGCGCTTCCTCCAGGTACTCGCGAATACGCTTCGAAATGGTGGGTGATTTTCCGTTAGTAGAAACTCCGATTTTCAAATTCCCTTTGGTAACAACCGAGCCTAAATAGAAATCACACAAATCGGGTGTGTCGGCAACATTGATCAGTAATTTTCTGGACCGCGCAAATTTGCGAATGGTTTCGTGCAACTGCCGATTATCCGTGGCCAGTAACACCAGATCTTTATCCCAAAGGTCCCACAACTTAAAATTGCGTTCGAAGAGTTTTACCTGCGGATACTTTGCTGCAAGCTCATGAATAGATGATTGTATGGTACGGGCCACAAGTGTAACCCTTGCTTCGGGGCTATTCTTTAAAATGGCGGTTAATTTTTCCAGCCCCACATGACCGCCACCTACGATCAACGTATCGAGTGTTTCAAGTTTTAAGAACACCGGAAAAAGATTGTTTTGCTCCGCCATGACTACCTCCTGTAATTAGATCCTTACTCGTATGATTTTACTTCCGCTAAAATGCTTGTCAACGTGTTGGCATATCGCACTACTTCGCCTACCACAATAACAGCAGGTGAATCTGTGCCATCCACAGCTGCCAGCCCTGCAATAGTTGTTACGGTACCCACAACATTTTTCTGTGATGTAAGCGTTCCGTTTTGTATCACTGCTACGGGCACATGAGCTTTGCCACAGACCGCAAACTTTTCCATGATTTCAGAAAGCTTATGCATGCCCATCAGAATTACCACCGTGGCATTTGATTGCGCTGCCAACGCTACATCGCCAGATATCGCACCGGTTCGTGTAGTGCCGGTTACTACCCAGAAACTTTCGCTTGATCCGCGTGCCGTTACCGGAATATTCAAACTGGCCGGCACAGCAATGGCGCTGCTAATGCCGGGCACTACGGCTGTCTTCACGCCATGTTTTTCTGCAAATTCGATTTCTTCAGTGCCCCGGCCAAACACAAAAGGATCTCCACCCTTTAAACGCACTACATGTCCATGGCGATAAGCTGATTGAACAATGAGTTCGTTTATCTCATCTTGTGTGTGCGAGTGCACACCAGCCCTTTTCCCCACGCTAAGCATTGGAACATTTGCCGGAATCAGCTGCAGTATTTCTGCCGACACCAAGGCATCGTACAAAACGATGTCGGCTGTTTTCAAAACCTTCACGGCTTTCAGCGTGATCAATTCCGGATCACCCGGTCCTGCTCCTACCAGGGTTAGCCGTGGTTCTTTATGTAAAATGGAAATGGTGTCGATCATTTTTCAATTACCTCTTTTTCTGTGGTACGATACGCCACTACATCTCCCAGAAACTTCTTGGAATCTTCCAGGTAAGCAATGGCGAATTCTTCAGTAGGTTCGTTTTTGTTAATTCTCAATACAAGTTCCTTAAAATTAGTGTTAAGTGAAAATATTCCGGTTTCAACAAAATGTGTCTGAAAATCCGTCATCACCTGGTACTGTGAACTTGGCTTGATTTCGCGAGTGAGCAACAAAGCCTTTGCTGTGTTGATAAAGGCACTGTAACTATGATAGATTGAATCCGCATACTGCTGACCGCGAATAGCTTCTCTCGACCACTCCAGTTTTTCTTCCGATTCGTAGAACAAGGTTGAGACCAGGTCAATGATCACACCGGCACACTCGCCCACTGCGGTATGCAGTATAAAATTGTGGTCTTCGCCCCAGTCGATGTAATCCGTAGCATTGAGTGTTGTTAAATCGCCTAATGGTTTTAGTAACGCATAGAAGTGATTTCTGCCCAACCGTTTGAAGTAATCGTGATAGTATTCACCTTCGGTACTGTTTGCCTCATAATCATTGAAAAGTATGCGCAGCGCATCAGGTCCTCGCTTACTCGGAATTTTTAAGATTTTGTCGGAAACAATACCTTCGCCATTGCCGAGTCTTCCACCACCCAATAACACTACAAGTGCAGGAAGAACTTTTCCACTTTTATCCTTGATGGTACTACCATGCAAACCGATTCCGGCCAACCCATGCTGACCGCAAGAGTTCGGACATCCACTGATTTTGATCTTGATGTCGGTGTTGTAAATCATATCCGGATACTCTTCACGAATAACTTTTTCAAGTTGAAGCGAAATGTTGGTACTATCCGAAATCGCCAGGTTACAGGATTCTGTACCCGGGCATGCTGTGATGTCCGCAACACTATCAAAACCAGGTTCAGCCAATCCCACTTTGTCAAGCGCTACATACAAATGCTTCAATACTTCAGGGCGAACGTAGCGAATCAAATAGCCTTGATTTACCGTAATGCGCATTTCATCAGCCGCATATTGATCCACCACATCGGCAAAGTAACGCGCCAGGTTAGACGACATATTTCCTAGCGTGAGCTTCACATAAACACCAAAGTATCCTTCCTGCTTTTGTTCAATGACATTTGTATCCAACCACCGCTCGTACTTCTGCTGATCAGCAATGGCGGGTGCATCCCCTGCAATCAACTCGGGTAGATTGGGTTCTGGTAAAACATCCAGATCGATCTTATAGGTATGCACCTTTAACGCCACACGCTCTTCTTCGATCAGCGCCAGTAATTTCTCAAGGCCAATATCTTCCAACAAAAATTTCATGCGGGCCTTCATCCTTCTGTTCCGTTCGCCATAGCGATCGAAAACACGAAGGGTGGCTTCGGTAAACGGGATGATGAGGTCTTCATGCAAAAACTCGAACGCCACCGGTGCCAGCGTAGGGTTAGCTCCTAATCCTCCACCGATCACTACCTTAAAGCCGCGCTGCCCATCTTTTATCTTTGGAATAAAGCCAAGATCGTGGATGAAACTGAAGGCGGTATCATCATTGCTGGATGAAAAGGATATCTTGAACTTTCGTCCCATCTCCTGGCAAATCGGGTTGCGCAGAAAGTACCGGAACGTTTCATACGCATGTGGCGATACATCAAAAGGTTCCTTTGGATCGATGCCGGCCAGATCGGATGTGGTTACATTTCTAACGGTATTACCACAAGCCTCACGGGTGGTGATTTCGTCTTTTTCCAGCTTTGCCCACAACTCGGGTGTGCGGTCGAGGCTCACAAAGTGAATCTGAATATCCTGGCGTGTAGTGGCATGAAGGTTTTTGCTGGCATACTCATCGGATATGTCGGCAATTCTACGGAGTTGCTTGGTAGTAACACGCCCCAACGGCAACTTGATGCGTATCATTTGTACGCCTGGCTGTCGCTGGCCATAAATTCCACGAGCCAACCGAAGGCTTCGGAATTTATCCGGATCAATTTTTCCATCCCGGAAAAGACGAATCTTTTTCTCCAGATCCAGGATATCGCGCGCCACTACCGGGTTGTTTAAGTCTTCAAGTTCTGAGCGAAAGCTTTGCATGCTAAGGGTTGTTTGTTCGGTATCGAATTAAAAATAAAAGAGCCTTTTCTGTGGTGCAGAAAAGGCTCGCGATGTTCTTTTGTTTTTCTTTCTTCATCAAGACCATTACGTATCCATTCTTTCTGCACCAAGCACCGCGTGTTTACAGCAACACATATTTGCTGTACTCTTATCACACATACATGGATTAAACATGATCATCATAAAACGAAAGTATAGGCACCGTGATCTAAATACAAATTCGTGAGGCTAAAAAAAATACGATTGCGTTTTTTAACATGTGTTAGCGTGCCTTGCAAACGTTTTAATCGCAAATACATCCCTAATTCTAGGTGATCCGTGAAGCCTACCGGCCCTATAGATAATTAAAAATTCTACACTGCCCTGCCAAATCGTGAAGCCAGCCCACTACACGAACGGTAACTTACTGGAGAATGATTGTTTTCCTTACATTAACCCCAAATTAGGGCTTCAAACCCCCAACTTGCATGACTGTTTATTCACCTGAAAGCCTATCTTCGCAATAGTAACTACCCCTAAGCGCCAGACATGTCGAAGAAAATACCTAACCTTTGGATCATTGATGATGACCCCATGTCCTCCTTCTATATTAAGCGGCTGGCGGAGTTGGGTGAACTGGCAAACATCATTACCATTTATAACAAGGCGCAGGGTGCTATTGAGTATCTTCTCCATCACAAAAAATCACCTAACCAGCTTCCTGATGTAATCTTACTAGACATTTACATGCCTGATGTGGACGGCTGGCAGTTTCTGCAGGAATTTATCCCTGTAAAGAGTTCCTTAAGTAAGGAGGTTAACATCTACATTATCAGTTCCTCCAATCATCCCCGGGACATCACGCGGGCTGAATCAATTCAGGAGGTTAAGGGATTCTTTCTTAAACCCGTAACACTGGAAACCCTTAAAGAATTAGCCAGTTCAATCAAGCTTTAGTCAGCATTCTTCACTGAACCAACCTACCGGCTGTCAGATTCCTGATGGCAGGATGTCCATGACGTAGTATTTTGTGTCTGATTCTAAATTAAAGTATGAAATCAGCACGTCCCTACCTTCTTACTGCATTGATGCTCACAATGATGAGTTCATCGCTTTTGGCTCAGTCTAAAAATTCTAACGTTCTGCCAGTCCGCGGATTTTGCATCGCGGCACCACAACCAGCAGGGGTTGATGCTTTTGTAAAATTCATTCGCGAGGAGTTGGCTACCCGTGGGGTTAACACCTTGATTCTTAGAGTGGATTTTAACTATCAGTACGAAAGTCATCCTGAGCTGCGCGATAGTATTGCCCTTTCAAAAGCTGACGTTAAAAAACTGGTAACGGTTTGTCGCAGTGCTAACATCAACCTTATTCCGCAGATCAACCTGTTGGGCCATCAATCATGGGCCAGCAAGGTTACCAACCTTCTAAAGGTGTACCCGCAGTTTGACGAAACTCCACACGTAAAAATGCCTGCTAAGTATACCTGGCCAAATGACGATGGCTTGTATTGCAAAAGCTACTGCCCTTTGCATCCGGATGTACACAAGATTGTTTTCAAAATCGTAGATGAAATCAGTGATGTCTTTGAATCGACTGCCTTCCATGCCGGGATGGACGAAGTGTTTTACCTGGGCGATGACAAATGCCCGCGGTGTGCCGGCCGCGACAAGGCCGAACTATTTGCAGGAGAAGTACGCACCCTACGCGATCATCTAAACCAGAAGAACCGAGCCTTGTGGATATGGGGCGACCGACTGCTGGATGGCAAAACAACAGGCCTTGGCATGTGGGAAGCAAGTTATAACAATACGCATCGCGCCATTGATATGATGCCAAAAGATGTAATGATCTGCGACTGGCATTACGAACGTGCAGACAAAACTGCCGTATACTTTGCCATGAAAGGCTTTAAGGTAGCCACGTGCCCCTGGCGAACTCCTTCGGTTGCACTGGTACAACTCGATGACATGCTCAACTTTCGCAAGAGTGCTACGCCCGAAATGAAAGATAATTTTCAGGGTATGATTCAAACCGAATGGTCGAGTGCTGAAAACTTTATGGACGGCTTTTATGGCCGCAAGAAGAACCCCGATGCTGGTGAGAATACTTCGTGGAACTGCTTCAAGCTGCTGTTTGCCAAAATGAAGGAAACCGGTGCGTACTAGGTATCGCCACGTTCGATAGCTTTGGTGATAGAACCAACAACCTTGTCGAGTTCATCGGCCGCGGTTTGCAGGCGATCTTTTATTTCATCTGCATCTTGTTCTTTTATGCCGTGTTTGCCAATAAGGTTGATTAACCCGAGTATGCTGGCCACCGGTGCCCGTAGTTTGTGCGCGTTGATAAACGCATACTCCTCCAGCGCCTTGTTTTTCTGTTCGAGTTCGCGCGTTCTTTCGCGTACCAGGTTCTCAAGATTTTCGTTGATCCCTTTTATCTCTTCGGCCTGTGCTTGTATCTCTTCGTTCTGCGCCTGTATCTCATCGTTCTGCGCCTGTATCTCCATGTTCTTCTTTTGGATCTGAAGCGTACGCTCTTCTACTTTCGCCTCCAGCACTACTTTATCCTTAACCAGTCTTCGCTCGCGATACCGCAGGTAGGAATAGCCCAGCAAGATCACAGTGAATCCAACCATGATAAAAAAAGTTGCCGTGCGCCAAAACGGTGGATTGATTTCAACCTGAAAACTTGTCTCCAGGGCATCTGTAAAATCTTCCGTTTCAGATACTTTCAAATGAAATGTATAACTACCCGGCAATAGTTTGGAATACGTAATGGCAAGGTCGTGCGTGGATATCCAATCCACATCGTGGTTATCCATTTTGTATTGAAAGTGTAATCCGGTAGGATTCTGATACCACAAACCTAAGTACTGAATGGTAAGGTTATTCTCATCGAAAGGAAGGTTATAGTACGAGCCGGGCTTTAATTCACGATCGAATACTTTAAGATGCGCAAGCAAGGGTACAGGTCGATGGTGTGTAAGCGCTTCACTTCCGGCAAACGAAACGATACCGGCTTCTGTACCCAAATAAAGACGCCCCAGATCGTCCTTTGTTATGGCATTAAGATTGGGTTTCTTTTCGTGGATGCCAACTTCATCGCCCAGAAAGTAAAGACGCTCCGTTTTGATATCGTACACCTCCATGCCCAGGTCGTGCATCAGTACCAGATTTCCGGAGTTATCGGATGTAAAGATGGTAATGTTGTCATCGCGCAGCTTCGAACTCAGCCGGAAGGGTCTGAACTTGGCACCATCAAATTCAAACACGCCAGCCGATTGGGTATTAACCCAGATGTGCTGGTTTGCATCTTCAGCAAAGCTGTAAACCACTGTTGATGTTAATCCTTCCTGAAAATGATGAAAGCCGTCTTTATCAAGCATATCAACCCCTTTGCCATCGGTGGCAATCCAAACTCTGTCCTGGCTATCAACAAAAACTTGGTAGATGTAGTCTGAGATCAGACCCTCTTCGCTGCTGTAGTTTTTTACAACCAGTTCATCACCTCTTATTTTGATTTTTGAACATCCCCCCAATGTGGCCAGCCATACTTCGTCACCCTTTCCGGTAATACTCAACACATTTCCATTGCGGAGTTCCTTCTGAAGATGCCTGATTTTTCCTGTTATCGGATTGATGCGAATAGCACCTTCACCATACATGCCTGCCCAAACAAAGCCAGCGGAGTCAACATACAAACTGATAAAGGCATACTTGCTAAACGGTGTGTTCGCCAATAGCTGCTGGGTGTATGCTGATCCGGTTTTATCGACTCTTCGCCTGAAAATACCTTCGGTGTTGGCAAACCAAATGGTGCCTTGCTGATCAATGGCCAGTGCTAATACATTCTTATCGGCCGATGGATCAAACTCGGTAACAAATTCAACGGCATCGCCATGGGTGCGCATCACACCAGCTTTAGATCCGACCCAGATATTCTTTTGTGCATCCAGCCACAGCACCTCAATGGAAGCAAAGCCACTACCGTTTTTTGTATTGTAAACCTTGGTTCGCGATGTCTTCTGATCGTGCATAACAATACCGGCTTGCGGACTGGCAATCCAGAACTGATTGTTATGCACAAGAAAATCACTCACCGTCCCATACTCCCAGTTTTTTATCAATGATGTTACCCGCCCGGAAGCCAGATCATATTGAATCAACCCTGCGTCCTCGGTGGCCATCCACATCGAGCTTGTCTCGCCTGCGATGAGTTTCTTCACAATATTGTCGGGCAAACCATCATCGTAGTTGATTATCTTAATTTTTACTTTTTTATCGGCCAGGGTACATACGGCTGCTCCGCCATCCGTTCCGGCCCAGATATTCCCATAGTGATCTTCAGCCAGATCGTACACAAACAGGTCGGGCATGCCTTCCCGATCATCGAGCCTGAACAACCGGTTCTGGGTAAAATAATACAGGCCATCATTGAGGGTAGAGAACCAGAGATTTCCGTTGCGATCGAACAACAGATCGGATACAGGCATAGTCGACAACCCCTCATCAGGCTCAAATAATTTTACAGAAGCCTCTTCAAAGTATGCAATCTGTCCATTCTTGTATCCTGTCCAGATTCTTCCCAGCGAATCTTGCGCGATAGCGGTTACATGGTTATCCGGAAGACTATCGGTGGTTGTTCGATGGGTATAATGCAAGCCATTAAAGGTATAAAGACCTTTGTCGGTACCGAACCAGATGATACCGGTTTTATCCTCAAAAATGGTATTGACCTGAACAGGCTCATTTCGTGCGGCCAGAAAATACTGTTGGAAGTACGGCACCTGCCCCATTGCCTGCTGCATCAGCAGAATAAACAAGGCCACTATGCCGGTGTATCTTTTCATAACTATTGCATTACCATGGTTGCATTCATAACCACTTCAATTTCAGTAGCAATTTTTTGATTGACAATTTTCGGAATGGAAATATTATGATCGCTGAGCGGAATTTTGAATGAAGCTTCGATGGTAACGATGCCGTTCAGGATGGTAATCTTGCCGCGAATGATTCGGTTTTGCTTTTGACCGTGAATATCCAGGTCGCCTTTCGCCCTCACCTCATACAATCCATCCGCTAAGAAATCAACCTGTTCGATAATTTTACCAATAAAGGTAGCCTTGGGATAGGTTTCACTCTCCATGTACTTCTCATTGAAATGAATGCGTTGCAATTCGCTGTTAAAGCCTCTGAACGATTGAACCGAAACACTAAAGGCAAACTGATTGTTGGTAGGATCCAGAAGCCCAACAAGCATTTTAGAGGATGCTTCTATCAGTTCCAGTTCGGCATTGGATGTGAACGTAATGCTACCTTTCTGAATGGTGAATTTTTTCTGCGCATGAACCGTGGCGCTTATCAGGCAGAGTAGTACTACAAAGTATTTTATTCCTTTCACCGATCGATTTTTTTTACTTTCTCCAACGAACATGGACGTTGGAATGAATACACAACCCGGTTTGAAAGGTATTCGCTGGTAGCTCCACCATTAACCGAAACAAGGAAAGCACAACGAAGGTTACAAGTAGCAGAAAAGAGGTAGTAATTCCAAACCCGTAGTATCGAATAATAACCGAATACTTACACCAATTTGATCTTGGTAGGATGACTTAATTTATAATCCAGGCGCTTTCGGTTAACCTGTAATTGACGGTTTACATAGCCTTTGGTGTACGCCTTTACCCGTGCATCAAACTCGATGGCAACACCCGGCTTTAACAGCACGGCTTCAAAACCTTTGGAGTAGGTAAACCATACATGATCGGCTACTACCTTTCCTGTTTCTACTTCGGTGATTCGCGTTAACAGAATGGTGTCTTCTGAATAGCCGGTGTGCCCAACCTTCTTACCCACACGACTAAAAACAGCCCGGAAAGTTTTTCGTTCGCCATCGCTTTTCGCCAGGTAACGTCTCATGCCCTAAAGATACTACTACGGTTCAATGTCATTCAAGAAAAAGAAAGCAGCTGGCAAAGCTGCTTTCTTAAAAACGCTTATACTAAATCTTTAATTTTCCAGGCTGAGTTCAGGCATTTCCAAAGCTTTGATTTCCTGAACGGCTCCTCCGGCAATACCCCGAACATCGCCATACAACGACACTACATTTTCCATGGCCTTCAGTAATTTCTTTTCGCGTCTTGCCCATTGCGTGGTGAATAATGTCTTTTCTTTCATTAAATCTTCCTGCATTTCGGTGAATGATTCAAACGCAGCTTCCAGCTTTTGCTTAAACTCATTACCCGTAACATAACGATAGATCAGGTTCATCTTTTCTCCTTTGTTTTCTTGTGTAGCCAGTACCTCGCCTATCCGCGCCAGGTTATGCCGGAACAAGATCGCAAGGGCTTTGAATTCCAGGAAGGTGCAAACCCAAATGCCATCCAACTCACCGAAGCGTGTCATATCATCTGGCAATACTTCTGTTACAATCACTCCAAAA
>Ga0315910_10001551_pt1 | contig 20995 bp, 18 predicted proteins | sample EdamamesoilMG_FD_204470 | JGI IMG/M metagenome (GOLD analysis project Ga0315910, IMG submission 204470) | Garden soil microbial communities collected in Santa Monica, California, United States - Edamame soil | ecosystem: Environmental > Terrestrial > Soil > Garden | place: USA: California...
TTTTGAGCGACACGGAGTGTCGCCAGCTGCTAGCCGCTAGCTACTAGGCGCTAGCCAGAGAAAAACTGAAGCACTCGTGCTTTGTTCATTGGATTTTCCTATCCTTGCAGCGCTTGATAGCTCGCAGCCGAAAATCGTCCTCTCTTAACTCTGGCTAGTAACTAGCGCCTAGTACCTAGCGCCTTCCTTATGAAATACCTCCACACCATGCTCCGCGTCGCTGACCTGGATGCGTCGCTCAAGTTTTTCTGCGGTGCGTTGGGTCTGCGCGAAACGCGTCGCAAAGATAATCCGCAGGGCCGATTTACGTTGGTGTTTCTGGCCGCTCCCGGTGACGACGCCGCGGAAGTCGAGCTGACATACAACTGGGATGTTGAGGATTACAAAATCGGTCGCGCCTTCGGGCATCTCGCTTATGAGGTCGATGACATCTACGCCGTGTGCCAGCGCCTGCAGGAACGCGGTGTGACCATTAATCGTCCGCCGCGTGATGGGCGGATGGCATTTGTACGCTCGCCCGAGCGTATTTCCATCGAGTTGCTGCAAAAAGGCGCGGCCCTGCCGGCTAAAGAGCCCTGGGTATCCATGCCGAATACCGGCGAGTGGTAGCCGCACAAATAGCATCCGGCCTGGTGCGTCAGAGCGCGAGGCAGAGCGGTTTTGGTGCGCTCTTAGCCTAAAACGCGCCATATAACCCGCCAAAAGCGGGTTCTGAGGCCGCAATCGCGGGCATTTTGGCCGTGGCATACGGCTTGCAACCTCTCAAGCATGTTGAGCCGCATCTACCCAGCAACGCTGCTGTGTGTCGTATCGTCATGAGCGACACTGGTTTAAAGATTTTGATCGTCGATCAAAACGTCGTCCGCGCCGCCATTATTGAAGAAGGCCTGCGCGACGCGGGGTATCTCAACGTCACCGTCGTGCGCGACATGCAGAATCTGCAGCAGCGTATCGTTTCCGCCGACCCCGAAGTCATCTTCATCGATTTGGAAAATCCCAATCGCGATGTGCTGGAGCAAATGTTCCAAGTCTCGCGCACCGTGCATCGGCCGATCGCGATGTTCGTCGATCATTCCGATTCCGCGGCCATCGAAGCAGCCATCGACGCCGGCGTCAGCGCCTATATTGTCGACGGCTTAAAGAAGGAGCGTGTGCTGTCCATCATGCACACAACCATCAGTCGCTTTAATTCCTTCGACCGGCTGCGGCAAGAACTGGACAAGACCAAAAGCGCGTTGCAGGAGCGCAAAGTCATCGATCGCGCCAAGGGCATCTTGATGCAAGAGCGCGGCATGGATGAAGCCGCTGCGTATGGATTGCTGCGCAAGACAGCGATGAACGAAAACCTCAAATTGGTTCAAGTGGCGCAAAGTGTCGTGACTGCCGCACAAATGCTCAGTAAATAGAGAACATCATGCTTCAAGGCGTTACACGCAAGACATTGGTGATCGGCTTTATCCCGCTGCTCGATTGCGCGAGTTTGATTGCCGCCGTCGAAAAAGGCTTTGTCGCAGAAGAAGGGTTGCATGTCGCGTTGGTGCGCGAAACCTCGTGGGCTAATATTCGCGATCGGCTGGTTGTCGGGCACTTCGATGCCGCGCACATGTTGGGTCCGATGGCGTTGGCATCGACGCTGGGTATCGGTCATCTCAAGGTGCCGTTGGTTGCACCGTACGCGATGGGCTCTGGCAGCAACGCGATTACCGTGACTAACGATTTATGGGCGCAAATGAAACAACACGGTGCGGCGTTAGGCGCCGATCCAACCCAACAAGGGAAGGCACTTGCGGCCATCGTGCGGGCGCGTAACGACCAAGGCCTGCCGCCGTTGACGTTCGGCATGGTCTATCCGTTTTCGTGCCACAACTACGAGCTTCGCTATTGGCTATCGGTCGCTGGCATCGATCCGGATCGCGATGTGCGCTTAGTGGTGATTCCGCCGCCGTTGTCGGTGGATGCTTTGCGTGCCGGCCAAGTGGATGGATATTGCGTGGGCGAACCCTGGAACAGCTTGGCCGTGGCTGCGGGCGTAGGCTGTATCGTGACGCCGAATAGCGCGATCTGGCAGTGGAATCCGGAAAAAGTGCTGGGCTTTCGTCAGGAGTGGGCGGAAAAAAATCCGGATCGCTTCGATGCGTTGCTGCGGGCGATGTACAAAGCATCCAAGTGGTGTGACGACTCGGAGAACCGCCGCGAGCTGGCGGAAATTTTGTCGGAGCCCAAGTATGTCGGCGTCGCGCCGGACGTGTTGCGACTTGGATTGTCGCGACGCTATGTATGCGAGCCCGGTTCCATACCTCTCGATGCGCCAGAATCGATGGTGTTTGCCGCCCACGATGTGACCTTTCCATGGGTAAGCCATGCTGCGTGGTTCTACAGTCAAATGGTGCGCTGGGGGCAAGTGAAGCCGAGCGCAACAACTGCCGTTGCGGCGTGCACAACGTACCGCCCGGATCTATATCGTCGCGCGCTCAAACCGCTGAATATCAACACCCCGTCGAACGACACCAAGCTTGAGTCGCGAAATGCCAAAGGAACCGGCGGCTTTTTCGACGGCAAGACATTCGATGCCGCAAAGCTCGAGGCTTACATTGCTTCATCGCCGTCTATCTCGCGGGGCGAGTTCACCAAGGACGCTGTCGGCATGTCTTAGCGCGTCGATCTACGAGCGGAATATGCGAGCCGAGACTGTGAGTTTGGGCGCGCATGGGTAGAATGCGCGGATGACCACGCTGTATTTAGTTCGACATGCCAAACCCGTTGCCGCTTGGGGCGATGTCGCCGACGCGGGATTGGACGATACCGGCCGCGCACAGGCGCGTCATGCCGCCGAGGAACTGAGCACGATCGGCCGTAAATTACCGATCTTGAGCTCGCCGCTGAAGCGTTGCCGCGAAACCGCGCAGCCGCTTTCCTTGTTGTGGAGTGGCAACGTTGAGCTATTTTCCGCGGTCGCCGAAATTCCCTCACCGCCATTGAGTTCAACTGCCAAGCAACAATGGCTGGTCAATGCTATGACCGGCGATTGGTCGCAATTGCAGACCAGTGCGCCGAGCGGATCGCCGGATTACTCGGTATGGCGCCGAGACATGATCGCCGCGTTGCGTTCGCTGCCCGGTGACGCGGTGATATTCACTCACTATGTTGCCATTAACGTTGTCGTCGGCGCGGCATTGGGCAACGAACGCGTGATTAACTTTCGCCCCGGCCATGCTTCGGTGACGGAAGTGGAGATCACTACCGACGCCGTGCGAGTGGTGCGCCTAGGCCGCGAGGCGGAGGCGGGCAGTAGTATTTTGTTGGGTCGATAATATCTATATGTGCACCTGCTCACCCTGAGCTCGTCGAAGGGCTCCGAATGTCGGAGGCAAGCGTAAGAACCCTTCGACGGGCTCAGCGCGAGCGGGACGCGAGGTAAAAAATGTCTCAGTCGATACGTCCCTATCTCGGCACTCATCCCAAACTCGGTGCCCGTGTCTTCATCGACGAGTCAGCCGTCGTGATCGGCGACGTCATAATCGGCGAAGACAGTTCCATCTGGCCTACCGCGGTGATTCGCGGCGATGTGAATCACATTCGCATCGGCGCGCGAACAAGCGTGCAAGACGGCAGCGTATTGCACGTAACCAGTCCGAATCCGACGTATCCGCAGGGTATTCCATTGATCATCGGCGACGACGTCACGGTCGGTCATAGCGTTACATTGCACGCGTGTACCATCGGCAATTTTTGTTTGATCGGCATGGGCTCCGTCGTTCTAGACGATGTGCAGATCGAAGACTTCGTCATGGTTGGTGCGGGTGCGGTCGTTACGCCGCGCAGCAAACTGACGAGCAAGGGTCTCTACGTCGGCAATCCCGCGCGGCGGATGCGGGATTTGAAGGACAGCGAGATTGAAGCAATCAAACGGTCCGCGCCGCACTACGTGAAGCTTAAAGACAATTATCTTGCCGCACAGCTTTAAGCGTCGCTCGTGAATTATCTCCACGCTTTTCATGCCGGCAACTTTGCGGACGTGCACAAGCACGTCGTGCTCTTAATGTTGCTGGAGCATCTGCGGAAAAAACCGAAGCAGTTTTTCGTCCTCGACACGCATGCCGGTCGCGGTCTTTACGATTTGAAATCCGGCGAATCGCAACGAGGCGGCGAATGGCAGGGCGGTGTCGCGAAAGTTATTAGTGCGCAATGGAACGCGCCGGAAATATTGGCGTATATCCAGGCGATACGACGTTCTCCTTCCGGTGAGCGCGCGCTGCGTTTCTACCCCGGTTCGCCGCTGTTGATTGCGGAGCAATTGCGCGACAACGATCGAGCTGTATTCGTTGAGCAGCAACCCGAAGAAGCAGCGGCGTTGAAAAACGAACTGCGCGGCCGTCCGCGTGTCACCGTGTTGATGGACGACGGTTATGCAGCATTAAAGGCGCAACTGCCGCCCAAGGAAAATCGCGGCTTGGTATTAATCGATCCACCTTTCGAAGTAGCGGATGAATTCGAACGCTTGGCGCAAGCCGTCATGACTGGATTGACGCGCTGGCCCAACGGAACGTTTTGCGTTTGGTACCCCGTCAAAGCCGGCGGCGCACACACGCGTTTTCATCAGCAACTTCGCAACGCTGGCCTAAAGAAGTTGTTGCTGAGCGAATTGAGTATCAAGCCCGTCGATTCGCCCATCGGACTAAACGGGTCCGGTCTGTTGATCGTCAATCCGCCGTATCAACTCGATGAGCGCATGACGATTGCATTGCCGGACCTGCGTCGAACGCTGTCGCCCGATGGCGGCGTGCGTGTGGAGTGGCTGGTCGGGGAATAATTCGATCGGTCAAAGAGACTGCTCTTGCGCGCTTCCAATACTCTACGTGTCGGATTCCGCGTTTGTCCTACCGATGAAAATCGGTATCCATCGTCGCGTTAGATGGACCTCGATCTACGCCGCGGCGACACGAGCTTACGCTCCCGACAACTTCACGCATGCCTTATGCCGGAAACAATCGGTGCGATGATCGTTCACCATGCCGGTGGCTTGCATATGCGCGTAGATGATCGTGCTGCCGACGAATTTAAAGCCGCGCTTTTTTAGATCTTTGCTAAGCGCATCGGATTCCGCGCTCGTTGCCGGAACGTTAGCATGCGTTTTGAGATTGCTTTGGATGGGTTTACCGCCGACAAAGCTCCACATGTATTTCCCGAAGCCTTGCTCCTCCTGAACTTCGAGAAATGCTTTGGCATTGGTGATAGCCGCGGCGACCTTTAATTTGTTTCGCACGATTCCCGGATTCTTAAGCAATCGTTCCACATCGCGCTTGCCGTAGCGCGCTATGCGCTCGGCATCGAAACCTGCGAAAGCTTCGCGGTACCCTTCGCGCTTGTTAAGAATCGTTGACCACGACAGTCCGGCCTGTGCGCCCTCAAGAATTAAGAACTCGAACTGCGTTTGATCGTCATGGGCGGGGACACCCCATTCCTTATCGTGATACTCGATGTACAAGTCGTTGCCGGAGAGGCACCAAGGGCAGCGGGTCGGTGTCTTAGCCATGGCGATGTATGAAGTGTGAGATGGCCCGCAGTGTCGCGGGTTTCGCGGCCCGCTGCAATCGCTCCGCAAGGCAAATTCCGGTATAAAGACCGCATGAATAAAGATGCAGTCGGCTCGTATCCTTGGACCCGCCCGCGCCGTAACCGGCGCGACGAGTTCTCGCGACGTTTAACGCGCGAGTCCAGTTTGTCCGTCGACAATCTCATCTATCCGATGTTCGTTATCGAAGGTGAAAATCGCCGCGAACCTGTCGGCTCGATGCCCGGCATCGAGCGTGTGACAATCGATCAGCTTGTGCTCGAAGCCAAAGAGCTGGCGGCGCTGCGTGTGCCGGCCATCGCACTGTTTCCGGTTACTCCCGCCGACGTCAAAACACACGACGGCCGCGAAGCATTTAACTCCGATGGTTTGGCGCAACGCGCTGTGCGCGCCGTGAAGATGGCTGTGCCGGAGCTGGGTGTGATTACCGATGTGGCGCTCGATCCGTTCACTACACATGGTCAAGACGGCGTGCTCGATGCCGGTGGCTACGTCATCAACGATGTAACCGTTGCGGTTCTCGTAAAGCAGGCGCTATCGCATGCGGATGCCGGCGCCGATGTCGTCGCGCCCAGCGATATGATGGATGGACGCATCGGTGCTATACGCAAAGCGCTTGAGGAAGCGGGTCACGTCAATACGCGCATCATGGCGTACTCGGCAAAGTACGCGTCGAGCTTCTATGGGCCGTTTCGCGATGCCGTCGGTTCCGCGGCCAGTCTCGGCAAAAGCAACAAGCATAATTATCAGATGGACATCGGCAATTCCGACGAAGCGCTCCGCGAGGTCGCGCTCGATTTGCGCGAAGGCGCGGACATGGTGATGGTTAAACCGGGAATGCCCTATCTCGACATCGTGCGTCGTGTGAAGGATGAGTTCGGCGCGCCCACTTTCGTGTATCAAGTCAGCGGCGAATACGCGATGCTGATGGCTGCTGCCGGCAACGGCTGGTTGGACGAGCGCGCTGTCGCGCTTGAATCGTTGCTCGCGATGCGCCGTGCGGGCGCCGACGGCATCCTTACGTACTTCGCAAAACGCGCGGCGCAGTGGTTAGCGAATCGTGACACGTGATGCGTAACACGTGACAAGCAATATGAATATCGACAGCCTGAGTTTTTATCTTCTGCGCGTCACGCATCGCGCGCCACGTATCGCGGTCCGTCTGTCATGACCGATACCGCCAAATCGCCCGATCACTATGCCGTTATCGGATTTCCGGTGACGCATAGCTATTCGCCGTTCATTCACGGCATGTTCGCTAAACAAACCAACCAGAACTTGGTCTATCGCAAGATAGAAGTGCCGCCCGAAGAACTCACCAATGCGGTGGGGCGATTTTTCTTCGGCGACGAGCATGGCAAAGGGCTTAACGTCACCATTCCACACAAACAGTCGATATTGCCGCTGTGCAAATATCGAACGCCGCGCGCCGAGCTTGCGGGCGCCGTCAATACATTGGTGTTGCAAGAGAACGGCGATCTGCTCGGCGACAACACCGATGGCTTGGGATTGGTGACGGACCTCAAGAAGAACGTCGGCTTCGGGTTTAAAGAAGCCAAGATATTGTTGCTCGGCGCCGGCGGCGCAGCGCGCGGGGTAATTGCGCCGCTGCTGAGTCAGGCACCCGATGCGTTACACATAGTCAATCGCGACGCGAACAAGGCAACGCTCCTGGCCGATGAGTATAAAACGCTTGGATCGATTACCGGCGGCGGATACGACTCGATAGAAGGCGAATTTCATTTGATTATTAATGCGACTGCGGCAAGTCTGCAGGGCATGGTGCCGCCGATACCGCGTTCCGCCGTGATTGCGGATACTGTGTGTTATGACATGGCATACAGCAAGGACGACACCGCATTTACCAAGTGGGCCAAGGAACAGCGTGCCGGCCGCGCCGAATTGGGCTGGGGTATGTTGGTGGAACAAGCGGCAGAGTCGTTCTTTTTGTGGCGTGGGGTTCGGCCTGATACTGCGCCGGTGTTGAAAGCAGTAAGATCGCCCGCTCCGGATCCGCTGCGTCGCTGATCGACGTCAGTGCTATAACAACCGGGGAGTTGTAACGAAGACTCCACCGAATGACTTCCGCTCCCAACGATCCTCAGCACGCCCTGCTCGAAGCGCTCAAAGCCAGCGAAGCACGGTATCGCCGCATCATCGATACCACCAACGAAGGCGTCTGGCAGCTCGATCTCCAAGGCCGCACCGTTTATACGAATCGGCGGATGGCCGACATGCTCGGTTACACGGTCGACGAGCTAAAGGGTCTGTCCGTGTACGAGGTTTGTGCCGAGGAAGATCGCGCACGCGCGCGGGCGCTGATCGGCGAGCGCTTGACCGGCAAAAGCGCGCAGCACGATTGGTGCTTTCGTCGCAAGGACGGAAGTGCACTTTGGTGCATTATCAATGGTGCGCCGCTCAAGGACGACAATGGGCAGATTATCGGTGTACTAGGCATGATGACCGATATCACGGCACGCAAGGCGGCGGAAAATCGCGCGCGTAACTTGTCGCGTCTATACGCCGTGTCCAGCACCATCAACGAAGCGATAGTACGAGTGCGCGAGCCGCAGCAATTGTATGAGCTGGCTTGTCGCATTGCCGTCGAGCAAGGCGAATTTCCGATGGCGTGGATGGCGATGCGCGAATCGATCGATAGTCCCTTGCAGCTCAAGGCCAGCTGCGGCGGTAGCGAAAATTTCGTTGCCGATGTCATGCGCCGCGTGAACTCGGCTGCATCGTCGCCGGGCCCTGCTGGCCGTGCTTCGCGCGACGGCAAGCCGGCGGTGTCCAACGATATCGCGCGCGATGCGACATTCTTTTTTAAGGACGCAGCGATGGCGTTGGGCATGCGATCTTGCGCCGTGTTTCCGATGCAAGTCGGCGGGCGGAGCTTGGGAATCATGTCCATCTATAGCGCGCATGTCGATTACTTCAGTGACGAGGAATTGCGAGTGTTGATGGCCTTGGCAGACGACGTCTCATTTGCAGTGGAGTCGGCTGCAAAGGAAACCGCACGCAAGCAAGCTATCGACGAATTGCAGGAAAGCCAGCGTGTCCATACGACCTTGCTACGCAATTTGCCGGGCATGGTGTATCGGTGCCGCAACGATAAGGACTGGGCACTCTTTTTTATTAGCGACGGCTGCCTGGGTCTTACCGGCTACACGCCGCGAGAGCTTTGCGAAGGCGGCATCGTTACTTACGAACAGCTGGTTCATCCCGCCGATCTAGAAATGGTGCGCAATACAGTTGGCGAGGCGTTACTTGCTCGCGAGCCGTTTGAAATGATCTATCGCATAAACACTGCGCAAGGGCAGTTAAAGTGGGTGTGGGAGCGTGGCAGCGGTGTATTCGACGAGCGCGGCGAGCTGCGCTTTCTGGAGGGATACACAACCGACATCACGCAGCATAAATCGCTGGAGACCCGCGTACTTAATGCGCAACGGATGGAAACCATCGGCACCTTCGCCGGCGGCATCGCACACGATTTCAATAATATTCTCACGGCCATCGCCGGCAACGCGCGGCTCGCGCTAACCGATTTGAGTCACTCAAGTCCTGTGCACGGTCATGTGCGCGAGATCGATAAAGCGGCGGCGCGTGCTGCGGAATTGGTGCGCCAGATCCTTACCTTTAGTCGTCAACAGCAGGCAAGCCGTGAAATCGTCCGCCTACCGGCGTTAATCGACGAAGTGCTGAGTAGTTTGCCATTAGGCTTGCCGCCGTCGGTTGAAGTGCGCAAAGCGTTCGATGCAGATTCACCGCCTGTCGCCGCTGACCCGGTGCAACTGAAGCAGGTTATCGCCAATCTGATTAATAATGCATTGCATGCCATGTATCAGAACGGCGGAGTGTTGGACATTGCCGTCGAGACGGCCACCGTCGACGGCTCACGCAAAGGCGGTGCGAAGATACCGGCCGACCTACCCCCGGGCAGCTATGTACGCATCGCAATTAGGGATACCGGCATCGGCATGGACTCCGAATTGCAGACGCGTATCTTCGAGCCATTTTTCACCACCAAACCGCCGCGCCAGGGAACGGGTTTAGGGCTTGCCGTGGTGTACGGCATCGTGCGTGGTCACTCGGGCGGCATCGTTGTGCATAGCGAGCCCGGCCATGGTTCGATTTTCACTGTCTATCTACCTGCGGCCGACAATGTCGACGCGGAAAACGTCGCGCCCGCAGCGGCCGATACGGGCGCGGGCCAGCGCGTGCTGTATGTCGACGATGAAGAAGCGTTGGTGTTCCTGACCACGCGTGTTTTGGACCGCTTAGGGTATGACGTAACCGGCTGCGTGGATGCCGTGCAGGCGCTCGAGGATTTTCGCGCCAACCCGTACCGCTATGCGGCAGTCGTGAGCGATTTATCGATGCCCGGTATGAGCGGTGTCGACTTGGCGCGCGAGTTGTTGCGTATTCGACCGGATCTCCCGATCGTGATGACTTCCGGATATATTCGCGACGAAGATTTAAAGCTGGTGCGCGACCTGGGCATTCGCGATTTGGTGCTCAAGCCCAACACGGTTGAAGAGCTAGGCGCTACGCTGCATCGCGTGCTGACGCCGAGCGCTTGAGTTCCTTATTCGCCGAGTTCTGCCAGCCAGTCGCGCGGTCGCAAATAGTCGCTGTATAGCTTAGCCTCGGGCGAACCGGCGCTTGGTTGAAAGCTGTACTCCCAGCGCACCAGCGGCGGCAGCGACATCAAAATGGATTCGGTGCGGCCGTTGGATTGCAGACCAAACAGGGTGCCGCGGTCATACACCAAATTGAATTCCACGTAACGCCCCCGGCGATACAACTGAAATTGCCGCTCGCGATCCCCGTAGGGCGCGGCGCGGCGACGTTCCACGATAGGCAGGTAAGCGTCCAAGAACGTGTTGCCCACGCTGCGCTGGAAGGCGAAGCTTTTTTCGAAGCCCCATTCGTGCAAGTCATCGAAGAACAACCCGCCGACGCCGCGCGTTTCGTTTCGATGTTTCAAAAAGAAGTATCGGTCGCACCACTCTTTATAGCGTGCGTAAACATCCGGGCCGAACGCCATACAGGCTTGACGAGCCGCTCGATGCCAGTGCAACACGTCTTCATCGAACGGATAGTAAGGGGTGAGATCGAATCCACCGCCGAACCACCATGCACTCTGGCCGTCCGCCTTCGTAGCGATGAAGAAGCGGACATTCGCATGCGTGGTCGGAACGTACGGGTTGAGCGGATGAAAGACGAGCGAGATGCCGGTAGCTTCCCAGCGAGCACCGGCCATGTCGGGTCGTTGCGCTGTGGCGGAGGGCGGTAATTGGTCGCCCATCACGTGCGAAAAACCAATGCCTGCCTGTTCGAATACCGCGCCGTTTTTTAGGACGCGGCTTTCGCCGCCGCCGCCGCCGGGGCGATTCCACGCGTCACGCTGAAATCTTGCTCCGCCATCGGCCGCTTCGATGGCGTTGCTGATGCGATTGTGAAGATCGCGAAGGTAGTCGATGACAGGTGCGGAAGTGGGAGCAGTCATGGGGTTGGCTATGTAGCGCGAGTCCTCGCATGCGAGGATGACGTCATTCGATAACGGGTGCAATAAATTGCACCCTACGATTTTTTCTTCGCCACCTTTTTCGCCGGCGTCTTAGCCTTTGCGGCTGCTTTCACAGGTGCTTTTGCCGGCGCGGCTTTCGGGGCGATCGCTTTGACAGGGGCCTTCTTCGTCGCTGGCGCGGACGCCTTATCCGCGGCAGGCGCTTCTTTTGCCGGCGCGGTCTTCTTGGCGCCCCAACGCTTGCCGCGCTCGGGTGCGGCCGCGATAAGTTCGCGGCATTCGTCGAGCGTCAAAGTGCGCGGCTCGCGATCCTTCGGGATCTTGGCATTCTTTTTCTTGTCGGTGATGTACGGGCCATAACGGCCGTTTAACACTTGAATGCCCGCTTCCGGAAAATCGAGAATGGTGCGATTGGCGTCGAACTCTTCTTTCTCTTTAATGAGTTCGAGCGCTCGCGGTAATTCGACGGTATACGGATCGTCGGTCTTAATCGAGACGAATTTTTTCGCGCCGTATTGCACATACGGACCGAAACGTCCGATGGCGACGCGAATGTCATGGCCATCGCTGTATTTGCCGACGCTGCGCGGGAGTTTGAACAACTCCAATGCATCGGCGAGCGTGATGTCGTCCATTTTCTGATTCGGGCGCAAGCTCGCGAACTTGGGTTTATCTTCGTCGTCTTTGGTGCCCATTTGCACGAAAGGCCCGTACTTGCCGTAACGCACGCTGATCGGCTTGCCCGTGACGGGATCGTTGCCCACGTCGCGCGCTTCTGACACGTCTTGACGGGTCACCGACTCGTCGACGGTGGTAACTTGCTGCTTAAAATCTTTCCAAAAGCGTTCGAGGACGGGTATCCAGTCTTCCTTGCCGTCGGCAATTTCGTCCAGGTCGTCTTCCATTTTGGCGGTGAAGCCGTAGTCGACGTAGTGCTCGAAATTGCGTGTTAAGAAACGATTGATGATCTTGCCCAGATCGGTCGGGATAAAGCGCCGATTGATTAGCTCGGCGTACTTCTTGCCTAATAAAGTCTGAATGATGCTCGCGTAGGTCGAGGGTCTGCCGATTCCGAACTCTTCCAGGGCTTTTACCAGGCTGGCTTCCGAAAAGCGCGGTGGCGGCTCGGTGAAGTGCTGCGCCGGGCGAATGCCAAGTAGCGTTACGCGGTCGCCTGCGTCCATTGGCGGCAGAATGCGATCGCCGTCTTCGTCGACGGTATCGTCTTGGCCTTCGGTATAAACGGCGATGTAACCGGGTTTAACAAGCGTGGAACCGGTAGCGCGAAACGCTGCAGTGCGGTTGATAACGTCGGTACCGGTCACCATGTCTACGGCCACGGTGTCATAAACGGCAGGCGCCATTTGGCTGGCGACCGCCCGCTTCCAAATCAACGAATACAATTTGTGCAAATCGACTTCGATTTTGCCGTCGAGTTTCTCCGGTGTAATCGCGGCCGATGTGGGCCGGACTGCCTCGTGCGCCTCCTGCGCGTTCTTCGACTTCGTCTTGTAAATGCGCGGACCTTCCGCCAAGCCTTCTTCCCCGTACAGATTGGCAATCACTTGGCGGATTTCCGTGATCGCCTCGGCGGCAAGGTTGAGCGAATCGGTGCGCATATAGGTGATCAAACCTACGGCGCCTTCGCCGAAATCGACACCTTCGTAAAGTTGTTGCGCGAGACGCATCGTGCGCTGTGCGCCGAATCCCAACTTGCGCGCCGCTTCTTGCTGCAGCGTAGAAGTCGTGAATGGCGGTGAAGGGTTGCGCTTGCGCTGTTTACGATCGACATTCGCGACAGTCAGTACGCCTTGCGCCGCCTGTTCGATTGTTGCGCGCGCTTCGGTTGCTTGCGCCTCGCTGACAATCGTAAATTGTTCGACTTTCTCGCCGCGATATTCGAGCAGACGCGCCGGAAACGCTTGCTTGCCTTTCTGGTCGTCTTTTTGCGCATCCGCATCCACGGTCCAGTATTCACGCGGTACGAACTTGGCAATTTGTTCTTCGCGTTCGCAAATCATGCGCAGCGCAGGGCTTTGCACGCGGCCGGCGGACGCACCCGGCAGACCGGCTTTCTTCCACAGCAGCGGCGAAAGATTAAAGCCCACCAAATAGTCCAGGGCACGGCGCGCCTGCTGTGCGTTCACCAAGTCTTGCGACACGCCGCGCGGCTTTTCGATTGCTTCACGAATCGCATTGCGCGTAATTTCGTAAAACACCACGCGATGCACGTCCTTGTTTTCCACCACGTTCAATTCTTTGAGCAACTCCAGCAAATGCCACGAGATCGCTTCGCCCTCGCGGTCCGGGTCAGTCGCAAGATATAGCGCGTCCGCCTTCTTGATGGCCCGCGCGATCGCTTGTACGTGCTTTTCGTTTTTATCGAGCACCTGATAGCGCATGGCGAAGCGCCGGGTGGGGTCGACAGCGCCTTCTTTGGGCACCAGATCGCGGACATGCCCGTACGAGGCCAAGACCTCGAAATCCTTGCCGAGGTATTTCTTGATCGTCTTGGCTTTCGCTGGAGATTCGACGATGACGAGATTCTTGCTCATGCTTCTTATTCGGGTTTCCGCCGGCGGGTAAGCTGCAAGTCAGACCCTGGCTCGCATAAACAAGCCGCCGGGCTGTGATTCGACCTGCCCATCCAATTCCAGAATGAGCAGCATCGAGGCGATTTCCGCCGCTTCGAGGCCGGTAAACGTGACTAGTTGATCGACGCCCGCCGGGTTAAAGCCGAGCGCATCTAACAGGATTTTGTACTCCTTGTCCAACGAGTTGCCGGAAATCCTTGAGTTTTCAGTAGTTTCCCCAGGTTCCAACGGGCGCTTGGCCGAATTGTGGATCGCGGCCATCGGCCCAAGTTCACTCAAAATGTCCTCAGCTGTCTCCACTAATTTGGCGCCTTGGCGAATCAGTTGATGACAGCCCTTTGCCAGCGTGTTGTGAATGGAGCCGGGAATGGCAAAGACTTCGCGACCCTGTTCGGCCGCATGCCGTGCTGTGATAAGCGACCCGCTATGGAGGGCCGCTTCCACTACCAGGGTCCCCAAGCTCATGCCGCTGATGACTCGATTACGGATCGCAAATAGGTGCTTGGCGGGCGTAGTGTCTGGTGGAAACTGCGAGACCAGCGCTCCTTGCGCAGCAATACGTTCCGCCAACGATTGGTTTTGTCGGGGATACACCGTGTTTAAACCTGTGCCGCAAACCGCGATTGTGGCGCCTTCGGTTCGTAAAGCGCCTTCGTGGCTGGCTGCGTCGATACCGATGGCGAGTCCGCTGGTAATCGTTAAACCACAGCGTGCCAAGTGTGAGGCGAACGCCTGCGCTGTCTCGCGACCCAATGCAGTGGGATTGCGCGATCCGACCACCGCCAGCTGCGGTTGCGTCAGCAATTCCGCATTGCCGAACACAAACAACGCCACGGGAGCGTCGGGCAACTGAGCAAGAAGCGGCGGATATAGCGGCGAAGCGCAAGTCACCAGCGATCGTTGCGGCGCATCCAGCCACCGTAGATCAGCGTCTATGAGCGATGCATCCGGCTCCGCCAGTCGGTGCGCGGACTTCTCAGTCAATCCCGCTTTGACTAGCGATTGCGCATCACCTACCAGAGCGTCGGCTAACGATCCGAAGCAATTTCGCAGGGCTGCAAGCGTGCCGGTATTGAGTCCCGGCACGCGCGCCAAACTAAGCCATTGAGAAAGGGTGAGCTCATCCATGAGTTCAATCCAACGTTTTAGCTGCGCGGTATCAAGGTGCGCGCAATATGTCGCCGACGCGCACTGGATGCGTGGCTTCCATGATGAGCGCATAGCTCATCTGTTCGTAAGACTTGTACACCATGACTACACCAATACGCTCGTCGGGAAGCCGTACCTTGCCGCTCCACCTAAAGTACCCCGGGCCTTCCGAGCCGCGTTTATAACGATCGCGAATTTTCTCGCCCTTTTGCAGGACGGCGAGCACATGACCTGGTTCGATGCCGTCGCGGGTCCCGCGATTAATCGCCACCGGTTGATATTGGCCGACGATGGCGACACCACCGACTGCCATGATTGAGCCGCCTTTAAAGCCTTCCGCTGGTGCGCGCGGCTGAAAATCCAACGGCACAGTCAGATCTTCGGGCATCAGACGATCGCCTCGCAGCGCTTCACGCACCGTCTCGCCGAGTTTGAGCTTGGTTGGGTCACCCGCTTGACCCACGACCGTGCCTTGTCCGACATAGGCGCCGTGAAAGCCGAGCACATCGCCATTCTCAGGATCAACTAACTTTTCGCCTACATGCACGATGTTGTACCTGGTGCCTTCGGCAGCGTCGCTAATACCTCGCGCGTACATTTCGCCCTCTTCGCCGCCCAAGGTGTGCAGATCGCGGCCGCCCACTAAGTACGGGCCGGACTTAGCTTCTTTTTTGGTTAAAAAGCTGGGTTTGCCGATGAAGGATGAAATGGCATCGTGGGGAACGGTTTGTACCGCTTGGCTTAACGGTTCGCTGCGCACCTGGGGAGAGAGGCGCACGCCGCCACCGCGGGAGGTTGGTGTCGCATCTGCGGATTGTTCTTCGGCGGCTTGTCCCACCGGACCGCGTTCGGCGACCGACACTTGCGGCTTGCCGTCTACGGAGGTAAGCACCAACGTATCACCGGGGAAAATCAAATGAGGGTTCTTAACTTGCGGGTTGAGATACCAAATCTCCGGCCAATACCAAGGGTCACGTAGGAATACCTTGGAGATATCCCATAGGGTGTCTCCTTGCTTCACTGTGTAGCGGTCGGGCGCATCCGTTGCCAGCGGGATACCTGTGCCAGTGGCAATAGTGCGGGTAGAGTCTTGAGCGACCACGAGAATAGGCGCGCCCAGACCCGCAGTAACGAGTGCCGTTGCGGCCAGCAATGCCAGGGGTTTAAGTCTGACAAGCATCGGATTGGTGGCGGTTTTCATGCGCTGAACACGCTCCATCTAGCTAAGGGCCCTTGTGGCCTTGATCGAGTATTATCCCGCTATCTCGACGGGTTCCGCTGTGCGCGAAGTCCGTCCGGGACCGACATTAAGTTCAACAGTCACCTAACTTTAGCAGCATTTTCGCGTGGAGTGCACGAAGCAGCAGGCCACAGCGAGACTTGGGTCTCATTTCAACTTCCGGTTCGTTAGCGCAACTGAATCTACTTCCGATGGCCATTCTGAATATTCTCGAATTTCCCGATCCGCGTTTGCGTACTAAGGCGCAAGCGGTGACGCAGGTGGATGCAACTATCCGCAAGTTGATCGATGACATGTTCGAGACGATGTATGACGCGCCGGGTATCGGTCTTGCGGCTAGTCAAGTGAACGTGCATCAGCGCGTATTGGTGATCGATATAAGCGACGAACGCAATCACCCGCTCGCGTTTGTTAATCCCGAGATTATTGCTCGCGAGGGTGATGAACAAACCGAGGAAGGATGCCTATCCGTCCCCGGCATCTTCGAAAAAGTACGTCGCGCCAAGCGCATCAAAGTCCGCGCACAGGATCGCAACGGCATTACGTTTGAGATGGATGCGGACGGCATGCTGGCGGTTTGCATCCAGCACGAGATGGATCATTTGGAAGGCAAGTTGTTCGTCGATTACTTGTCCGAACTAAAGCGCACGCGCATCCGTGGCAAGCTCGAAAAAGATCGGCGTGACAAAAAGCCGGCGCAGCAGCGCGAGAAAGTGCCGGTGGCGTAAAGCATCGAAACGCGGGACTCGTGACACGAGGCTCGACGCCAGTGCGATACTGTTCGTGTCCCGTGTCCCGTGTCTCGGGTCTCGATAAATTAGAATCATGACCTCCCTCAATCTTATCTTTGCCGGTACCCCGGAGTTTGCAGTGCCGGCGCTAGAGGCGTTGCTTGCCGCCGGTCATCGCATTGCGGCGGTATATACCCAACCCGATCGTCCTGCAGGTCGCGGCCAGCAAGTCACGATGAGCGCCGTCAAAGAGTGCGCGCTGCGGCATGGGTTAACGGTGAAGCAGCCTCTCACCTTGCGCGATGCCGAGGCGCAAGCCGATCTCGCTGCGCTCAACGCAGACGCGATGATCGTAGTTGCATACGGACTCATTCTGCCCAAGGCCGTGTTGCAAGCTCCGCGCTTGGGCTGCATTAACATTCACGGCTCGCTGTTGCCCCGTTGGCGCGGCGCGGCGCCGATTCAACGCGCCATCATGGCGGGCGATCCGGAAACCGGTGTGTGCATCATGTGCATGGACGAAGGTCTGGACACCGGGCCGGTACTAAGCTCGGTTAGCACGTCAATCGGCGCGAATGAAAACGCAGCGTCGCTACATGATCGTTTGGCGATACTTGGCGCGCAGGCGTTAGTCGAAACATTACCGAAATTCGCCGACGGCGTATTGCAACCCCGTGCGCAGCGGAATGACGGTGCAACCTACGCAACCAAATTGCGCAAAGATGAAGCGGTGATCGATTGGAAACGCAGCGCTGTCGAAATAGACGCTTTGATTCGCGCGTTCAATCCGTGGCCCGTAGCCGAAACTCGGCTTAACGGACAGCAATTGCGAGTGTGGGAAGCACTGCCGCTCGCGGAAAAAAACGCAGCTGCGCCGGGCACGGTATTGCGCGCCGATGCCACTGGCATTGTCGTTGCGACGGGGAATGGCGCGCTGGGTTTGCGGCGCGTGCAATTGGCCGGGCGCAAGGCGATGGCCGCCAACGATTTCGTAAATGCGCATCGCATTGCAGGTGCCGTGTTAGGAGCGCTCACGTGACCGCGCAATCTGCAGTCGTTCGCGCGCGTGCCGCTCAGTGGGTAGTGGAGGTCTCCAAGCAAGGGCGCTCGCTGGATACGCTGTTTGCCAATCAACAAGGCACACCGCAAGAACGCGGGCTATTGCGTACGTTGGTATACGGCACCGTGCGGTGGCAAATTCGCTTGGAGGCGTTGTTGGAAAAACTGTCCGCGCGACCGCCCAGTGAACTTGATCCGCATGTGCGCGCGCTTTTGTTAGTCGGCTTGTTCCAGTTGCTGCACACCGATATCGCCGCGCATGCGGCTGTTGCCGAAACCGTCGAAGCTACGCGCCAGCTGAAACAGCCGCGCGCCGCGGGCTTTGTCAACGCCATCTTGCGACGCGCGCAGCGCGACGCGTCGGTGCTGTTGGCGGATATCGATGGCGACGTCGCGATACGAACGGCGCATCCCCATTGGTTGGTGGAACGCTTGGCACGCGATTGGCCCGATCGATATCCGACGCTGCTCGAGGCCAATAATTTGCATCCGCCGTTTTGGTTGCGCGTTAATCGCCGTCATATCGCCGTCGATGCATATCAAAAAATTCTTTTGCGCGCAGGCATGCCAAGCGAACGCAATCCGTATGCACCCGAAGCATTACGATTGCTATCGCCGGTCGATGTCAACGCATTGCCGCATTTCGCAGAAGGCTATGTCTCGGTGCAGGACGCTGCCGCGCAACTTGCCGCACACCTGTTGGCGCCGGAGGCCGGAGAGCGCGTACTCGATGCGTGCGCGGCGCCCGGTGGCAAGACCTGTCACCTACTGGAGCTGCAGCCGCAAATTGCCGAAGTAGTGGCGGTCGATATCTCAGCGGCGCGCTTACATCGCGTGCGGGACAATCTGCGACGTTTGCAATTGTCCGCTACGTTGATCGAGGGTGATGCTGCGACACCTAACGAATGGTGGGACGGAAAATTGTTCGATCGCATTCTCTTGGATGTGCCGTGTTCGGCGACCGGCGTAATCCGCCGCCATCCCGATATCAAACTGCTTCGCCGGGATGACGACATTGACGAACTGCAGCGACAACAAGCGGCCATATTGCAAGCGACATGGCCGCTATTAGCACCCGGCGGACGGCTGGTGTACGCAAGTTGCTCCGCGCTGCGCGCCGAAACCGCCGAAGTTGTAGGGGAGTTCTTGGCGGCGAACGCGGGCGCGCAGGCCGATGCGCGGGATTGCACCGCGGAATCAATTGTGAAGCTCAACTATTCCGAATCGCGCTCCGGACCGGGCTATCCTCTCTTTGTAGGGGAAGCCCAAATGGACGGCTTCTATTATGCTTGCCTGACCAAAGTTCGACCGTAACGCCATCAGAGGAGCGCGCTTTGCCGGGACGGGGGAGTATCGCCGCGACTTTTCGCCGCCAGTTGGTGGGCGGGTTATGCGTGTGGCTCACGCTGGCCGTGCCGGCCTATGCGGATGAAGAACGTCTGGGTGTGCGCTCGGCCGCAATCGAAACGGCGCAAGGCGTGCTGCTGCTCAATGCAGAGTTCGACATCGTGCTGCCGGACGGCGCCCGGCGCGCCATACGCGACGGCGTCGAGTTAACTTTGGACATCGATCTGCGGTTGTATCGTGAGCGAAGTTTTTGGCTCGACGATTCCGTCGCGTCGCTGGCGCAGCGCTACGAAGTGAGTTTCCACGCGCTTACCGAACGTTACATCGTGCGTAATCTAAACAGCGATGCGCAGAGCACCTATGCCACATTGGATGAGGCGCTGGATCAGCTGCGCTCGATTCATTCGCTGCCCGTTCTCGATCGTTCGCTGCTCGATCCGGACGAGCGGTACGAAGCGCGCTTGCGCGCCATAATCGATGTGCACACGCTGCCGGGGTCGTTGCGCGTGGTTCTATTCTGGACCGACGACTGGGAACAACATAGCGACTGGTACGAATGGCCACTCAAGCCGTAAAACGCGGTGTCGTCGCAGCGCTAGTCGTTATCGGCATAGCGCTGTGGCTGACGGCTGCGTTCTTGATGGCGCAATCGGTGCAGAATTCGGCCCGTTTTTCGGCACTGCACGTATGGATACTGCTGATCAATGCCGCGGGTCTCGTCACACTTATTGTCTTAATCGCGGCTCGCCTTTTGCGATTGGTGCGTGCGTGGCGTGCGCGTGCGATCGGCTCGCGACTCGAAGCCCGCATGGTCTGGACATTCGGCGCGCTGGCCATCGTGCCGATCTTCGTGCTGTTTTATTTTTCGGTCGAGTTCATCAATCGCGGCATCGATAGCTGGTTTCATATCGAAGTGCGACAGGGATTGGAGGACGCGCTGAGCTTATCGCGTGCGGCGTTCGATGTGCGCATGCGCGAGAGTCTGGAGCGCACGCAATTCATCGCGCGCGAAGTAGAACAAAGCGAGCGCGACTTGATCAACGTGGTTAGCCAGCTGCGCCCCGGCATCGGCGCAAGCGAATTGACCGTCTTCGGCAGCAGCGGGCGCATTCTTGCCACCAGTTCGGAGCGGCGCGAGGATTTGCTGCCCCTTCGCCCGAGCACCGAGATAGTCTGGCAAGTGCGGCAAGGTCGACCGTATGTGAATTTAGAGCCCACGGCCGGCGGCGGTTACTTCATTCGCGCGGCGGTGGCGGTGGGCGCAGCGAATACCTCGGGCGAACAACGTCTATTGCAGGCCATCTATCCCGTCGAAGGCCGGTTGGGAGAGCTGGCGGATACGGTTGAAACGGCCTACCAAGACTACGCCGAGAAAGCGCGTCTGCGCGAACCGCTGAAAACCAGTTTCAAGCTTACGCTCACATTGGTTTTGATGATGGCCACCTTCGCCGCGTTATACGGCGCGTTCTGGGCCGCGCGTCGATTGGTGCAGCCCATTCAATCTTTGGTGCAGGGCACGCGCGCCGTTGCGCAAGGGGATTTGGATACCCGTCTGCCGCTTACGTCGCACGACGAGTTGGGCATGCTAGTCCATTCGTTCAACGACATGACTAAGCGTCTACTGCGCGCGCGTGACGATGCGCAACTGAGCCAGGAGGCGGTGGAAGCGGAGCGTGCTAACTTGGCGGTCATTCTCGCGCGCTTGTCCACCGGCGTAATTGCGCTGCAACCCGATCTCAGTATTCGCACCATGAACCAAGCCGCTATCGCTAT
>Ga0315910_10001552_pt1 | contig 20982 bp, 22 predicted proteins | sample EdamamesoilMG_FD_204470 | JGI IMG/M metagenome (GOLD analysis project Ga0315910, IMG submission 204470) | Garden soil microbial communities collected in Santa Monica, California, United States - Edamame soil | ecosystem: Environmental > Terrestrial > Soil > Garden | place: USA: California...
GGGTTCTCCGTGGCGAGAGGGTTCGCTCTTCTACCGCATCAGGGGCGGATCAACTCCGAGGGCGAAGGATCACTGGGTCGGAGTCTTGCCCCCTGGGTGCAGGAGCATACCCTCAGAGGGCCGTGATCCGTCTCGCACTCGGGATCACAATCAAGACCGAACCCGTGGGAGGACTCGACGATGGGTATCACCAAGAAGGTCGCAGAGCGCATCCGTACCGGCCTCAAGCGGTTCTCGCCGGTTCTCGTCGCTCAGAGGGCCCGAGACGTTTCGGAGGCCGACACGGTAACGATCGTCAAGGACCTCCTCAGTGAGGTCTTCGGGTACGACAAGTACAGCGAGCTGACGAGCGAGCACGCGATCCGTGGCACGTTCTGCGACCTTGCCATCAAGTTCGATGACAAGGTGCAGCTCCTGATCGAGGTGAAGGCCATCGGCTCGGATCTCCAGGACCGCCACGTCAAGCAGTCGATCGACTACGCCAGCAATCAAGGCGTCGAGTGGGTCATCCTCACCAACGGGATCGAATGGGTGTTGTTCCACGTCATCTTCAAGAAGCCCATCGACAAGGAAGAGATCGTTCGGATCAACCTCGCGGAGATCGATACCCGCCAGGACGAGAGCATCGAGAAGCTGTACCTCCTGACTCGAGACGGGCTGAGCAAGGATGCGCTCAAGACCTACCGCGACAGGCAAGAGGCGACAAACCGCTTCCTCGTCGCAGCGATCCTGCTGAACTCCGAGCCCGTCATGAGCGCGATCCGGCGTGAGGTTCGGCGCGTGACCGAGATCCTCGTGAGCCCCGAGGAGATCCAGCAGGTCCTCAAGGACCAGGTCCTGAAGCGCGATACGCTCGAAGGCGAGCAGGCGGTGGCCGCGGCTCGGAGGTTCGATCGCAGGAGCGAGCAGCCGATCGTGAAGTTCACGCGTGGCGGGAAGTCAGAAGAGCCGGAAGCGCCGACGCCGAGCAGCGCGCCCGATCATCGGGTCGGCAAGCCAACCTGATGAGATCCGCAGGAGCGCCGCTCTTCCCAGTGCGCTGATCCCCCGATCTCACGGCAGCACAGTGAATGTGACCGCGTTGGTGAGCCCGATGTCGTTCGGAGGCGAGTACCCCGGGTCCCGGCTCCAGTACTGCCCGTAGACGACGTCCCCCGCCTGCAGCCCGTTCGCCGTCATGAACGCCTGGCTGAAGTGGAACGAGTAGTACCCGTTGCAGTCGACCAGGCCGACCGGGCCGCCCGAGTCTTGGAGCTGCGTCCTTCGGAACGGCTTCCCGACGCAGCGCGTTCCACCGCCGAACGGCGCCGAAGTCTGGGCCTTGCCCCAGATCAGCATGCCGAGCTGGTGACTCCGGACGTTGGTCGCAGCGACTCGGAAGTCGTCGACACCCATAGTCAAGCTCGGCACGCCACTGAACCCGATGGCAGGAAGGCAGCCGATCGAGTTGAGCTTGGCGCTGCAGTAGGTCGTGGGGACCGGGCAGCCGGAGAGCTGGACCTTCACCTGCGAAAGGCCTGGCCAGGCGACCAGCACGTCAGCCAGCCCATCCGAGTTCACGTCGCCGGCCGCGGCGACCGAGGGCACGTGGTTCACGGGGCCGGCGTAGCCATAGAGGATCGATCCGTCGAACCCCGAGTAGACCCGGGCACTGGTGAGCCGGGCGACGATGAGGTCGGCGTGCCCGTCCTGGTTCACGTCTCCCGCGCCGTCGACCGAGTGCACGGCCCCGGAAGACCCCGAGACATTCATCAACACCGCCCCGGTAGATCCCGAGAACACCACGGCTCCAGCGCCTCCGCTCGAGGCGATGTCCGGCACGCCGTCGGCGTCGACGTCACCTGCGGCCGCAACCCAGCGGCCAATGCACCCGGGCTGACCGTTGAAGAAGTGCAGGATCAAGCCGTCCGCACCCGAGTAGACGCGCACGCTGCCGCACCCGCCTGCGTACGTGCTGAAGGGGGTTCCCACCGCGAAGTCGGCGAAGCCGTCGAGGTTGACGTCGCCGACACCTGAGACGGACTGCCCAAACCGCTCGGAAGCGACGTTGCCGTACACCGTGTGGATCGTGGACCAGTCGGCGCCCGAGAAGATTCGGGCATAGCCCGCGCCGTCCCCGTTGTGGTTCTGGCCGTAGGTTGCTCCGACCAAGACGTCTTGGGTGCCATCAGCGTTCACGTCGCCCGCGTTCGCGACCGAGATGCCGAACAGCTCGTAGCCGCTCGGGAGGCCGCCGGTGCCCACCAGGGTGTGAAGCAGGGATCCGTCCGCGCCCGAGTAGATGCGCACCTGGCCCTTCCCGCACTGGAGTCCTCCGGGCCAGTGCGGCGCACCGACGATCAGGTCCGGGCGGCCGTCACCGTTGAGGTCCGCGATGCTCGCGACCGACCAGCCCATCAGGTCGATCGAGTTGGGTGGAGCGAAGATCTGGTAGAGCCGTACGCCTGTGCGACCGGAGTACACCCCGACCCAGCCCCCCGCGGCTGGTGAGCAGTACTCAATCCCTCCACCCGGCACGCCGGCGAGCACATCGGGCACTCCGTCGAGGTCGACGTCCCCTGCGCTGCGAACCGACTGCCCGAAGAGCCCAGGCGAGTCCACGATCGTGTGCAGCGTCGTCTGCGCGCTCGTGGCGATTGCCAAGCCGAGTGTCGCGCCGACGCCCAAGAGGAATCGCTGACGCGTCCAGGGTGATCTGGCACCCAAAGCGAATCGATGCACTGCATTCATGGCGATCACGCTCCCCTTCGACGACATGGACATCGCGGTGCGCGCAGGCATGAACCGGCGTTCCACTTCCAGTCCGACGCACAGCGAGTTGCCCGCATGCTACGCACCCGGCACGTCGCGATCAGTACTCGGGGGCCCATCGGGTGCGTGCGCCGCGGACTCTCCAGCTTCCGACAGGGCGGGCGAAGTGCGGCTGGAGGCAGCTTGGTCCGCGGCGCAGACGCCCTACAACGGCGTAGCGGCGGCCGATGCATCGATCGACCGCCGCCACTTCCATGGCCGGCACATCTCTGGCGCTCGACAGACCGAGCGGCCGGTCAGGCAGCAGCGCCCTTCGATCGCTTCTCGCGCTTGACCTGCGGCGCCGCCGCGTCGGACGGCGCCGCCTGGGGGGAGCGCGCCGGCACGAGTGCGGCGAGGCTCTGCCGCGCCTCCTCGATCGTCTTGCGCGCCGCGTCATCCTGCGCCGCGGTGAGCGCCTTGCCGAGGGCCTTCACGGCGACCGTCACCTCGCGCACCACCGGGTCGGCGCGCAGCTTCTTGCGCTCCTCCCGGGACTTGATGCCCGCGATTTTGGTCTGGAGGTCCTGGATCCGCTCGTCGGCCGAGCGGTAGGTGCGTTCGGCCTTCATCTCGATGGTCATGGGCTTGATCTCCTGCGTCAGGTACTCACCCCCGAGCAGGCCGCTCACGCGGCCCCCGTCTCGGTGGTGTTCTTCTTGGGCCCCCCTGCGATCCGCGCGATCGAGGCGCGGACGTCTTCAGCGTCGAGGTGCCCGTAGGTCCGGGTGGTAAGGCGCGGATCGCGGTGCCCGAGCACGTACTGCATGTGCGCCATGGGCATGCCGGCGCGGCCGAAGCGCGTCGCGGCGCTGTGCCGGAGCGCGTGGATGTCGACCTTGCGCCCTTGGGCGTCGACTCGATCGATCCCGGCTGCTCGGAGGAGGCGCGTGTAGATCCGCGCGATATTGCGCGAGGACTTCGGCCAGGCCTTCCCCTCGGGCGTCAGGAAGAGCCGGTCGTCCGGCCTGACCGGACGCCCCAGGACGAGCGCGTGCATCTCGCGTGCAGCTCGCAGGTCTGCTACGAGCCGGTCGAGCAGCGGGATCTCCCGCGCCGAACCCGCCTTGGTGTGCTCGGCCCTGAGGTAGAGCACTCCCTGATCGAGGTCGACGTCCGCCCAGCGCGCCATGATCGTCTCGCCGTAGCGCGTCCCGCATTCCAGGAGGCAGCGCCACAAGGAGAGCTGCGGCACGCGCAGCCCGCGCCCTCGGAGTGACCACCTCGTCCCGCCGCTCCCCGGCCGGAACCTGCTGACGCGTTCGAGGTGCTTCCGGTCGTCCTCGGCCGCAGCCTGGAGGAGGCGCTCGATCTCGGCCTCCGTCAGCGCCCGGCGACGGCAGCGCTTCGTGGCCTCCGTCTCCTTGAGGCGCGGGAGCTGTTCGATCGGGCTCGAGCTGATGAGCCCGGCTCGCTTCGCCCAGCGCAGCATGGCCCGCATGGCGTCCGTGTCGAGGTTGGCGGTCCTGGCCGAGGCGCCCTCCGCGCGTCGCTTCGAGCGGTACTGCATCAGGTCGAAGGCGCGCAACTCACCCACGCGCTTGGCGGGCAGCGCGGCGAGGATGTAGCCCAGGCGCGAGGTGACGTTCCGGATGTGGTCGGGCACGGCGCGTGTTGCGAGGTCTCGGAGGTAGTGGTCCGAGATCTCGGCCAGGGTCAGGTCGGCACCCGAGGTGTCGTCGAGGCCGAGCATGCGCATGTCGCGCAGGCAGATGATCTCCCTCGACTTGGCCTCTGCGAGCTCACGATCGGCGCACAGGGACTTGCGGTGGCGCTTGCCGTGCTCGTCTGAGTACTCGAAGACCCACAACGGCCGGCTGCCCCAGGATCGCTGGTAGAGCCGCCCTGGGCCCGGTGCTCGACCGAGGCGGTGGAAGGGTTTGAGCTTCGTCGCCACGCCTTCACACTTGCTCGCCGGCGCGAGGAGCTGAAGCTCACTTTCCGAGGATCGCAGGACGCTCTGCACGGTTTCTGTGGCCAGTTGGAGCTGGCGCGCAGCGACGGCGAGCTTGGCGCGATCCTGGAGGGTCACGGGATCAACCCCTCCCTGCGAACCTCGGCGAGGATCCGATCCTCGATGGCCTGGCGCACGTCATCGCGCGCAGGTCGAACGACGTGGTGGCGCGTCCGACGGCGATCCACGCGCGTCGGGAACAGCACCCGCACTTGGCCGTCCCGCGTGCGCACGACGCGCAGGCCGTCGACGAAGAGTTCGCCGACGCGCAGACCGACGTACGCGATCAGGCCGGTCGATCGCTCGCCCGGGCCGGCGGGCACGATCCGGACATCCGCGATCCTGACGCGGAGAAGGTCACGCAAGGGGCCCCTCCTGATCCAGACCGATGGCGCTCGCAGGCCCGACCTCGTCGGCATCTCGGTCCTGCGCGTGGAGGTGGTCGACCAGCGTGGGTGCAGCAGAAGGGGCCGGCGAACCCGGCGCCGCCGAAGCTGAGGAGTCTTCCAGAAGCGAAACCCCAGCCCCGATGCAGCCCGTGGGGGTTCTGTCGGTGTCGGGCGAGGCGACGGCTCCTGGTTGTCGGTAGGGAACGGGAAGCCGAGGGACGGCGACAGCCTCATCCGTCGGAGGGTGCGTGGCCTCAGTCAGCTCGTCGCCGTCCACCGTGGCGGGACCCGCAACAGGGGGGGGCGCCGTGTCGGCCAGCGAGGCTGGTGATCCGGGCCCCATGGACTCCGACACCGACGAAACCCCCGTCTCCGCGCTGCTGGAAGGGGTATTGCTTTTTGCTACCAGTCGCAGGCGCTGGACAGGGCGACCGCCCCGGGGACCCGACGCTGGGTAGATCCACTCGCCATTCCCACTCTCCACGAGCTGCTCGAGCTCGGCGCGCGCAGCATCTGCCGTCGGGTGGGAGCAGAGGTTTTGCCAGTCACGCACGGTGACTTCCCCACCTTGCAGCTCCACGCGTTCAACGAGTCGGCGGAGGCGTTCGGCGTCCTCTGACTCTTGGAGAAACGCGTAGACGCGCCGGGCCTCGTGCCCGAACCACCGCGAGATCTCGATACCGCAACGGATGCTGGAAGCATCCAGGTGCTCACCAGCAGTGTGATCGCCACTGGCCATTCGAACGCAGTGAATGACCAGGGCAAGCCTTGCTGCATAGCCTTCGAGCTTCGCCCACGCATACGACAGATCGCCCTCAAGATCCGCGTGCTCCTCCGCATGCTCGTTGTAGAACTGGACCCAGAGCTTCTTTGCAGCGGCGTCCATCTCAACCTCGATCGGCGCCGGCTGACCTTCTGCGTCTTGCCCGAACCTCAAGGCGTAGAGGTTGTCGAAGACCATCGAGAGCGCGGTCTCGACCTCTACGGGAATCTCCGCATCGGTCCACTTGCGACGCCGGCGCGACGGCATTGCGTAGAGAAAGCGGGCGGCCATTCCGCTTTCCTGGCGGTCACTCCCCAGGACGCGCTTGAGCGTGTGTGGTTGGATGCCGCCGGTGATGCTGACGGCGGCGCGCGGCACGAAGATTACCTTGGATCCATTCCCCTTGCGGTCGATCGTCATCGACGCGCCACGGTGCATCTCGAGCCAGTGGGCTTCGTCTCCCCCGCGACCTCCCTTGTACTGGTTGAAACTGCCGAACCACCCTGACAGCTCGTCGCGGTAGAGCAGCAGGCCGCGCGGCTGGGCCTCAAGCAGCACGGCGATCGCCTCGACGGTCGTATCCGAGGTGAAGAACCGATTTGCTACTGGCTTGGCTGGCGGTGTCGGCGGTTCATCGTCACCACTCTTCTTCTTCCAGGCTCCCTGGGCCTTCTCGTACAGAGCGTATGCCACCCAGTACTCCGCCATCTCGACACCATATTGACGCAGTGCCTGCTGTTGGCGCTTCGTCAAGAACCCAATCCCTGCGTCGATCGCTGGCGACTTCTGGGTCCCGCTATCGGCGATCAAGAGCAGCCACAGAATGGCCGGCTCCGACCACTTGCGCTTGATCTTGAGGCGCCTCGTGTTGCCGATTGCCGACGCCAGCGCGCCGATCAGCGGCACCACCACATATGCTGTGTCGCACCCGATAGCAACCGCAGCGGAGTCGACGAATGCGCGGACGGGCCCTGGTAGGAGATCGGTCGGGAATGGCCTGTAGGACTTGAGGGCGGTCTGTCCCTGTCTGCGCCGGGTTGCCTGCTTGTTCGTCGACTTGGTCGTGGGTGACGCGAGTAGGTCGAAGCGCGCCTTGTAGACCGCCGGGCTGACAGCACGATCCCGGACGAGTGCGTCCAGCTCAGCGACTATCTCGGCGTTGGGCAGGCCGCGGTTGCGTCGAGTCTCCACCCAGTCGAACAAGTCTTCAAAGCTGGAGAGACCCGACAGTTCTACGATGCACACCTCGGTGGGTGGGGAGAGCGTCTCCAGGATCTCGCAGACATTGAGGACGTACTTCGCGCCGTCGGGGTCGTTGTCTGGGAACAGGCGGACGTGCTTGCCAGCGACGGGTGTCCAGTCCGTTTGTGCGGCCGATTGCGCGCCGTGCGCGGACGTCGTGGTGCAAAGGCCGATCAACACGCCGGCGTCGGCGGCCTTCTCGCCCTCGACGACGCAGACTAGCTTGGCTGCCGTAAGCGCAGGTAGACGGTAGAGCGGGAGCGGCCCCTCCGGGTCGCGGATCTCATATCCCCTTTCCACGGGCGTGACGGGCCTGAAGGTCTTCTCGGGCTTGCCGTTCTCGGCGGTGCCGGGCAGGTCGACGCGCGCGATGTAGAACGCCGGCGTGCCGTCCGTCCTTTCGTAGCGCCAGGTCTTGTGGACCTTGCCACCGACCCGCCGAGCGATGGCCATGACGGCGGCCTCGACCGTCGGGAAGACGATGGCCTTGGACTTGGCGGGTACTGGTACCGGGGCAGGCCGAGCGAGCCGCGGCGCGGGCGTTGCGGTGCCGGCCGGGAACGAGCTGTTGCCGCTGTCCTCGCGCGCCCAGTGGATCAGCGAGCCCAGGCCCAGGCTGTTCGTCTTGTCCGGCTTGAAACCCTTCCACAGCTTCTCGCACTCGCCGGGTTTGAACTTCGCGCTCTGCTGGCTGAAGGTGATCCAGTACGGGAGCAGGCCCGGGTCCACGGCGTGCAGCGCCATGCCGACCTTGACCCACGAATCGCGGTCGTCGGCACGCGCACTCGAGAGCCGGGCCAGCGCTTCGAGTGCGAGCTGACGGGGATCGGGCTGGCTCAAGGCAGCACCTCCCTCGCTGCGCTCGGGCCCGCCGCGGCCAGTTCACCTAGCCGGTCGATGAGGTCCGTGCGGAGGATCGCCGGCCTACCTCGGACCAGGAAGCAGGGTCCAAGGTGCCCCGCGCACATCGCGGCGAGGAGCTCGCCTTCGGGCACGTCGAGGGCGACGACCAGGTCCGGGGCAAACAGGATCTCGGGCAGCGCAGCGCGGAGAACCGACGCTGAGTAGGGTGCGTTAGACATGCACCCCCCACGTGGAAACCGCGGGTGTGCGTTTCCGGGCTAATCCCCAGAAACTTCGGGTTCGAGGCCGAGGGCCTCGCGCATGTCCCTATCGTGCCTAAGGTTGGCACGCTCTTCCTGGAACGCCTGGTGGAGTCGCTTCGCCTGATGCCCGGACCTCCTTGCGAGGTCGGCGATCGTCAATTCTCTGAGCAGAAGGTCCGCGAGGTGCTCCAGGACAACTTGCCGCGCGGACCCCTTCCGTGCCCGGGCATGTCGTTTGGCAGCAACCGCCTGAAGCGCAGCGAGCGCCTCAGCTTCCCGGAGGCGAACTTCGGCCCCCCTCGTGCGATCCGGTTCCCGATCTACTTGCACCCAGGGCCCTGATAGCGGGTCACCATCCGGCGCTCGGGGCTTGCCCAGGGCGTCGCGCACCGCGCGAGGGCTGACCGTTACTCGGCCATCCCGCGCGAACATCATCAGTTCAGTGATGTCACGAGCGCCGGCGGCGAGAACCCAGCCGGTCGCGATCTGTACATCGTCGGAGCGCGAGTCGCCCGTGCTTCGAGCGCCTCGGTCCTTAGATTGCCGGACCCCGTACCTAATCGCGACTCTGAGCCTTGACCACGGCTCCATCCTGCGCTCCCTGATGCTCTCGTAGATAATCCGAATCCCCTGGTATCGTTCGGATAGCCGATCCACGATCATTGGTGGTAGGACGGCGGTTGCGGCGTCCCAGCTGATCCACCACTCAAGAAACCAAGGCAGTACTCGCTCAATCGCGACATCGGTCGGGACATGTACTCGCGGGATTGCTCCTGCTTCCCGAGCCAGGTCCGGATCGAAGTGGACGATGGAACCCAGCGCGAGCGTGAGAAAGTCCACAAGCCCGTCCTTTGCACGCTCGCCGTACTTGGGCTTGCTGTGAAACTGAAGCTCGCAGGCCAAGGTCAGCACCCCAAGCCCGAGTCGGTCCTCAGGTCGAAGGCCGGGGAAGCAAAGATGAGCAAAGTGCAAGTGGGCGCGAGTGCGCGCGATGGCTTCGGGGGGAAGCCAATCCTCGGGCCTCCCGAACCGGAACTGCGGTGGGGTGACGATGCTGACTGCGTACACCATGTAGGTCTGTGCGGATGGTGATGGGCCTGAATCCGCCGGCTTCGTAAGCGCTCACCACTCGACAGGGCTAATCGTCCAGGTTCGTCGTGCATCGTCACAGCCGCTGATTCGCGATCTAGCGAGGCACGACGCATCCGATTGACCGGTGCTGGGTTAGGTCGTCCCCTAGTCCGGAAGCGCCGTGCCTGTCGACTGGCTGACCCGCCAGCAAACGGCGTAAGCCGCCGTCGACCCAAGCGAGCGGTGATGCAGCGCCCGTTGCACCTCGAACACGTCCCGCCCCCGGGAGTAGAGCGCGAGCGCGAACGTGTGCCGCAGGGCATGCGGCCCGACCGCCCTGCGCAGACCCGCCCGCTCGCACCACTCCCCGAGCCGCCGGTGCGCCTGGCGGTGGCCCAACGCCCTCTCCCCGGACCCCGGGAACAGCCACCCCTCCCGCTGCGCGCCGAGGTACCCCGCGAGCAGCTCCCGCACGGCACCGTCCACCTGCAGCACGGCCGGCCGGTCGTTCTTCATGACCCGCAGCAAGATCTCCCCTGCGTCGAGGTCGACGTCCTCGACCCGGATCGCCAGCGCCGCCCCGATCCGGCACCCCGTCCCGAGCAGGAACTCGAACAGCACCCGGTCCCGCACCTCGGCCTCGGTCTTCGCCGTCGCAAGCGCCGCCCGCAGGCGCGCCACGTCATCGGCCGAGAGCCCCCGTGGTGGTGGCGCCCCACACCGCGCCCGTCGCACCAAGGCCGCCACGTTGCGCGGGGTGATCCCGACCGCGGCGAGGTAGGCGAAGAAGACGCGCACCGACGAGCGCAGGGCGTTCACGGAGGCGGCCCGCTTCGGCCGCCCATCCGGCGTGTGCGTCGCCAGGCGGGACACCAGGAAGCGCGCCACGTCGACGTGCGTCAGCACCTCAACGGGGCGCCGCTCCAGGAACTCCGCCAGTCGGGCGACGTGACGCTCGTACTGGCTCACGGTGATCGGGCTTCGCCCGTCCGCCTGCAGCTGCAGTCGGAACTGTTCGAACGCTTCCAAGATCTCCATCGCGGGCACCTCCACGGCCGCGAGGCGCCGACGCACCCCTCGGGCACGCCAGCGCCGAACGAACCGCCGTCGAGGCTCAGCGCGCTGCGACGGGTTCGGGCAGCGGCGCCTTCCCGACGAGGCCCGCCTCTTCAGCCCAGACCAACGCTTGGCGCAGGACGCGCTGGGTCTTCAGCACCGAGACCCGCGCCTTGAGCACCCCGGTGCGGGTCTTCACCACCGCGTCGCACTCGAAGAACCCCTTCACGCGCTCGGGCGTGAGCGCGCTCACCAGCGTGTCGGCACCGAGTTCGCGCTGCGCGAGCGCCAGCTCGATCCGGTAGCTGAAGCACGTACCCGCCGCCTTGCCCAGGTCTTCGAGGGCCCGGAGGTAGCGATCCGTGAGTTCGGAGAGGGTGGCCTCGTCGATCCGACGAGCGTTCTTCCACTTCCCGCCCCGCGGCCGCAGGCCGGAGTACGTCAGCTCCTCGGCGGCCTCCGCCGGTGGCTTCCCCTCCCCTTCTTGCGCCGCAACGTCCGGCTCGTTCGCCACGGCCTGCGCCGGTGCTTCCGTGCTTGCCGCCTCCCCCGTCGCGTCCTTCGTCGTCTGCTGCTTCTTCTTGCCCATGGCTGTCTCCCTGCCGCACGAGGCGGCGTCTCGTCGTCATGCGCGCGAGCCCAACACGGACCCGCGCGTGTTCGTCAGCGCGCGTTGCGCGCGATCGCGGCGCACGACTCGCACTCGGGATCCCGGTCGATCTCCGCCGCGAGCTGCACCCGCTCCGCGAGCGTCATCACCCGCCAGCGCCCCCGCCACCAGGTGTCGGAGCCGAGGAACGGCGCGTGCGTCGGGACCGAGCAGCCGATCTCGCCGTCCTCCGACCAGAGAAGCTGCCGGATCGTCGCGCTGGCCTTGTGCGTGGTCATGTCGATGTCTCCGGCGCGCAGCGTCGTGCGCGCCTGACCACATGGAGCCTCGAACCGCCCCCACTTGGAGGATCCCACCTCCCCCACAACCACGGATCAGAGGCCCACATCCCGCGAACACAGGCCCACTTGGGGCCGAAGCACACCTGTTACGACAGCCGGAACACCCGCGCCTTCGGCGACAGCCCAAAACGCCTGCGAATGTCCGTGGTCGAAGCCGGCGCCCACGAGAACGGCGACGGCAAGGGGTACATCCGGTACACCGCCGAGTGTTCCTTCAAGCACCAGGCCGCCAGCCCCAGCGCGATCACGCAGTCGTCGTGCACCCCACTCGGCGCCCCGGTGCGGACGTTCCCGCTGTCTGTCACCGAGTACTGGAACGACTCCAGCTCCTCGATCCCCTCCGGCCACAGCTCCGCCTTCGGCAACACGAGCTTCTGCTGCTCCAAGCGAAGCGCCAGGTGGTTCACCAAGTCGGACTTCGACTTCGCCGTGAAGGGGTACTCGACGCACCGCACGCCCTCGCGCGACAGCGTCTCGAACACCGGCTCGCCCTTGCCGGTCGAGTCCACGAGCACGCGCGCTCCGTTGAACCGGTCGAGCGCCGCCTTGACGCGCGAGACCTGCAGGGCCCAGTCGATCCGGTGGAAGCGATCGACGAACACCACCTCCGACTTGCGGTTCATGATCACCAGCACCGTGAAGTCCTCGATCTTCGCCAGGTCGAGACCGGCGAAGTACGACTGCTTCGGGTCGGGCTCGGCGAACTCACCCTTCGCGCACTCGCGGATGTTGCGGAAGACGGCACCCGAGCCCTCCAGGAACTCCGCCCCGTACTCCTGCGAGAAGACCCTGGCCGGCAGCCGCTCGCGCTCGGCCTCGATCAGCGCGCGGTCGAGGATCGGGTTCTCCCAGGATGGAGCGCTCCAGGTCTCGTAGTCGGGGTCCTTGGCACCCCCGATCGCCTGGCCGCGCCGCCACAGCTCGTAGAAGTGCCCCTTCCCGCGCGGCGTCGAGATCAGGAGCGCCCAGCCCTGCTTGTCGATCAGCCGCTGCGAGACGTAGTTGTTCCAGATGTCGGGGCGCAGACGGGCGGCCTCGTCGACGATCACGAAGTCGAGGCCTTCGCCGAGCAGCGAGACCGGGTTGTCGGCGGATTTTGCCCGCACCTCGGAGAGCCCGCCGCCGAGGTTGCGGAGCACCAGACGGTGGTCGCTCTCGGAGAGCTTGACCACCCGGTGCTGCAGCTGGCTCGACGCCGTGATCCCGATCTGGTTGAAGACCCGCGTCGCGAGGTCATAGGTCGGCGCCACCACCCAGCCGATCGTGTTCAGCTTGGGCTCCATCAAGGCCGCCAGGCTCTCCATCGCCGCACACCTGCTCTTCCCCCAGCGCACGCCCGCCGCGAGCACCCGCCGGGGTGCGCGCGAGTCGTGCACGCGTTGTTGGCCGGGGTGCGGCACGTAGCCGAGCATCTGGAAGAGGGCCCGGCGGTTCAGGCGCGAGCCGGCCGGCAGCTCATCCACCGGCGACCTCGTCCTGGGGAGGGCTTTCGGCGTCCTCCTCCTTCCCGCCGAGGATCAGGAGCTCGCGCAGCTCGCGCTTCGTGATCGCCTCGACGTCCATCGCCGTGCGGTCGGTCGGTTCGCCCGCAAGGAGGCGTTCCAGCTTGATCGCGATCTCGGCCGCCTTGATCCCCTCCATGCCAGTGGTGAGGGGGTACTCCTGCAGCGCGCGGGCCGCGCGCGCGGCGACAGCCGTCAGGATCTTGCGGTGCCTGAGGTGCATGTCCGCCATCTCGCTGGCGAGCTTGGCATCCGCCGTCCGGCGCGCTTCGCCCTCGATAGCGGCGACGCGCGTGTTCCAGTCCTCGCGCTCGGCCGAGCGCACGACGGTGCGCCGGTTGACCTCGAAGTGGTCGGCGACGGCTTGGAAACTGCGCGCCGGTCCCAGGGCGACGTAGTAGGCAAACGACTCGGGCGGGAGCTTCTTGATCACGCGGCCGTCCTTTCCGCGCGCAGCGCACCGAAGCTCTGCCCCGAGCCCTCGAGCAAGGCCTCCCTGCCCGTGAGCTTCTGCCAGCGCTCGACGATCACGTCGCAGTAGAGCGCATCGAGTTCCATCAGGTAGGCCTTGCGGCCGAGCTGCTCGCAGGCGACCAAGGTCGAGCCCGATCCGCCGAAGAGGTCGAGCACGTTCTCACCAGGGCGCGAGGAGTACTGCAACGCGCGCGCGGCGAGTTCGACGGGCTTCTCGGTTAGATGGACGGATACCGCGTGGTGCAGCTTCTTGACGCTCCACACGTCGCTCACGTTGTTCGGCCCGAGGAACACATGCGCCGCGCCTTCTTTCCACGAGTAGAAACTCCACTCATGGTTACCCATGAAGTCCTTGCGCGTCAGGACCGGGTGCTCCTTGACCCAGATGATCGACTGCGAGAAGTACAGGCCCGACTCCTTCAGCGCCGAGGGGTAGTTCGCGCAGTTGGCGTAGCCGCCCCAGATGTAGGCCGCACGGCCAGGCTCCAGCGCGTAGGCGATGTTCCCGAACCACGCGCGCAGGAGCCGGTCGAACTCCTCGTCCGACACGAAGTCGTTCGCCAGGGGGCGGTCCTTCGGGCGCAGCTTCGCGTGCGTCTTCTTGGCCTTCGACGGGAAGCGCTGGAGGTCGAGCTTCTGGTGGTGGGTCGGCGCGAACGAGCTGAGCCCGGCGGCGATCGCGTTGTTCGAGCGCGGCTCGACCTTCACGTTGTAGGGCGGGTCGGTGTTCACCAGCTGGATGCGCGCGCCGCCCAAGAGGCGGTCGAGGTCCTCGCGCTTCGAGCTGTCGCCGCACAAGAGCCGGTGGTTCCCGAGCAACCACAGGTCGCCCGGGCGGCTCGTCGCCGCATCGGGCAGCGCCGGCGCCACGTCTTGAACGACGCCGTCGAGGTTCTCACCCGCGGCGATCACCTCGTCGAGGATCTTGCCGATCTCCTTCTCGTCGAAGCCGACGCCGTCGAGCTCGCCCTGGGTCTGCAGCGACTCCAGGAGCTTGCCCAGCACAGGGAGGTCCCACTCCGCCAGCTCGCCGGTGCGGTTGAGGGCGATCGAGAGCGCCGTCGCCTGCGTGTTGTCGAGCTCCAGCTCGACGACGTCGCACTCTGTCCAGCCCAGGGCCTTCATCGCCGAAAGCCGGCCGTTGCCGCCGATCACGCGCCGGGAGGAACGCTGGACCACGAGGGGCTCAGCCTGGCCGAAGCGCGCCAGCGAGGCGCGGATCGCTTCGAGGTTGCGCTCGCCGTGGGCGCGGGCGTTGGCGGGATCGGGGACGAGTTCGGCGAGCGGGACGCGGCGGATGGTGAGGGAATCCAAAGCAGGCTCCGCGGTCGGGGACCGGGTTGGGCGGCCTGCTTGGAATTGGCTCTTGGAATTGGGGGCCGCGTGGGTTGTCGGGTTGTCTAATGCGTTTGTAGTCGGGTGCGCAGGTGGGCGCAAGAGCGCGCAGCGGGGTTGTTCACGCTGGCCGGCGCTCGTGGACAGAGGGGCGTGAGGGTGGACAGAGACTGGACAGAGATGGGACTGTCCTATTGCGGCACGGGTCCCAGGGTCATTGTCCTATCATTTTGGCAGGGAATCGGCATTGGCGGGGCGTGGTGGCCGATCCGAAGGCGATTGTCCGCCCGAAAACTCGTGGAAATGGGACACCTTTGTGCACCGGCGGTGCCCGGCGTAGGTGGTCGGGGGCGGGTCGAGGCGGCCTCGAGGACTCCCATGTGCCGTTGAATCGGACGCTCAATGTGGCGGGGGCGCGTCGTGGATGAGTCATGCCGGAGACGAGCGAGAATCACTGGCCGGACGGGGGCATGGAGTGCGCAGGCGCGGCTGTCTCATGCTACTGCGGGGGAAGGCCTACTTGCCCGAACTACGGCTGGCCTCGATGGCCCGAGCTGTGACAAGAGCCGCTTGCCCCCGCGCCTGCGCGTCACCTTGGTCTAACAAACACACAGACTATCTTTGTGACCTCGCCCGGCGTGACAGTCAGGCTTGACGAATATGTCGAGCTGCCCTCGTGCGACACTGTCAATACATAGTTTCCTGGGCGCAGTACAGTCTCCGACATCAGAGGCACTCGCGGGAGCAGGTACCTTGAGACGGTAACTCCAGTGTCGTCTGGAGTCCTAAACGTGATGGGAATGTCCGCGCCAACATCGCCCTCACGCACAGTAACACTATACTCAGCCGCACCCACACTCTGCGTTTGACTACCATCGTCTATCTCAACCGACAGCCTACCGCCCAACTTCACACACAGATCTGCGGTCGATACAAGCCCTTCTCGAACTACGACTCGGGTGCCGCCTTCATTCGGCGTTGGCAGATAGAATACCGGTCGACCACTATACTTCGGAACAGCTTGTGCCAGATAGTCTCCGGGAGCGAGATCCTCGAAAGGATCACAACCTCCCGTATCTTTCGAGCATTGCCTAGCCACTGGCTCTGAAGCTCCAATGGCATATAGAGCAATACAGTAGTCTAGTACACGAACTTGTGGGTTGTCACAACTACGGACGTCAACTATCAAGCTACCACCCAAGTGGCGCCGCCCTACAGGCACGTCAACAGCTTGAACGTGAGATGGGCCTTGAAGCACGAACACGATCTCTTCTGATCGGCTTAGGCCGACAGACGCCGACACTACACACTCACCTGCGTCACGAAGCGCGATGTGAGCCAATCCGTCCTTGTCTGTGCGCGCAGGCAGGACACGAGACTCGTTGGCTTTGCCATTCATCACGTAGGATAGGCCAAGATCCGCATTCTGAATCGGAGCCCCGCTTGCGTCGTGGACGAAGAACCTGACGAGGTAGCCGTCGAGGTGAACGGGCGCATGCACCGCGGGAAGCTCAAGCGGACGTACCACTGGGCCCAATCCTGCGAAGGTGCGCAGCACCACGGCGTACTGACCGGGCTTCATGCGCTCCAGAACAAATGTTCCATCAGCCCGAGATCTCTCGATCGCCCACTCGCGGGTAGTCCCTAGTAAGTCAGCCTCCCGTGACTTCTGGATGAGTTCGGCTCGCTCTGATGCTTCAACAACCCTAAGAGGACAGACCTCGAACGTCATTTCGGGAGGCGAACTGCCATCGGAGAATACAAACAATCCCGACGAGGGCGATTCGTTCGGTGACGCAGGCGAACCTGCATTCCTCGAGCCTGACTCCGCCGGGCCCTGCGGATCCGCGGGCGAGCGTCCAGAACTTTGAGGCAGTGATAGCGGTGCCGGACCAACCGGGCTGGTTGGCCCAGCGCCGTTTGAGGTGAGGGGGGCCGAGCGTCCTTCGTTGTCCCGCGACACGAAAACACACACTCCATAGAGCACTAGCACACAAGCGCACAGTGCACCCAGCGCAAGCAGTGCTCTACCTGACATTTGGTGGCCTCCCTGCTACTTCACATCTGGACGTTTAGACTACGGAACTGTCATGCCGTCGTATATATGCTCAACGGGATTGCCGTTGGAGTTGTGGTACTCGACCGTGACCTTCTTGCCGTTGTTGTTGGTTACGAGCGTCGTAATCGCCTGCATTTGGGGCCGCACAGTGATTACGACCACAGGACCGGTGGCAGGAGTGACCTCGAAGTGATCCACTTGTCCTTCGCCGTTGTAGTGTACGTTGCCTATGACACCTTCTACGGTCTGACCGGCGAACACGAGCGGATCATCTTGAGGAGGGCTGCCTGAAGAGCCCGCGGTCGCGGCTGGTGTGGCAAGAAAGAGCACGAACAGGACGAGCGCGGTCAACATTGCCTTGAAGGAGACCATACGTCTGATCCTTGGGTAGTGGAGAAGAGGTAGGAATGAGTCTCACCGTGAGCCCATCGGTTGGCAATGATCTCGATCACTCCCCGAGGGCGCAAGGGTGAGGAGCGCCGAAGTTGCGGGCTACACACCGCCCCTTGCCCTTCAAGTCCGAATCCGATCCACCTCGTCGAGCGTGAGGGCGTCGCCGGTCAGGAATCGTTGCCTTCTTCGATGGTGACGAGTTGTTCACCGAGCGTTCGTGTGTGCGCGCTCGCACGCGCGTGTGCGGCTCCATCTTTCTCGGCGAAAGCTGGCGGGCGCGAGAGCAGCCGGTCGTGAAGAACGACGCACACGAGCGCACACGCACCAAGCCATCCGCGCGGAGCGGTTCCGCACGCGGCGGTGTTGCTACGTGCGCGCTCGCTCCGCTCGCAACGGAGGCGCGCGTCGAGTGAGCAGGCCATCGGCGTGCGTCCCTGATGCTTGGACGGGAGGCGCATCCCTGCCCGCCTCCCATTGATGCCGTGGTGGACAGCCAGCCGCCACCCACGCCTCCATCTCCGCAGCGCGCCACAGGACGCGGCGTCCGATGCGTATGGGGCGGGGCAACCGTGCGGTGCAGTTGAGAGCACGGACTGTGCGCGGCGCGATTCCCAGCATGAGCGCCAGCGACCCGACGGGCACGAGCAGCGGCTTCAGCGGCATGGCATGGACCTCGTCACGCACATCCGCTGCAGATTGCTTACTTGCCATGGCGCGCCTCCCAAGATGATCCCGCCGTGATCGTGTGGTTGTTCACGCGGCCGCGTTAGCGAGCGCCCCCATGCCTAGCCCGGCCGGCAACGCCACTAGACTGCCGCTTGTGTCCCAGCTTGACCCGTCTGCCGTCGAACACCTGAAGCTTCCCGACGGCCGCGTCATCGCCGTCCCCAAGGCCACGCCCACCTTCCGCCCCTGGACCGGGTCGCCGCTCGGTTCCACCTACGGCGGCAAGGCCGTCCTCGACGCCGCCGGCGAGCCCTGCTTCGCCGAGATCGCCATCCTGCGCGAGCTCAAGCGCGAGGGCTGGGAGGGCGTGTGGATCGATACATATCGCAACCGGATGTGGCGCGACTCCAAGCGCGAGCGTCCGGTCACCGAGCTGCCTGCCTGTCCCCGATCCGTCCTGGATCGCGTCCGAGCGGCTCGGGGTGGCAAGCGCGCCGGCACCTGGGACGTCCTGGCCTGGCGGGGTGACGACCTCCGGTTCGCGGAAGCTAAGCGAGCGGCGCGGGACAAGATCCGGCCCAGCCAGGTCGAGTGGCTTGCCGCCGCCCTTGGGGTAGGCGTCCGGCTGGACCAGCTCCTGGTCGTCGAGTGGAGCTTGGCCGAGGCGACGGGGTAGCCGGCCGGTGCCATCCCTGCGCCGCGTCCCATGTCCCTGAATGTCCGCGAATGTCCGCTTCGACGTAACCGTTCGGGGAAGCCCACTCCGGGGGCTGGGCCACCCCCCTGGGCGGCCCGCGTCAGCGCCTCAACTCGGGCGCGAGGCGTTCAAGGATGCCTGCCCGGTGGCTCTCGACCACCGGGGCCCACCTGGCCTTCCAGCCGTAGGGCGTGAGCTCACGGACGTCGCTGACCTTGGCGATCCGAAGCAGGACGTCTCGCAGGTAGGTCCGCGGATCCACTCCGTGCTCCCGGCAGGTCGCCATCAGCGTGTACATCACCGCTGCAGCCTTTCCGCCGCGTTCGTTGCCGAAGAAGATCCAGTTCTTGCGGCCCACCGCGATCGTTCGCAGCGCGCGCTCCGCCGCGTTGTTATCGATCGACAGCCGGCCATCTTCGCAGTACCTCCGCAGCGCCCCCCAGTTCGAGAGCGCGTAGTCGATCGCCTTTGCAAGCGGGCCCCTGTCGAGCACGCACGGCCGGCTGACCGTCATCCAGTCGCGCAGCCTGTCGAGGCGTGGCATGGACTCCGCCTGGCGGAAATCGCGGATCGCAGTCGTGTCGAGCCGCGCCTGCTTCATGTGTCGTTCGATCAGGTACAGCTCCCCGATGAGCGCGACGGCCTCCCGAGCCATCTCCGGCTCGCTGAGTTCCGCGTCGATGAAGTAGCGCCGGGCATGAGCCCAGCAGCCGACCTCTAGGATCGGTCGCTCCTTGTAGATCCTGTCGTAGACCTGGTACGCGTCTGCTTGCAGGTAGCCAGAGAAGTCGCCCAGCACCGCAACAGGTCCGTCGCGCCCCCGCGACTCCGTCATGTCGAAGAAGACCTGCCCGCCCAGGCCGCGGTACACCCAGACGCGACCCTGGCGCGAGCGCTTCTCGCTGCCCTCCTGGATCGTCACCGGCGTGTCGTCCGTCTGCACGATCCCAGATGCGAGCGCGTCCTTGCGGACCTGCTCTGCCACCGGGGTCAGGATCTCAGCGGCACAGAGCGAGGACTCGCACAGCACCGAGCGCGAGAGGTCGAAGCCCTCGGCCGCGTACTTCGATTCGAGCCGGTTGTATGGCATGTGGTGCGCGAAGCGATCGACAAGCACCTGCGCGAGGAACCCCACGCCGAGGATGCCCTTGTCGATCACGCGGTCGGGGCCGGGCGCGATGCGCACGCCGACCTCGCACGTCCTGCATGCGTACTTGGTCCGGGCGATCTCATGGACGACGCTGATTTCCAGGCGTTCCAGCTCCCGCGAGACCTCCTCGCCGATGGGCTGCAGCATGCCTCCGCAGGTGCAGCCCCGCTGATCCTCCGTGAGCTCGTACGTCGTCCGCACGACCGGAAGGTGCTGCGGGAAGTCCTTTCGGCGCTTCGGCACCGCCTTCGATCCCGGCGAGCGAATCTCGACCGTGCCCTGCACGCGCTTCTCGTCCGCCACTCGCTCGGCAGCCTCGATCAGCTCGGGGAAGAGCAGGTGCATCTGGCCTGCACCTGACACTCCGTCCGTCGTCGGTCGACGCTCACTCTTCGGTGCGAATGCCACCCTGCGGAGGAGACGGTTCTCGTGCTCGAGCTGCGCGATGTGCTCCGCCTGCCGTGCGACGAGCGCCTTCAGCGCCTCGACGTCACTGGGAAGGTCGGGCACGCTGAGCAACGACATCGCGCCTGCTCATACGAATGTCGCGGACGAAGTTGCGCCTGAAGCGACCTGTTCTCTCGTTGATTCCCGAAAGCAGCATCACAAGTGCTTCGCGCGTCAGCTCGACGCACGGCTCGCGGCTGTTGAGGCACGGGAAGCGGCCTCGTTCGAGGCGCTTGCACAGCGTCCAGAATCCGTTCCGGTCCCACACGAGCAGCTTCACGCGATCACGCTTGCGGTTGAAGAAGCAGAAGATGTTCCCGGTGAACGGGTCCTCGGCCATCTCGCGTCGAGCCAGTCGGAACAGACCGTCGACATCAACAGTGGACGCCACAGGAGCCCTGAATACGAACACCCGGACGGAGGCCGGCAGGCTCAGCATGACTTCACCGAAGTGAGCACCCGCACCAGCGCCTCCACGATCGTTGCCCCATCGATCAGGATCCGGCGGTTGTTCGGGAGCACGACCTCGATGCGGTTGGCGTTCGCCGTCGTGTTCTCGATCAGCTGGACGAAGGTCCGTCCGCTGTCCATCACCTCCGGTCGCTCAAGTGCCTCTTGATGGCACAACCGGTTCCAGCGGTGAACGGTTCGAACGCTCACCTGAGCCCTCGCAGCGATCTGCTTGGCCGTCAGGCCCTCTCGAACACCCAGGGCGATCCACTCCCGCCCACGCTCCTCACGCGACCACAGGTACATGCGACCCATCGTGGCGGGACCGTCGCCGGCGTCGAGGTGGGGTCCCCCGAACGGTTACGCCTGGCCCGAGCCAGATGTCCGCCAGTGTCCGCGAATGTCCGCCAGTGACCGCTTCCCAGGGCCTTCTCCGAGCAGCCTCCGGAGCTGCAGGTCGTGGGTTCGAATCCCGCCGGGCGTACCA
>Ga0315910_10001553_pt1 | contig 20944 bp, 16 predicted proteins | sample EdamamesoilMG_FD_204470 | JGI IMG/M metagenome (GOLD analysis project Ga0315910, IMG submission 204470) | Garden soil microbial communities collected in Santa Monica, California, United States - Edamame soil | ecosystem: Environmental > Terrestrial > Soil > Garden | place: USA: California...
GCGCAGGTCCTCGAGCCGGCCCTCGATCATCCGCGGCGGGCCGCCCACCAGCGTCGCGTCGTCCAGCCCCAGGACATTGCAGGTCTGGAAGTTGCCGCTCTCCAGGCGCGCCTTGAGCAGGCCCTTGTAGATCGGCACCGCCCACTGCACGCCCTCGACGCCGCGCACGCGGAACAGCTTGGTGTCGGCCAGCGGCTTGACGTCGTCGATGAACTGCACCTTGGGGTCCATGACCCACACGTCGGCCTGGCCGAGGTCGGTCAGCGCCGCGAAGGTGCGCGACATGATCCCGACGAACACCGAGGCTTGCTGCGTGATCAGCAGCGAGGCGAAAGTCAGGCCGATGATGATGCCGATGTACTTGGCGCGGTCGCCCATCAGCATGCGCAGGGCCACGAAGTTCACGGGCGTTCCTCCGACTCGGGAGAGCGGATGTGGCGCAGCGCGGCGAGCGAAAAGGCGCTGATGTGGCGCGCCAGGCGCGCGACGTGCTCGCTGCCGCTGGCCTCGTTCGGCGAGAGCCGCTGCAGCACCGGCCGCGAGTGGTGGTAGAAGACGCACTGGCTGACGACCGAGCGCGCGCACAGGATCAGCTGCGCCGGCGTCGCGCGCGGCCCGAGCAACTCGGCGACGATCGCGCACAGGTGCTTGAACATCGGCCGGATCAGGGCCTCGACGATGTGGTCGAGGGCTTCGGTCGGCTCCATCATTTCGCGCGCGATCAGCTGGCCCTGCCAGTCCGGCTTGCCGTCGCCGAGGATGCGCAGCAGGAAGGCGTGCACGAAGGCCTGCAGTCGCTCCTCGGCGCCGGCTCCGGGCGCGACCCCGAAGTCCACGGGGTAGCGCTCGAGCCCCTCGCGCAGGCAGCGCGAAAGCGTCTGCGTGTACAGCTCCAGCTTGTCGCCGAAGTGGTAGTTGACGGCGGCGACGTTGACCCCCGCGCGCAGGCAGATCTCGCGCACGGTTGCATCGCGATAGCCCAGGCGCGCAAACACCGGCCCGGCGGCGTCCAAGAGGCGCGAGCTGGTGTCGAGCTCCGGCCCGGTTGCGGTGTTCTCAGCCATGCGAAACGAGTGTTTGAACGCTGCGATTCAAACGTATGTTTGCAGGCGCAGGAAGGCGCAAATCCGGGCGGAAGCTGAAGAAGTCCCTAACTCGCTTCGAGCCACGGATTTACGCTTGCGCCCATGCGACGCACGCTCGAGCCCGAGACCATGGACACCGAGGAGGAGGCCAGCGTCTACGACGCGATGGACAACTCCGGCCCCAACCGCGCCTTCATCGAGCGCCTGGTCTCCCTGGGGGTGCGCGGCCGAGTCCTGGACATCGGCACCGGCCCGGGCCACATCCCCCTGATGCTCGTCGAGCGCTCGCCGGAGCTGAGCGTGGTCGGCATCGACCTTTCCGCGCACATGCTGCGCCGCGCCGAGGCGAACCGCGCCCGCTCGCCGCACGCATCGCGCCTGGAGTTCCGCAGGGCCGACGCCAAGCGCCTGCCCTTCGAGGACGCGAGCTTCGATGCCGTGGCTTCGAACACGATCCTGCACCACGTCGCCGACCCGCGGCGCTACCTGACCGAGGCCTGGCGCGTGCTGCGGCCGGGAGGCACGTTCCTGATCCGCGACCTGTTCCGCCCGCCGACGGTGGAGCGCGCGCGCGAGTTGGTCGCGAGCCACGCCGCGGGCGCCAGCCCGGCGCAGCAGGAGCTGCTGCTGGCCTCGCTGCATGCCGCGCTGGAACCCGAGGAGTTGCGCGTGCTCGCCCGGGAAGCTGGACTGGTGGACGTGCATCTGTCCATCGACTCCGACCGCCACATGTCGCTCCAGGCGCACGCGCGGCGATGAGCAACCCCGCCACGCTCCAGGAGAAGCCGAAGCACCCGGACGGGGACCTCGCGCTGGCCCTCGGAGGCGGCGGTGCGCGCGCGGCCTACCAAGCGGGTTTCCTGCAGGCGGTCGGTGAGCGCTTCCCCGAGCTGGACATCCCGATCCTGACCGGCGTTTCCGCGGGCGCGATCAATACCGCCTTCCTCGCCAACCACCAAGGCGCGATGCGCCGCAGCACGGAGGACCTGTGCGCGCTGTGGGGCGAACTGCGCACGCGCTACGTGTTCGACGCCAGCTCGGCGTCGCTGGGCTCGATGGTGTTCCGCTGGGGCGCGCGCCTGGTCTCCGGCGGCAGCCGCGTCGCGCCGCGGCCGCGCGGCATGGTCGACACCGAGCCGTTGCGCAAGTTCCTGGGCGAAAACCTGAACGCCGGCGAGAACGGCGCGCTGCTGGGCATCTCCCAGAACCTGCAGCGCCAGCGCCTGCACGCCGTGGCGATCACCACCACGAACTACGCCTCCGGGCAATCGGTGACCTGGGTGCAAGGGCGCGACGCGCCGATGTGGTCGCGCCCGATGCGCAAGAGCGTCTCGACCCGCCTGCGCATCGACCACGTGATGGGCTCCTCGGCCCTGCCGCTGTTCTTTCCCGCGGTGAAAATCGACGACGAGTGGCACGGCGACGGCGGCATCCGGCTGACGGCGCCGCTCTCGCCTGCGCTGCACCTGGGCGCCACGCGCATCCTGGCGATCTCGACGCGCTACCAGCGCACGCAGTCGGAGGTCCTGCCCGAAGCGGCGCGCATCTACCCGGCTCCCGCGCAAGTCCTGGGCCTGTTGATGAGCGCGGTGTTCCTGGACAACTTCGACCACGACGCGATGAACCTCGACCGGCTCAACAAGCTCGTCATGGGTTTGCCCGAGACCGAACGCATGGGACTGCGCCCGGTCGACCTGCTGATCGTGCGCCCGACGCGCGACCTGGCGAAGATCGCCGGCGAGCACGAGCTGCGCCTGCCGCGCTCCTTCCGCTTCCTGCTGCGCGGCCTGGGAACGCGCGAGTCCAAGAGCCCCGAGTCGCTCTCGATGGTGCTGTTCGAACCCGAGTACGTGAACCGGCTGATCGAGCTCGGCCGCGCCGATGCCAAGGCGCGCTACGCGGACATCGAGGCCTTCCTGAGCGGCGAGCGCATGGAAGGGCTCAACCGCACGGGCTTCTGGCGGCTCTAGCCCTGGAAGGAGCGTTCGGCCACGCGCTGGTGGCCGGAGGGGCGAACTCGGCGCGTACGCAGCTCGAACCGAGTCCAGGCCAGCGGCGACGCTAGGATCTGCGTCCCCCCCGCCGCGCGGTCCCGCCGGACAGCGCCCGCCCGTCCCCCATTCCCGAGGAGCCGATGGCTGCCCTGCTCTCCGCCTGCTTCGTCGTGGCGTCGTTGATCCCGCTGGCCGCGCAAGATGCCCCCGCGGCGCGCGCGCCGGAGCTGCTCGACAACGCCGCGCTCGCCGCGCGCCTCGAGGCGCTGGCCAAGCAGCATCCGGAGTGCGCCGCGCTGCTGCCGATCGGCTTCACGCGCCAGCGCCAGCCGCTGAACGTGCTGCGGCTGTCCAACGGCCAACCTGCCAGGGGACAGCCCGGGATCCTGCTCGTCGCCAACATCGACGGTCCGCAGGTCTTCGGCTCCGCCGTCGCGCTGGCGCATGTGGAGGCGATCGCAGCGGGCTTCGCGAAGGACGAGCGCATCAAGGCCTTCCTGTCGAACACCACCTTGTATGTGCTGGCGCGCGCCAACCCCGACGCGGCCGCGGCGCGCTTCGCCAAACCCCTAGCGGAGGTCGAGGCCAGCGGGACCGGCGTCGACAACGACCGCGATCGCCGGCTGGCGGAGGACCCTCCCGCGGACGTCGACGGAGACGGTGTGATCGCCTGGATGCGCTGGAAGGACCCTGAGGGCGAGTGGATCGCCGATCCGGCCGACACGCGCGCGATGTCGCGCGCGGACGCCAAGAAAGGCCAGCGCGGCGAGTACAAGCTCGCCGTCGAAGGCCGCGACCTGGATCGCGACGAGACGCCCAGCGAGGACGGCGCGCTCGACGCGCTGCTCAACCAGAACTTCCCCTACGAGTGGCAGGAGCACGCGCCGGCCGCGGGGCGCTTTCCGATGGACGAGCCCGAGTCGCGCGCGCTCGCGGAGTTCCTGCTGGCGCGCAAGGACGTCGCCCTGGTGATCACCTACGGCACGCTCGACACGCTGGTCGAGAAAACCAAGTCGGTGGCCGACAACGCGCCGCCGCAAAAGCGCATCCCGCCGGCCGGCTGGCTCGAATCGGACGCGAACCTGCTCGCCGAGCTCTCCAAGCGCTACGGCGAGCTCACCGGCAACAAGACCAAGGGCCGCGGCAGCGAATCGGGCTCCTTCCAGGCCTGGGCCTACCAGCATCGCGGGCTGTGGAGCCTGGCGATCCCGCTGTGGGACATGCCGACCGAGGCGAAAAAGAAGGAGGGCGAGGCCGCGGACAAGGACAAGGACAAGGACAAGGCCGAGGGCGGCGAAGCGAAGGACGCGCCCGAGGCCGAGAAGCCGGCCGACAAGCCCGCGGAGCGCGCGGCGGGCGGCCGCGGCGCGAAGAAGGACGAGGCCAAGGCCAACGAGGACCTCGGGCGCCTCAAGTGGATCGACTCCGCGGGCGAGAGCGCGCGCTTCCTGCCCTGGAAGAGCTTCGCGCACCCCGAGCTGGGCGAGGTCGAGATCGGCGGCTTCGCGCCCTATGCGCGCAGCGAACCGCCGCAGTCGGAGTGGCCCGAGATGGCCCGTAAGGAACTCGATTTCCTGCTCAGCCTGGGAGCCGACCTGCCGCGCATCGCGATCAGCGAACTCAGCGCGCAACGGCTCGCCTCCGGACTGATCGAGGTCAAGGCGGCGCTGCTCAACGACGCGCTGCTGCCGGTGCACAACAAGGCCAACGCGCGCGCCGACAGCTCGCGGCCGCTGCGCGCCAAGCTGGTGCTGCCCGAGGGCGCGAAGCTGATCGCGGGCTCCACGCAGACCCTGATCCGCGATCTGGGCGGAAAATCGCGCCGCGAACTGCGCTGGCTCGTGCTGTGCGAGTCGCCGACGCAGATCGGATTGAAGGTCGACAGCGATCACGCCGGAGAAGCGACCGCCATGGTGGAGGTGAAGCCGTGAGTCTTGCGATGCTCGCCCTTTTGCTCGCCGCGCAGGCCGCGGCGCCCGCGGCGCAGGCTCCCGCGCCGGGAGCCGGCGGCTTCCCCGGCCTGCCCGCCAACCACGCGCCCAAGGTGGAGATCGCCTGGAACCGGCTGTACGACACCGATCAGCTGTACGCCCTGTTCGACAAGCTCGAGGCCGCGTACCCGGCGCTGGTCAAGAAGCAGGTGATCGGCTTCAGCACGGAGAACCGCGAGCTGCGCGTCTACGTGCTGACGAATTCCGCCAAGGGCACGGACGCGGAGAAACCCGCGATGTGGATCGACGCCAACGTGCACGGCAACGAGGTCCAGGGCGGCGAGGTCGTGCTCTACACCGCCTGGTACCTGCTCGAGAACTTCGGCCACAACCCGCGCGTCGACGAGATGCTGAACGAGCGCGCGTTCTACCTGCTGCCCTCGGTCAATCCCGACAGCCGCGCGGCCTGGTTCCGCGACGCGGGCGACGCGAGCTCCAACCGCACCGGCCGCCAGCCGATGGACGACGACGGCGACGGCTTGTTCGACGAGGACCCGGCCGACGACCTCGACGGCGATGGCCACATCGTGCAGATGCGCAAGCACCTGCCCGGCGAGGGCACGCTGCGCCTGGATCCCGACGACCCGCGCCTGATGCTGCCGGTGCCGCCCAACGACAAGGGCATCAAGGGCGACTGGATCATGCTCGGCGAGGAAGGCACCGACGACGACGGCGACGGCCGCGCGAACGAGGACGACGTCGGCGGCTACGACATGAACCGCTCCGATCCCTCGATGTGGATGCCGGAGCACGTGCAGCGCGGCGCCGGCCCCTACCCGCTGTACTGGCCGGAGACGCGCGCGATCGCCGAGTTCCTGCTGGCCAAGCCCAACCTCGCGGCGCTGCAGTCCTTCCACAACTCCGGCGGGATGATCCTGCGCGGACCCGGTGCCGAGGCCTTCGGCGAATACGCGCGCGAGGACCTGCGCGTCTTCGACGACATCGGCCGCGATGGCGAGCGCATGCTGCCGTTCTACCGCTACATGATCATCTGGAAGGACCTGTACTCGGTCTTCGGCGGTTTTGCGACCTGGGGCTACGAGGGCCTGGGCGTGATCTCCTTCACCAACGAGCTGTGGGCCGACGCGCAGCAGTTCCCCGACGCGTCGAAGGCCTCGATCGTGCCCACCGGGCGCAAGGGCGACCTGTTCTTCGACGACGCGCTGTTGATGGGCGCGGGCTTCGTCGACTGGCATCCCTACCAGCACCCGCTGTACGGCGCGGTCGAGATCGGCGGCTTCAAGAAGGACGTCGGTCGCGTGCCGCCGACTTTCCTGATCGAGGAGATGCTGCACCGCAACGCGCTGTTCTGCCTGAAGCACGCCGAGGCGATGCCGATCGTGCGCATCGCCAAGACCGAGGTCAGCGAGCTGGGCGGTGGCGTGCGCGCGGTCGACGTCGTGTTCGAAAACCAGCGCCAGATCCCGACGCGCACGGCGCATGCGGCTTCGAAGAAGATCGGCACGCCCGATCTGTTCACGCTGGAGGGACAGGGGCTCGAGGTGTTGGCCGGAGGCTGGCGCAACGACCGCTTCCGTCCCGAGCGCATCGAGCTGGCCGAACGCGAGCCCGCGCGATTGCCCTCCGAACGCGGCATCCCCGGACGCGGCGAATTGCGCGTGCGCTGGTTCGTGCGCGGCAATGGCACGGCGCGCATCGGCTGGAGCGGCGAAAAGGCCCGGGCGGCGAGCGCGACGGTCGAGTTGCGTTGAGCCGCGGCCCCGGCCGGGGTCGAGAGCCCAGCTTGGACGCAAGCCGTTGCTGGGCAGTCATTTAGGTCGTCGGTTGGCGGGTGCGCGCCCCGGCGTCCGGGCGCGCGGCAACACGAGCTTGATCAGGAACAGGCGCCTGCGTTCACACCCGCAACCGCGCCCGCCGGATATCCTGCTGTTTTCCCCCGTGCGCCCGGAACCCACCCTCCGGGACTCAGGCCCGGCGCGAGATCTTCGCGCAGGAAGCACGGAAGCGACCCGAAACATGCCCCGATGTGGGCACCCGTACGAGAAGGATTCGTCTCCATGAAATCGTCTTTGAAGCTCCTGGGCGCCGCAGCCGTCCTGGCCCTGGGCTCCGCCAACGCCCAAGCCCAGCTCATCCTCTCCGAAGTCGTCGATGGCTCGCTGACCGGAGGCACGCCGAAGTGGGTCGAGATCTCGAACACCAGCGGCGCCCCGATCGACCTGTCGCTCTACAACCTCGTCTACTACAGCAACGGCTCCACGACCGCGAGCGGCACGATCCCGCTGACGCCGGCGGGGCTGCTGCCCGCCGGCGCGTCATGGACCGTGGTCACGGGGGGAGCGTCGGGGGCCACGCAGTTCACGACGGTCTATGGATTCGCGCCGGGGCAGACCGCGAGCTTCGGTGGCCACAACGGTGACGATGCGATCGCACTCGAGCTCGTCTCCAACCCGGGTTTCCCCACCGACGTCTGGGGTGTCATCGGCTGCGATGCGATCTTGACATCGAATCCCTGCGGCACGCTGCCGACGTTGAACCCCTGCGCAATGGCCCCGAATGCGGTGTGGGACTACGAGGACAGCTACGCCTACCGCTGTGGACTCACGGAGAACGGCGGCGTCTTCGATCCGACGGACTGGGTCATTCCTGGTTCGGAGGCCCTCGAAGACTGCGCCGGCGGCGATCCGGCCCGCACGCTGCTCTTGCAGACCCTGACCACGCCCGGGATCAAGCAGAACTGCACGACGCCTCCGCTGAGCTACTGCACGGCGAAGACGACCTCGAACGGCTGCTCGCCCACGATCGGATTCATTGGCGCGGCCAGCGCCACCAGCGGCTCGGGCTTCCTGGTCAACGGCACGTCGTTCATGAACAACAAGAACTGCCTGTTGTTCTACGGCGTCAGCGGCCAGGCCTCGAACCCCTTCCAGGGCGGCACGCTCTGCGTCAAGGCGCAGGTCAGGCGCACTCCGGGCACCAATACGCTCGGCAATCCTCCGCCGAACGACTGCTCCGGCGTGCCGTCCATCGACATGAACCTGTTCGCGGTCGGCGGCCTCGGCGGCACGCCGCTGGCGGCGCTCACCGTTCCGGGCACGGTGGTCGACTGCCAATGGTGGGGACGCGATCCGGGCTTCGTTGCCCCGAACAACACGCAGCTCTCCAACGCTCTGGAGTACACGGTAGGACCGTAAGGCGCGGCGGCACGCAGCCGCAGCGCGAGACAACGACTTCCCAGGCTCCCCACCGATGTGTCGGGGAGCCTGGGATTTGTCTTTCTTGGCCGCGGCGCCGAGTCCAAGGCCGGCTCAGCGCCAGATCTCGAAACGCGTGAAGGGGCCGGAGGCGGCGTCCTCGAGCTCGAGGTCTTCGATGTGCGCGCCGGGGGGGCCGGCAGCGAGCCAGGCTTCGAATTGGGAGAGGGCTGCGGGGTCGCCCTGGGCGTGCAGCTCCACACGGCCGTCGGCGAGGTTGCGCACCCACCCGGCCAGGCCCAGGCCGCGCGCGCGTTCGCGGGCGGCGTAGCGGAAGCCGACGCCCTGCACGCGGCCGCGCACGAAGGCGTGGCGCGCGCCGCTCATGCGCGCGGCGCCTGCGTCCCGCCGGGCTTCCACAGCACGTCGAGCGCGCCGTTGTCGTTGGCCGCGCGGGCCTGCACGAAGAGCAGGTCCGAGAGCCGATTCAAGTAGCGCACGACCTCGATGTTGACGCGCTGTGCCTCCTCGGGCGCGGCCGCCAGCTCGGTCACCAGACGTTCGGCGCGGCGACAGACGGTGCGCGCGAGGTGCAGCCAGGCGGCAGCGGACTTGCCTCCGGGCAGGATGAAGGAATCGAGCGGCTTCAAGGCTTCGTTGTGGCCGTCGATCCAGCCCTCCAGCCGCTGCGTGTACTCCGGCCGAATGCGCAGGCGGTTGCCGGCCTCGCCGGGCACGCACAGATCGGCGCCGACGTCGAAGAGCTCGTTCTGGATCGTGCGCAACTGCTGCTGCATCTCGGCCGGCAGCGTCTCCCCCGAGTTCGACAGCGCCAGGCCGATCACGCTCGAGAGCTCGTCGACCGTGCCATAGGCCGCGATGCGCAGGTGGTGCTTGGGCAGGCGCGAGCCGTCGCCCAGCCCCGTCGAGCCGTCGTCGCCCGTGCGCGTGTAGATGCGATTGAGTCGAACCATGAATTCCCCTGCGGTACTAGGCCGTTCCTTCCGCGGATCCGCCGCCCTCGGCGGCCTGCTTGTCGCGCAAGGCGCCCAGCGCGCGCTTGCGGCGTGCGTCGCGCGAAGTCGGCGCGACGCCCAGTTCGCCCGGAGTGCTGTCGCCGTCCAGCGCCTGCAGCAGCTTGTGCCAGGCACGCGCGTCGCGGCTCTCGATCGGCGAGCGCGTGAACACGCGCTCGATCGAGGCCTGCAGGTCGCGTGCGGCTTCCTCGCTGCGCGTCCGGCGTCCGAGCACTTCCTTCAGGCGCGCCTTGAGGAACTCGGCCGACTCGCGCGTGGCGAGCACCGGCCCTTTCTCCTTGATGTGCACGCCCCTGCCGAGGAACAGCGTGTACAAGACGATGCCCACCGCCAGCGCGAGGTTGATCGAGGTGTGCTCCACGGCGGTCGGCAGCGAGCACAGCTCGCCGAGCTGGTCGGTCTCTTCGACCGTCAGTCCGTTTTCCTCGGAGCCGAAGACCAGCGCGACCCACTCGCCCTCGTCGGCGCAGGCCTGCGCGAACTCGCCGGCGGCCTGGCGCCAGTCCTTGCGCTTGCGCTGGCCGCGGGCGCGCGCGGTGAAGCCGATCGAGCGCGTCGTGCCCTCGAGCGCGGCGGCGAGCGTGGCGACCACGCGCACCTTGGCCGGCTGCTCCCCGACGCCGTGCGACATCTGCAGGAACTCGGGGTGCACCAGCATCGAAGCTCGCTGCGGCGCGACGAGCACGAGGTCCTCGACGCCGAAGTTCATGCAGGCGCGCAGCACCGAACCGACGTTCCGCGGCCCCAGGGTCCGCACGAGCACGACGCGCTTCACGTCCGCCGCGCTCCCGGAGCGCTGTCCGCGCGCAGGCCGGCGAGCTGCGCCGGGTCGGGGTTGCCGCCCGAGACCGTGACCGCGACGCGCAGCGGGTTGCTCGGGCCGCGGCCGGCCAGCAGTTCGGCGGGCAGCCGGCCGAAGCGCACGGCCGCGAAGGCCGCGGCACCGGCGGGCTCGACCACCAGATCGGCGCGCTGCACCAGCTCCTTCTGCGCAGCGAAGATCTGCTCGTCGGACAGCAGCAAGGTGCCGTCGAGGAAGGCCGCGCAAATCCTCGTGTTGACCGCGCCGGCGTAGGGCGGGCACAGGCCTTGGACCTGACTGGGCATGTCCTGCAGCACCACGGGCTTGCCGGCCTCCAGAGCTCGCGTCAGCGTCGGCGCGCCCTCGGGCTCGACCCCGAAGATGCGCACCGAGCCGCCGAGGCGCTGGCGCAGCGCGAGCGCCGAGCCGGCGACCAGGCCGCCGCCGCCGACGCAGATGCAGACCACTTCGACTTGCGGCCACTGCTCGGCGATCTCCCAGGCCACCGTGCCGGCGCCCTGCAGCGTGCGCTCGGCGTCGTAGGGGTGCACCAGCGTCGCGCCGGCGGCGACGCGCTCCGCCAGCAGCTCCTCGCAGTGGTTGCGGTCGCGGCCGAGCACGACCTCGGCGCCGAAATCGCGGCAGGCCTGGATCTTGTTCGGGTAGGAGCTGGCCGGCATCACGACGCAGGCGCTCACTCCGGCGCGCTGCGCCGCCCAGGCCACGGCTTTGCCGTGATTGCCTGAACTGACCGTCACCACGCCCGCCGCGCGCTCGGCGGCGCTGAGCTGGGCGATCTGGTTCCAGGCGCCGCGCGCCTTGAACGAGCCGGTCACCTGCTGGCACTCCAGCTTCAGGCGCAGCTCGATCCTCGGGTCGCCGACGTCGAACGCCGACAGAGGCGTGCGTTCGACGACCCCGGCGATCCGCGGCAGCGCCTCGCGGATCTGCGGCCAGCGGGAGTCGAGCGCTTCGGCGGGCGCGGCTTGGGGCGACATGCGCACATGCTAGCTCACGGCGCTAGCCGCTGGCCGCGCTGCCGATATACTCATGCCCCGGTCTGGGAGGCCTCTCGCCAGCGGATTCCCCACTCGAGCGGCGCGCTGCAAGCGCGACCCTTGTCCACGCAACGATGACACCCTGGACCCACGTCGACGGCGAAGCCCTGTACAACGTTCCCAACTGGGGCCGCGGATACTTCCGGATCAACTCCGAGGGCAACGTCGAGGCGACACCCGAGGGGCCGGACCGTCCGAACAGTCCCTCGATCGACATCTACCAGCTGCTGGGACAGATCCTGCGCCGCGGCATCCAGGCGCCGATCCTGCTGCGCTTCGACGGCATCCTGCGCGCGCGTGTGCGCGAGCTCAACCAGGCCTTCAACGCCGCGCGCGCCGAGTTCGACTACAAGGGCGCCTACCGCGGCGTGTTCCCGATCAAGGTGAACCAGCAGCGCCACGTGGTCGAGGCGCTGCTCGAGGAAGGCCGCAAGCACGGCACCGGCCTGGAGGTCGGCTCCAAGCCCGAGCTGCTCGCGGCGATCGCCCTGCAGGCCGACGGCGGCTCGCTGCTGTTGTGCAACGGCTACAAGGACGAGAACTACATCGAGACCGCGCTCTTGTCCTCGAAGCTCGGCATCTACCCGGTGGTCGTGGTCGAGAAGTTCAGCGAGCTGGCCACGATCCTGACCGTCAGCGAGCGCCTGGGCATCAAGCCGGCGATCGGCGTGCGCTCCAAGCTGGGCGGTCGCGGCTCGGGACGCTGGTCGGACTCCGCCGGCGACCGCTCCAAGTTCGGCTTGAACACGCGCCAGATCGTCGACCTGGTCGAGGTGCTCAAGGCCGAGGGCAAGCTGGATTGCCTGGAATTGCTGCACTTCCACGTCGGCAGCCAGGTCACCGACATCCGCGCCGTGAAGAACGCGCTGCGCGAGGCGACGCGCACGCTGATCGACCTGCATGCGATGGGCGCGCGCATCAAGTTCATGGACGTCGGCGGCGGCCTGGGCGTCGACTACGACGGATCGAGCACCAACTTCGAGTCGTCGATGAACTACTCGCTGCCCGAGTACGCGCGAGACGTCGTCTACCACCTCTCGGTCGCTTGCCGCGAGGCCGAGATCCCCGAGCCCGCGATCGTCACCGAGTCGGGCCGCGCGCTGACCGCGCACCATGCCGTGCTGGTCACCGAGGTGCTCGGCGTCACCGACTTCGGCCACGCCGGCCTGCACGAACCCGCTCGAGCCGAGGACCACGAGCTGATCCAGAACTCGGCCAGCATCTGCGACACGGTCAGCGCCAAGAACTTCCAGGAGTCCTACCACGACGCGCAGCAGGTGCGCGACGAGGCGATGGTCTTGTTCAACGTCGGCCAGCTGACGTTGAAGGAGCGCGCGCGCGTCGAGGAGAACTTCTGGCGCACCTGCCAGAAGATCCTGCGCATCATCCGCACGCTGCCCTACGTGCCCGACGACCTGTCGAACCTCGAGCGCGACATGGCCGACACGTACTTCCTGAACTTCTCGCTGTTCCAGTCGCTGCCGGACTCGTGGGCGATCAACCAGCTCTTCCCGGTGCTGCCGCTGCATCGCCTGAACGAGCAGCCGACGCGCCACGCGGTGCTCGCCGACATCACCTGCGACTCCGACGGCAAGATCGACCGCTTCATCGACCTGCGCGACGTCAAGCGCACGCTGGAGCTCCACGCGCTGCGGCCGAACGAGCCCTATTACCTGGGCTTCTTCCTGGTCGGCGCCTACCAGGAGATCCTGGGCGACATGCACAACCTGTTCGGCGATCCGAACATCGTGCACGTCGATCTCGACGAGCAGGGCCGCGCGCGCGTCAGCCACGTGGTGCGCGGCGACCGCACCGAGGAAGTCCTCTCCTACGTCGAGTACTTCGAGCAGGACGTGCTCACGCGCCTGCGCCGCCACATCGAGCGCAGCCTGGAGGAAGGCCGCATGACCTTCGAGGAGTCGGCGCTGCTGCAGCGTCGCTACGAGGCGGGCCTGGCCTCCTACACCTACCTGACGCGCGACCGCGACGACGCCGACAGCATTCCGGCGCACGAGCAGAGCGCCAACGGCCACGGTGCGCCGCCGAGCAACGGCCCCGCCAATCCGCCGGGCAACGGCGCTCCCGCGCCTCTCCCGCGCGCACCGACGGCGGCGCAACCGCGCGGGGAAACTTCGGCGCGCAGCCGGACGCGCTGATCGCCGCCGATCTTGGTCGGCAAGCGCGCCCGCGCTCGCTATCCTCATCGCCCATGCAAGTGCTCGACCAACTGCGCGCGCTCAGCGAAGAGCGCTTCCTGAAGATGTACGAGGCCCTGTCCCAGCAGGGCTTCGGTCCGCTCGACGGCGAGGTCGCCAAGGCGCTCAAGTTCCGCCCGCAGGCGATCCGCAAGCTGCCGATGGCGCAGCGCGCGCGCAAGGCGCGCTCGCTGATGATCGCGCGCTCCAACGGCGAGATGGCCTACGAGGTCTTCGGCACCTACCTGCTCAAGGACCACCGCGAGCTGGTCACGGGTTTCCTCGACGGCACCGGCGTGCGCCACGAGAACGGCATGATCGAGGACCTCGACGGCAATCCGCCCGACGAGAAGAAGCTCGACGCCACGCTCGCCGACCTCGACAAGAAGTTCGCGCCCGAGGACGTGACGCTGTACCTGGCGATGTGCGCCGAGCAGTGGCCGGCGGTCAAGCGTCTCGACGCCGAGTGGCGCGCACGCTCGGGCGTCGCGGCGAGCGCTTGAGCCTGGGCTGACAGCTCGGGCACACGTGCGTGCCGCGCTGGCCGAGCGTGAACTTCTCGATGATCGTCTTGCAGGTGCGGCAGGCCTTGCCCTCGCGGCCGTAGACGCGGAACTGCGCCTGGTAGCTGCCGGGCTGGCCTTCGGGCGTGCGGTAGAAGCTGTCGAAGCTGGAGCCCTCGCGTTCGATCGCGCGGCCGAGCGTGTGCACGATCGCGGCGTGCAGGCGTCGCGCGCTCTCGCGATCGACGCGCGTCGAGAGCGCCAGCGGATGCAAGCGCGCGCGGTGCAAGGACTCGTCGACGTAGATGTTGCCCAGGCCGGCGACGATCGACTGGTCGAGCAGCAGCGGCTTCAGGCGGCGCTTGCGCGAGTGCAGCAGCTCGAGCAGGCGATCGTGCGTGAACTGCGCCTCCAGCGGCTCGTCGCCGAGCTTCGCGAACACGCGCTGCAAGTCCGCTGCGTAGCTCAGGCGCCCGAACTTGCGCACGTCGATGAAATGGAACACGCGCCCGTCGTCGAGGCCGAGCGAGAGCCGCACGTGCACGCCCGGATCCCAGTCCGCCGCTTCGACGTGCATGCGCCCGCTCATGCGCAGGTGGCCGACGAGATGTCCGGCAGGGCGCTTGCCTCGCGCGAGGTCGAACACGAGGTACTTGGCGCGGCGCCAAACTTTCACGACGCGCGCGCCGATCACCGCGCGCTCGAAGTCCTCGACGCTGGCGCCGCCGAGCGTGCGCAGCCAATGCGACTCCACCGAGCGCACACGCCGGCCTTCGATGCGCGGCGCGATCAGGCGCACGACGGTTTCGACCTCCGGCAGCTCGGGCATTTCGCTCAGACCTCGGCGCCCAGGCCCAGCGCCCGGTACAGCTCGCGCTTGATCGCCACGTAGTCCGGCTCGCCGAAACGCCGCGGGTGCGGGATCGTCACCGGCACGATCTCGACGATGCGGCCCGGCCGCTGGCTGAGCACCACGACGCGGTCGGCCAGCAGCACCGCCTCGTCGATGTCGTGGGTCACGAACAGCACGGTCGGCCGCAAGCGGCGCCAGAGGCTGGCGACCTCGCTGCGCATTTGCTGGCGCGTCAGCGAATCGAGCGCGCCCAGCGGCTCGTCCATGTAGAGCACGTCGGGCTCGACCGCCAGCGCGCGCGCGAGGGCCACGCGCTGGCGCATGCCGCCCGAGAGCTCCGCGGGCAGCGCCTGCTCGAATCCGCGCAGGCCCGCGGCTTCGACCCAGCGCGCGCAACGCTCCTTGCGCTGCGCTTCGCTCATCGCGTGCAGTCCGAAGGACACGTTCTCCTCCACGCTCATCCAGGGAAAGATCCCGTAGTCCTGGAACACGAACACGCGCCGCGGATCGGGGCCGCGAAGCGCCGCGCCGTCGATCGCGATCGTGCCTGCGTCGGGCCGCTCGAAGCCGCCGATGATCGACAGCAGCGTCGATTTCCCGCAGCCCGAGGGCCCGAGCAGGCAGACGAACTCGCCGGCCGAGATCGTGAGATCGATCGGACCCAGCACTTCGAGCGCGCCGCCGCCGCGCTGCGCGAAGCTCTTCTTCACGCCGCGCAATTCGATGCGCGAGCTAGCCACGCGGCGGATACCCCCAGCTCACCTGCGGCAGGCGCTCCAGCCGCCGCAGCAGCATGTCGATGCACACGCCGATCACGCCGATGATCAGCATCGTGCCCACGATCAGGTCGGTTCGCGCGCCCTGGTAGCGCGCGTCGATGATCAGCCAGCCCAGTCCGTCCTTGACCGCGACCATCTCGGCCGCGACCACGACGATCCAGCAGATGCCCGCCGAGACGCGCAGGCTCAGCACGATCTGCGGCAAGGCCGCCGGGAAGATCACGCGCTGGAGCATCGGGATCGTGCCCAGCCCGAAATTGCGCGCCGCGCGCAAGTAGACCGTAGGGATCGACTGCACGGCGGAACTGGTCGAGACCGCGATCGAGAAGAAGGCCGCGTAGAAGATCAGGTAGATCGAGCGCAGCTCGTCGCCGTGGAACATCATGATCGCGATCGGGATCCAGGCGATCGGCGAAATCGGCCGCAGGAGCTGCACCAGCCAGTTCAGCGCCGTGTGCGCGCGCGCCGACCAGCCGAGGAAGATGCCCAGCGGCACGCCCAGCGCCACCGCGGCTAGAAAACCGAAGGTGGTGCGGTACACGCTGGAGACCACGTGCTGCACGATCAGCGGCGCGCGGCCGCCCGGCGGCGTCTTGAACAAGTGCTCGAAGCCGCGCGCGGTCTCCAGCGGCGTCGGGAAGTCGGTGGCCCCGCCGCTTCCGCCGCGGGCCCAGATGCTCCACAGGAGCAAGAACCCCAGCGCCGCGAGCCAGGGCAGGATCGTGCGCTCGATCCGGCTCACTTCGGGCAAGCCCCAGCCACCGGGACGCGGTTTGGGCAGCTGCATGGAATCGGCAGGCATTCGATGCTCGCTGCGGTCGAGGCGCACGCGCCGATCGACGGATTGAACCGGAAGCAGGCCACGCCTTGCATGAAGTCATCTTGCGGTTGGCCCGCGCCCAGGTCCACCCGCGCCCTGCTGACGCACTCTCGTGGCTCGCGCGCTCCGTCAAGGTCGAAGGCCCTCGACCTTGCAACCCGCGGCGAGCGCAGAGGACGACCCCCACGTCGCCCAGCTCCGTGGCGGTGTCGGGATGCTCCGCCCCGAGGACCTGCTCGCGAATCGATGGCGCGCGCTCGTAGGGAGGTCCGGCGCCGGCACGTCACCGGTTCGCTCCCGGTCGCGCAGGGAGCGCCGTTCACTGGCCCTTCAGGGCGCGCACGGCCACCGCGAGATGGTCGGGGTCGAAGCGGATCTCGACGAACTGGTCGCCGCCGCCCGCCGCCACCTCGATCACCTCCGGCGTGCCCTCCAGCAGGCGAACGGAGCCGGACGAGTCGCTGTCCAACTGGACGCAGAGCTGCACCTGGAGCCTTCCCGTGCGAGGGATCTCGCAGGAGGCCCGGCCGCGCTCGTCGAAGCGCACCGGCCCCCATTCTCCGGGCTGCGAGGGTCGGGCCGCATCCAGCGGCATGAGCTCGATCCCGAGGTGCAGGGGAGGTACGGGCAGCGAGAGGCCGGCGGCTATCTGGAACCGCAGCTGGCCCGCGCGGGAGAGCATGACGCGCTGCGCTCCGTCCACGCCCTCCAACTCCTTCGTGAGGAAGCCGCTCGCGGCGATCGACACGTCGAGGGGCCGCGCGTCGGCCAGGACCTTCACCCGTCCGCCCGGAGCCTGAGTGCACAGCCACCCCGCCTGCACATCGCCGCTCGGGCGGCTGAAGACCCGGGCGCCGGGCACCGGCGTGCCCCACTCGTCGACCAGGGTGAGCTCGACGAAACGCGAGGCCCGGCGGAGGTCAAGAGGATCGAGGCGCGGGTCGCGGGTTGTCTCTCCCGAGGCCACCGCGACCCCCGACACCGTCCCAAGCTCCCTTGCGGTGGCCTCGTGGACGATCCGGACCGCGTACATTCCCGGAGCCAGTCCGAGGACGGCGAAGCGGCCGTCGGCGCCCAGGCGAGAGGGCCCTTCACCCGGGCGCACGGCCACCTTCGGTGCCGGGCCGACCAAAGCCACCTCGACCAGGATCGGAGTGTCGAGCACGTCGGGATCGAGGAGCACTCTGCCTTCGATCACTCCGCCGGGCTCCAGCACCAGGCGCACGCCGCGGGCCCCGGTCGTGACGACAAGGGGCTCTCCCGTGAGCCCGCCCTTCCGTGCCGCCAGCGCGATCTGCACGGAGGGGACCTCTCCGCGGAGCTCGAAGCGACCGCTGCGGTCGGTGAGCATGAAATTGTGCCGCGGAGGCCAGCGCACGACGGCCGGCTGGGGCGCGTCTGCCGCGACGTGGAGGGTCGGCATCACCGTCGCGCCGGCGACCGGCTCGCCCCGGGCGTCGACGACCTCGCCCTCCACCACGACCGGGAGCTCGCGAAGCAGGAAATCACCGAGCTCGCGTGCGCCCGCTCCCACGTCCGCCGGCGCGGGAACGCGCGCCACCGAGACCGGCACGCCGCGATCCGACAGCGCGTAGACCGCGACCACCAACCTCTCGGGGCGTTGCGCGATGGGCACGGTCACGACCGAGAAGCGGCCGTCCTCCGCCGTCCGCACGGTCCACGCTCCGGCGGTCCCCTCGAACTGGCTGTCCGGGTCCGTCGCTTCGAGGCGGGCGAAGGCGGTCGCGCTTCCCAGGGCGGCGCCGCTCGGGTCCAGCAGCCGGCCGCGCCAGATGGCCAGGTCGGAACCCAAGCCCGCGCGCAGCTGAACGCGCTCGCCCGCACGCGTTGGGCCAGGCCCGCGGATCTCTTCCGAGGACAGCGCGCGGTGGTGAGTCACCGCACCGACCAGATCGCGGCCCAGCGCCACGTGCTCGAACAGCACGCGCCCGCCCTCACCGGAGAGGAAAGTCTCCCCCGGCGGCGCGGACTCCGGGCGGGAGTCCGATCCGCGGGGAGCGAATCGCAGATGGACCCGCACCTCCCCGAGGATGGGTTCGCCGCTCGGGTCCCCGACCACGACTTCACAGGAGCCGGTCGGCGGCAGGACGAGCTTCAGGATCTGCGGGGAGGAATGCTGGAGGTCGATTGGCCTCTCCACCGGGGGATCGAAGATCCCGGGAACCGCCACGACGAACACCGGGCTCGAGCCCGCCGTTCGCTGCAGGAAGGGGCGCGCGTGGCGCAGGACCGCCAGACCCTGGGGCTCATCGGTGCGCGCTGTGATGTGATCGGTGTGGGCAGCACCGCGGCGCTCCCGGAGGGCCACCGGGACGCCGGCGACGGGGCGGCCCTGCTCGTCGACGACCTGCACCCGGACGTCCAGGTCGGCGGCGAGCCGCACCTGCGCCGGTCCCTTGATGTCGAGACCGAAGGAGGCGTAGCCCCAAAGCTCCGCCGTTCGCGCGACCACCACGAACCCGAGGTCCGAATCGGAAACCCAGACGCGCCCCTGGCGGTCGGCCTGCAGCCGTACCGCCGAGGACTCGTGCGCTTCCACGGTGTTGCTGCTGAGCCAGGTCCTGAACTCCTCCGTGCCGCTGAGCGGCGCCGCGATCGGCCACCAGGACACGCGCGCGTGAGGCACCGGCTCCCCGTCGTCCGCCCGGACGATCTCGACCTCGATCAGCTCCCCCGCGGTCGAGGGTGCGGCGGACGGAAGGTCCTCCTCCGTGGGAGCGGAGCTCCTCTTCTCGCTCCCCACCGGTGCGCTCCCCCGGCGTGTTGCCGGGTCATCAGCCGGTGCGGCGCTCATCGGGCTGTCGTCGTGCCGCCTCGCCTCCGACTCGGTCGGCGTTTCCTCGCGCCCGTAGTGGAGCAGCACCGCCGTGAGGGTCACCAGCAATGCCGCCGCCAGCGACAAGCCGAGCAGCAGGTTCCTCTTCACGCTGGCCATCTTGGATGTACTGAACAGGGCAGCCTTGGGCGCCTCGAAGCACAGGGACGGGTGACTTCTCCGCCGGAGGAGATCCCAGGATATCCAGGCCCCCCTCCAGCGTGTCCCGCCATAACGACGAGAAGCCCCCGACGCATCGGGGACTTCTCGTTGGCTAGCCGAGGGTCGCCCCCCGGCTCGAATCACTCCCGTCCGCTAGGGGATCTGGAGCACGAAGTCGATGAGGAAGAACTTGTTGGCCTTCATCACCACGTCGAACTGGTAGTCCCAGGGATCGCTCGCCGGGTTCTTGCCCGGCAACCACATCCGAGCCTTGTACAGGCCTACGGATCCCTTGTGCTTGTGGTTGATGTTGTACCACCCGTCGAGATCGCTCACCGAAGTCTGGGGGACTCCGACGTACGAGTTCGTCGCGGGATACCAGAGCTTCACTTGGCAATCCGGAACCAGAGTCCAGTCCGGCATCCTCGTCATCCCGGCGATGCCCGGGTTCCGCTTGAACTGGTTGCAGTTGACCAGCTCGTCCGAATCCGTCTCACTGCCATCCACCTGGGTTGTGAACAGGTAGCTGGAGTCATTGGGAATCGTGGAGGGTGTCGCTGCCGGAGTGACGCACGCGCCCGGAATCGCATTCATCAGGGCGTCGCTCGTGTACCCACCCGTGCCCTTGAGGCCGTAGTCCAAGTGGATGTTCAGGTACACGAAACCGCTGGCCGGAACGGTGAGGTCGACCACGACCGGAATCGTGCCGCCCCAGTTATTGCCGCTCCCGTAGAGCGCGTAGTCCGCAAGGGCGAACGGCGCCGGGGCCGACGATGCATTGAAGGCCACCGGAACGCCCGTCGCAGAGGGGCTGAAGCAGGTGCCGTTGGAGACGCTGACTCCGTCGTACGCGTGCACCGGGTTGGCGCCATGGGTCACGAACGGCCACGGGATGTTCATGGTGAGGCTCACCTGAGTACCCGGGGTGCCCGTGTGGAACGCGTTGTAGTAGAACTGGCCGGGGTTGGTGGCGGTCACCTTGTAGCACGGCCAATTCTGCGGATCCTGCGTGAAGATCAGGCGGAAGTCGCGCTGATCCCCCGCAGAGCACTGCATGTCGAACAGGCAGAGCGACGAGCTGGTCGCCGCACCGCATGGCACCACGGTGATGATCTGCTCGCACGTCGATACGTTGCCGCAGTCGTCCGTGGACGTCCAAGTCCGCGTAACCGTGTAGGGGTACGAGGAGTCGATTGGCAAGCTGCCGCCCTGGTCCAGCTCGTCGGTGTAGGTCGGCAGCGTAGCCGACCCGCAGCTGTCCGTGGCCGTCGCATCGCCCGTGACAGGCGGCAACGCTGAAGTCGGGTTGCAGTCGACCACGGTGTCCGGCGGGCAGACGATCGTCGGACCGGTGGTGTCGACCACGATGACCAGCTGATCCTGCGAGGTGCTGTTGCCACACTCGTCGGTCGCCGTCCAGGTGCGCGTGATCACGCCCGTGTTGCCACAGTCGTTGGTCATCGCGCTGTCGCTGGAAGTCACCGTCACGCTGCCACAGCTGTCCGTCGCCGTCGCCGCGCCCGTCGAGGCCGGGCTGGTGTCGCCCGTGCACTCCACCGTTGCGTTCGCCGGCACCGTCAGCACGGGCTCGGTGGTGTCGACCACGATGACCAGCTGATCCTGCGAGGTGCTGTTGCCACAGTCGTCGGTCGCCGTCCACGTGCGCGTGATCAC
>Ga0315910_10001554_pt1 | contig 20936 bp, 15 predicted proteins | sample EdamamesoilMG_FD_204470 | JGI IMG/M metagenome (GOLD analysis project Ga0315910, IMG submission 204470) | Garden soil microbial communities collected in Santa Monica, California, United States - Edamame soil | ecosystem: Environmental > Terrestrial > Soil > Garden | place: USA: California...
CGCCCTACGAGCAGTCCTGGTCGATCGTGTTCATGCTGCGCCAGGGCATGCTCGGCAACGTGAACTCGAAGGTGTGGCGTCCCGAGTACGCGAACATCCTGCCGGCCTACATCGAGACCCTGCGCAAGGGCTTCGAAGAGGCCTACGCCGAGGAGCTCGCCAAGCGCGCCGCCGCGCACCCCGAGGAAGCGGGCGCGACCTCGGCCGACGCGATCGAGCTCGACAGCAGCGACCTCGATCCCAAGAAGGTGCAGGCAATCTGGAAGGCGGCCATGGACGCCTCCTGGGGCAAGGTCGACCTGAAGCAGTTCGAGGAGGACTGGAAGCTCTACGTGAAGAAGTTCCTGAAGGACTAGGCGACGGGTGCGTCGGCCTGGTCGCGCTCGACGTCGATCAGCAGCACGACGCGCGGCTCCGGGCCCAGGTTGGCGGCCTCGTTCAGCACGTGGTCGTCGAACACGAGGCAGCGTCCCTCGCGCCAGCACAGGTCCTTGCCGTCGAAGCGGATGCCGGCGCCCGGAGTCCACAGGCCGAGATGGCAGCGCAGTCGGTCCTGGAGCGAGTCGGCGTGCGGGTAGAGGGGCGCGCCCGGCATCAGCATGGAGAACGCCGCGCGCAGGAGGCCGGGGATGCGCGCCAGCACCGCCGCCGTGCACGGGCAGCGCGGGGCGTTGTCCGCGATGGTCCAGGACCGCGGCTCGACGCCGCGCGAGTACAGCCCGAAGATCTTCCAGCCCTCGGAACAGGCCTCGCGGTCGTGCCAGTCGACGTAGTCGGCCACCGTCAGGCGCCGCGCCTCGGCCCGGATCTCGTCGGCGTGCCGCTCGAGGTGGAGCGCGAAGGGAAAGGTCGGATGGTCCCAGAACATGCGTGCCAGGAGCGGGAAGGGTGGGGGGCCAGCGCAACGAACCGTTGACGCAAGGGAAACCCCGGTACCCCTTCCATGCCGCCCTGCCCGGGGATGTGGCAGGAAAATGCGCTCCTCCCTGGCGGCCCGCGCCGATCTTGGACGGGAGGAGGACCGATGACGCTCGCCGTCGCCTTGATCGGGCTGCTCGCCTTCTGGGGCGTCTACCGCCTGCAGCGGCGCTGCCACCTGTTCCAGTACCTGTTCTTCTGGCGCTCCTCGCTCTTCGCGGGCGCGCTGCTCCTCGCGCTGCCGGTCCTGGCCCAGACCTGGCTCTCGTCGCTGCTCGCCAATCTCTACGTGGTCACGGCCGAGGAGCTGGCGCTCGTCACCGTGTTCGCGCTGCTCCACGCCTGGGCGGTGATGTTCACCCTCGGGCTGACCTACGTGGGCGTGCCGGCGCGCTACGGGCTCGCGTTCCTGCGCACGCACGCGAACCCGATCCCGGGCTGGCTCCTGCGCTGGAAGGCACTCCTCTTCGGCGCGCTGGCGGCGCCGACCGTGGGCGTCGCCTGGTGGCGGAGCTCGTCCTCGGTCGGCACGGCGGCGCTGGGCGTGGGCTTCGGCGTCCTGCTCGCCACCGGCCTGTGGGTGGCCTGGACGCGCCTCGCCGCGAAGGGCCTCGATCGGCTGGACGGGTGGGTGCAGGAGCGCCTGGGGCCTTCCTCCGCGCGCCGTGCCGCGCCCGCCCTCGGGGCCGTGCGCCGCGGCTACGGCGGGCCGGTGCGCGACGAGCTCTTCCGCCACGACGGCGCGGCGGCGCTGACGCTGCTCGCCTCGCTCCTGTACGGGGCGCTGGCGGTGATCGGCGCGCCGGGCAGCGCCCCCGACGCGGTGGCGCCGCTCGTGTACGTGCAGCTCCTGTTCACGCTGCTGTGCCTGGGCGCGGCGGGCGCGACCTTCTTCCTGGACGCGTTCCGCATCCCGCCCACGCTTATCGGGGTCGCGCTGGTGGCGCTCTCCTACGGCGTGTTCGACACGGATCACGAGTACACGCTGGTGGAGCGCGCGCCCGCGCTGTCCGAGTCGCGCGCGCGCGGGGAGCTGCCGCTCACCGCCGCGCGCGCCGTGGACGCCTGGTGCGAGGCGCGCCGCGCCGAGCCCGAGCTCGTGCCCGTGTTCGTGACCTCGAGCGGCGGCGGCATCTCGGCCGCGGCCTGGACGGCGCGCGTGCTCGAGGGCCTGCAGGAGGCGGGGCGTCGGCATGGGCTCGACTTCGGGCGCTCGATCGTGCTGCTCTCGACCGTGTCGGGCGGCAGCGTCGGAGCGCTCCATTTCGTCGACGCCTACCACGACGGCGCGGGTCCGAGCCCCGAGGACGCGCGGCGCGCCACCGAGAGCGCGGCCGCGAGCAGCCTGGGCGGCGTCGTGTGGGGGCTGCTCTACCCCGACCTCGTGCGCGCGACGATCCTGCCCTGGCTCTCCAACCGCTACGACCGCGGCTGGGCGCTCGAGGAGCGCTGGCGCGCGCGGCTCTCGAAGGGCGCGGATACGCTCGACTCCTGGTACGCCGAGGTCGAGCGCGGGCGCCTGCCGACGGTCGTGTTCAACGCCACCCTGGTCGAGGGCGGCGCGCGCCTGCTCGTGACGCCGCTCGACACCTGGGGCACGCGCGGCGCGCACGCCTTCCACGAGCTCTATCCGGCCTTCGACCTGGGCGTCGCCACGGGCGCGCGCCTGTCGGCCACCTTCCCGTACGTGACGCCGCTGGCGCGCCCGCCGGACGCGGTCGCGCCCGAGCTGCGCTTCCACGCCGGCGACGGCGGCTACTTCGACAACGACGGCCTGGTGACGGCGCTCGAGTTCATCGAGGCCACCGAGCCCGTGCTGCGCGAGCACGGCCGGCGGCGCGCGCTCTTGCTGGAGATCCGCGCCTTCCCGCGCCGGAACGAGCTCGTCAAGGCGCGCCCGCGCCAGGGCCTGAAGAACGTGCTGCTCGGCCCGGTGCTCACGCTCATGGCCACGCGCAGCTCGACCCAGGTCTCGCGCAACCAGCGCGAGGTCGAGCGCTTCGCGCGCGGGCTACGTGAGCGCGGCTTCGAGCTCGAGAGCGTGCGCTTCGAGATGCCGAGCCGTCCGGGCGACGAGCCTCCGTTCTCCTGGCAGCTCACGGACGAGGAGCGCGCGCGCATCCTCGAGGCCTGGAAGGCCGACAGCGTGCAGGCCGAGGTCGAGCGCGTGTTCGCGCCGGCGCACTGATCAGCGCCGACTCCCGCCCCACTCCCATGGGTGCCGCCGCACGACTTGCCGGCTGCGGCCTCGTATGCTGGCTTCCGCCGCATTCCCCTCTCCAGGGTCGCACGTGCCCGCCCGTTGGATCGAAGGAACCTCGACCATGAACGCACTCAGCTCGCTCACGCTCGTTGGCCTCGCCGCCGTGATCCTCACGGCCAACCTGCCCCTGGACAAGCAAGCCGAGAAGGACGAGGCCGTGCAGCTCGGCAATTTCTCCGTCAGCCTCAGCGTGAAGGACATCAAGGCCTCGAAGGCCTTCTACGAGAAGCTCGACTTCGTGCAGGTGAGCGGAAACCTCGCGCAGAACTGGGTCGTCCTCCAGAACGACACCACCAAGATCGGCCTGTTCCAGGGGATGTTCGAGAAGAACAGCCTGACCTTCAATCCGGGCTGGGATTCGAACAAGGAGACGCTGAAGGACTTCCAGGACGTGCGCGAGCTCCAGCGCACCCTGAAGGAGCGCGGCGTCAAGCTGGATGTCGAGGCCGACGAGGCCACCGATGGCCCGGCGTACTTCACGCTCGTCGATCCGGATGGCAACCCGATCCTCGTCGACCAGCACGTGCCGAAGCCGAAGCGCTCGGACTCAGGACACTAGCCCGCCCCGGGCGCCCCGGGCGCCTCGGGCGCGCGGCGACGCACGGCGGCCAGCAGGCGCTCCGTGCCGCCCTGCACCAGGCGGTAGAACATGGGCACGAAGAAGACGGCCAGCACCGTGGCCGCGATCATGCCGCCCATGATGCCGGTGCCGATCGAGTGGCGGCCGGCGGCGCCGGCGCCGCGCGCGACGACCAGCGGCAGCACGCCCAGGATGAAGGCCAGCGAGGTCATCACGATCGGGCGGAAGCGCAGGCGCGCGGCCGAGGAGGCGGCCTCGAGCAGCGGCTTCCCGGCGCGGCGCTCGGCGGCGGCGAACTCGACGATCAGGATCGCGTTCTTGGCCGCCAGGCCCACCAGCGTGAGCAGGCCGATCTGGAAGTAGATGTCGGCCGGCAGGTCGCGCATCCAGGTGGCCGTGACCGCGCCCAGGACGCCGAGCGGCACGGCCAGGAGCACGGCCACGGGCAGCGTGAACGACTCGTACTGCGCGGCCAGCACCAGGAACACGACGATCAGGCCGAAGAGCAGCACCTGCGCCGCCTGGCCGCTGGTGCGGATCTCCTGGTAGGACTGGCCGCTGAAGGAGATGCCGTAGCCGCTGGGGAGGCTCTCGGCCACCTCGCGCACCGCGGCGATGGCCTGGCCGCTCGAGTAGCCCGGCGCGGGCGAGCCGTTGATCTGGATGGCGTCGTAGCCGTTGAAGCGGCCGACCACGTTGGGGCCGGAGCGGTAGCGCGTCGTCACGAGCTCGGAGAGCGGCACCATGTCGCCCACGGCCGTGCGCACGTGGAAGCGCGCGATGTCCTGCGGACCGCGCCGGTAGGCCGGATCGGCCTGCACCTGCACGCGGTAGAGCCGGCCCTGCTGGAAGAAGTCGTCCACGTAGAGCTGCGACAGGTAGGCCTGCATCGTGTCGTAGATCGCGCCCACGGGCACGCCCAGGTCGAGGGCCTTGGTGTGGTCGACCTCGAGCTCGAGCTGCGGCAGGGCCACGTTCACGTTGGCCGTCAGGATCGACATCTCCGGGCGCTTGCGCAGCTCGGAGAGGAGCTGGTCGACGTTCGACGAGAGCGCGCGCACGCCCTGCCCGCCGTGGGCCTCGACCTGGAACTCGAAGCCGGCGCGCGTGCCCAGGCCGGGGATGGCCGGGAAGTTGAAGGCGAAGACGATGCCGTCGCGCTCGCCCGCGAAGGCCGCGTTGAAGCGCGCCGTCAGGCCGTCGACCTCCTGCTCGGGGCGCGTGCGCTCGTCCCACGGCTTCAGCGCGACGAACATGGTGAAGGCGTTCGTGCTGTTGATGCCGCCCGCGAGCAGGTTCAGGCCGCCGAGCAGGGTGAAGTGCTCGATCTCGGGCTGCTCCGCGAGCCAGGCCTCGACGCGCCGGGCGACCGCCTCCGTGCGCGGGATGGCGGCGCCCTCGGGCAGCAGCCCGGCGGCGAGGAAGAAGCCCTGGTCCTCCTGGGGCAGGAAGCCCGTGGGGCGGTCGGCCAGCATGCGCGCCGTCAGGAGGCCGAGGCCGGCGAACAGGATCAGGGCCGGCACGCTGCGCCGCAGCGCGAGCTGCACGCCGGCCGAGTACACGTGGGTCACGCGCGCGAACACGGCGTCGAAGGCGCGGAACAGGATGTTCTTCTTCCCGTGCCCGGGCCGCAGGAGGAGCGCGCACAGGGCCGGGCTGAGCGTCAGCGCCACCAGGCCCGAGATCACGACCGAGACCGCGATCGTGATCGCGAACTGCTGGTAGAGCTGGCCCGTCAGGCCGCCCAGGAAGGCCACCGGCACGAACACGGCCGAGAGCACGAGCACGATGGCGACCACCGGCCCGGCCACCTCGTGCATGGCCTCGATCGTGGCGTCGCGCGGCGAGAGGCCACGCTCGTGCATCAGGCGCTCGACGTTCTCGACCACGACGATGGCGTCGTCGACCACGATGCCGATGGCGAGAACCAGGCCGAACAGCGTCAGCGCGTTGATCGAGAAGCCCAGGAGCTTCATGCCCGCGAAGGCGCCGATGATCGCGACCGGCACGGCCAGGAGCGGGATCAGCGTGGCGCGCCAGCTCTGCAGGAACACGAACACGACCGCCAGCACGAGCAGCACGGCCTCGAGCAGGGTCTCGACCACCTCCTTGGCCGACACGGAGATGAAATTGGTCGTGTCGAAGGGGATCGTGCACGACATGCCGGCCGGGAAGTCGCGCCCCAGCGCGTCGAGCTCGGCCTTGACGCCGATGCCCGTGTCGAGCGCGTTGGCGCCCGACTTCAGGTACACGAGGATCAGCGCCGAGGGCTTGCCGTCCAGGCGTCCGAACAGGTCGTAGCTCTGCGAGCCCAGCGTGACGTGCCCGACCTCGCCCAGGCGGATGCGCGAGCCGTCCTGGTCGGCGCGCAGCACGACGTCCTCGAACTCCTCGGGCGTGCGCAGGCGTCCGCGCGTCACCACGGGCAGGGTGAGCTCGATGCCGTCGTCGCTGGGCGCCTGGCCGATGCGGCCGGCCGCGTACAGGCCGTTCTGCTCGACGATGCGCGCGCTCACGTCCGAGACCGTCAGGCCCTTCTGGGCCAGGCGCTCGGGGTCGAGCCACACGCGCATGGCGTAGTCCTTGGCGCCGAAGGCGATCACGTCGCCCACGCCCGGCACGCGCTTCAGCGCGTCGACCACGTTCTGCGTGGCGTAGTTGGAGAGCACCAGGTCGTCGTAGCGCGGGTCCTCCGAGCGCAGCACGCCCACCAGCAGGATGTTGGTGGAGGTCTTCTGCACCGTGATGCCCTGGCGCAGCGTCGCCTGCGGCAGGCGTGGCTCGGCCAGCTTGACGCGCGCCTGCACCTCGACCGCGGCCAGGTCCTGGTCGGTCCCGATCTCGAAGGTGACGATGGTCGTGAGCTGGCCGTCGTTCGTGCACTGCGAGCTGAAGTACAGGAGGTCCTGCGCGCCCGAGAGCTGCTGCTCGATCGGCGTCGCCAGGGCCTGGGCCACGGTCTCGGCGTTCGCGCCCGGATAGACGGCCGAGATGCGGATCGTGGGCGGCGTGATCTCGGGGTAGCGCGCGATCGGCAGCGTGGCCAGCGCCAGCCCGCCCAGCAGCACGATCAGGATCGAGAGCACGGTCGCGAAGACCGGCCGGTCGACGAAGAAGCGGCTCACCGCGCGCTCCCCGCGTCCGCGTCCGCCAGGGCGGGCGGCGCCCACGGGATGGGCTTGACCTTGGCGCCAGGACGGAGCTTGAGCAGGTTGTCGACCACGACGCGCTCGCCCGGCGCGAGCCCGTGCTCGACCACCCAGTCGCCGCCCTCCCAGGCCGAGAGCTCGACGTCGCGCACCGCGATCGTGTCGTCCGCGCCGAGCACGTACACGAAGGCCGAGGTCGGCCCCATCTGCACCGCGCGCTGCGGCACGGTCAGCGTGCCGCCGCGCACGACGCCCAGCAGGCGCGCGCGCACGAACTGGCCGGGCAGCAGCAGCTCGTCGGGGTTGGGCAGCTCGGCGCGGATCTCGGCCGTGCCCGTGGCCGGATCGATCTCGACGCCGTGGAAGTTGAGCGTGCCCTCGTGCGGGTAGGGCGTGCCGTCGATGAGCTCGATCGCGACGCGCAGGCTCGGCTCGCCCGCGGGCATGCTGAGCTTGCCCGACGAGAGGGCCTGCTGCCACGCGACGCGCTCGCGCTCGCTGATCCGGTAGGAGACGTAGATCGGGTCGAGGGCCGCGATCACGGTCATGATCGGGTTGCGGAAGCTGTCGACCATGTTGCCGGCCTCGAGCACGGCCTTGCCCACGCGCCCGGCCAGGGGCGCGCGCACGGTCGTGTACTCGAGGTCGAGCTTGGCCTGCGTGAGCTCGGCCTCGGCCAGCGAGCGCTGCGCCAGGGCCAGGGCGCGGGCGGTGAGCGCGTCGTCGAGCTCGCGCTGCGCGACCGACTGCGAGGCCACGAGCTGCTGCTTGCGCGCGACGCCGCGCTCGGCCTCCTCGACGCGCGCCACGGCCTCGGCCACGCGCGCCTCGGCCGCCTGCAGCGCGGCCTCGAACGGACGCGCGTCGATGCGGAAGAGCACGTCGCCCTCCTGCACGTGCGCGCCCTCGACGAAGGCGCGCTCGAGGATCATGCCGGCCACGCGCGCGCGCACCTCGACCTCGCGCGAGGCGGCGGTCTGGGCCAGGCGCATGGGCGCCCAGGGGAGATCGTGCGCCTCCAGGGTCAGGCAGGACGCCTCGGGCGGCGGCGGTGTCGCCTGGGGCGAGGCGGCCGATTCGTCGCAGCCGGCGAGGCCGAGCGCCAGGACGAGCGCCAGGGGGATGGACGGAGTTCTCATTCGAAGGAGCCTCCCAGCGCGAGGTGCAGGTCGACGCGTTGCAGCGCGAGCGCGAGGCGGGTCTCGACCAGGTCGCGCTGGGCCTGGTAGAGCTGGATGTGGATCTGGTCCAGGTCGAGCAGCTGCGTCTCGCCCTGGAAGTAGCGCTCCTCGCCGCTGGCGCGCGCGCGGGCCAGACGGTCGACGGCCTCGTCGAGCTCGTGCGCGCGCCGGCGCAGGGCGTCCTCGGCCGTCAGCGCGCCCTCGACCTCGAAGAACGCGCGCCGCGCCACCGCGATGTACTGCGCCAGCGCCGCGCGGCGCAGCGCGCGCGCGGCCTCGACGTCGGCCTGGCGCCGCCCGGCGTCGAGCAGGGGCGCGAACAGGTTCGCGCCCAGGTTCCAGATCGCGTTGGAGGGATCGAGCAGGTCGTGCAGGTCGTCGCTCGCGCGTCCACCCGAGGCGGTCAGCGCCAGGCGCGGCAGGCGCGCGGCCTCGGCCTCGTCGACGCGCGCGAAGGTGGCCGCCAGCGCGCGCTGGGCGGCTTCGACGTCCGGGCGGCGCTCGAGCAGCTCGCTCGGCAGGCCCACGGGCGGCGGGGCGCTGATCTCGGGCAGGAGCGGCTCGTCGGCGAGCTCGCCGGAGGGGTAGCGGCCGAGCAGGGTCTCCAGGCCGAGCACGGCCACGCTCGTCAGGCCGCGGCTCAGCTCGAGCAGCTGGCGCGCGTTGGCCGACTGGCCCACGGTCACGTCGACGTCGAGCGGCGTCGCCTCGCCCGCGTCGTAGCGCGCGCGCGTGATGCGCTCGACGCGCTCGCGCTGCTCGAGCGACTGCGCGTCGATGCCCTGGCGCATGTAGGCCGCCGCCAGCAGGAACCAGGCGCGCGCCGTCTGGGCCGCGAGCGCGTGGCGCGCGAAGAGGTAGTCCTCGCGCGCGGTCTCGAGGTCGAGCTCGGAGGCGCGCTTCTCGGCCGAGAGGCGGCCCCAGAGGTCGGGCTCCCAGGACGCGACGAAGCGGCCCTCGAGGCGCGTCACCTCGCCCAGGCCCACGTTCTCGTCGCCGCGACCGGCGGCGAGCGCGAGGTCGAGCTCGGGCAGGAGCTCGGCTCCCGCGCGCCGCGCCAGGGCGGCGAAGAGGTCCACGCGCGCGGCGGCCTGCTCGAGGTCGGCGTTCGTGGCCAGGGCCTCGCGCACGAGCTCCTGCAGGGCGGGGTCGCCGAAGCCGGCGATCCAGCCGGAGAGCACCTCGCCCTCGACCACGCCCGGCGCGAGGAAGGTCGGACGCTGCTCGATGGCCGCGATCTCGGCCGCGTGCGGCGCGTCGCTCGCCGCGTGGCAGGCGCCCAGGGCGGCGACCAGGGCGAGGAGCCCGAGGAGCCCGGGGGACCCGGGGAAAACGGCGGACGCGTGGCTCACGTGCGCTCCGGGGCAGGGGGCAGGAGGCGGCGCAGGATCGGCAGGGCCTCGGCCGTGCAGGCGCGCTTGTGGTCGAGCAGGCCCTCGAGGTCGCGCCGGCGCATGAGCTCGAGCGAGTCGGTGAGGTGGCGCAGCATCATCGCGCGCGCCTCGGGCTCGCGCAGGAGCAGCGCGAAGTAGCGCAGCGCGTGGCGGTGCAGCGTCTCGAGCATGGTCAGGAGGCGCGGGCTCTCCGCGCGCGCGAGCAGCGCCTCGCGGAAGTCCCACACGCGCGCGCCGAAGGTGGCGACGTCGTGCTCGTTCTGCAGCGCCTCCAGCGCGGCCTCGGCCTTCGCGAGGTCCGCCGGCCGCAGGCGCGGCAGCGCGCGCGGGAAGGCCAGCGCCTCGAGGGCGTGCAGGATGTCGACCAGGTCGACGACGTCGTCGACGCTGAGGTCGGCCACCACGGCGCCGCGGTGCGAAGCCTGGTGCACGAGGCCCTCGCCCTCGAGCTGGCACAGGGCCTCGCGCAGGGGGATGACGCTCACCCCGAGCTCCTCCGCCAGCGAGGACTGGCGCAGCACGGTCCCGGCCGCGACCTGGCCGGAAAGGATGGCGTGGCGCAGGGTCTCGGCTGCCTGCTTGGCCAGGGAACGGCGTTCGAGGGGCTCACGGCCCAGGGGGGCAGGCTTCATATTGGATAACTTATAAAAGATCGGCTCGCGGGGCAAGCGATCTGGAGGAGCCAGGGGAGCGGGGTGGAGCGCGCCTACCATGCCGGACCTGGAGGCCCCCATGCTCACCCGCTCCCTCTCCGCCTTCTCCTTCTTCCTCGTCACGCTCGCTCCCTCTTCCTCCGCCCAGGAAGGGGCCAAGGACCCGGCCCAAGCCCGGCTCGAGCACTCCCCCCGTCACCAGGAATGGATCGAGGTGAAGGCGGGCGAGCACCGCGTGCGCTGCTTCGTCGTCTACCCCGAGGCGAAGACCAAGGTCCCGGCCGTGCTCGTCATCCACGAGAACAAGGGCCTCACCGACTGGGTGCGCTCGGTCGCCGACGAGCTGGCCGAGGCGGGCTACGTCGCGATCGCTCCCGACCTGCTCTCGGGCCAGGGCCCGAACGGCGGCGGCACCGAGGCCTTCGCCAGCCCGGGCGACGCGACCAAGGCGATCTACGCCCTCACCCCGGAGGGCGTCTCGGCCGACCTCGGCGCCGTGGCCGACCACGCACGCGCGCTCGCGGCCTGCGACGGGACGCTCTCGGTGGCCGGCTTCTGCTGGGGCGGCTCGCAGAGCTTCGCCTTCGCGACCCAGCGCTCCGATCTAGCGGCCGCCTACGTCTTCTACGGCAACGCGCCCAAGGAGGCTGCGGCGCTGAAGACCATCGCCTGCCCGGTCTACGGCTTCTACGGCGAGAGCGACGCGCGCATCACCGCCGGGGTGCCCGAGACGGCCGAGGCCATGAAGGCCGCCGGTAAGCGTTTCGAGCCCGTCGTCTACCCCGGCGCCGGGCACGGCTTCCTGCGCGCGGGCGGCGAGCCCGACGCCTCGGCCGAGAACAAGGCGGCGCGCGAGGCGGCCTGGACGCGCTGGAAGGAACGGCTCGCCGCCGGGGGGCGCTGAGCGAGCCCAGCCGTGGCGCGGGCGAGTGCGACTACACTCTTCCGCCCTCGCAACCCCGCTCCACACCCATGGCCAAGAAGAAGCCCTCGCACGACGACGCCCAGCTCGTCCTGAAGCTCTACGACCTCCGCCGCGAAGCGGTCATGCGCGAGTCGCGCAAGACCATCGTCGCCTGGCTGCCGCGCACCTTCGACGACGTGAAAGCCATCACGCAGGCCTCGCACCCGCACAATGCCGCCTGGCGTCAGGTGTCGAGCTACTTCGAGATGGCCTTCGGCTTCGCGCGCCACGGCATCGTGCCGCCCGACTTCCTGGCCGAGAACGCGGGCGAGGGGCTGCTGCTCTTCGCCAAGATCGAGCCGCACCTGCCGGCCTTCCGCGCCGAGCTCTCGCCCTACGCCTTCCGCAACGCGGAGTGGCTGGTGAAGAAGAGCCCGGCCGCGAAGGAGCGCATGAAGCTCTTCCGCAAGCGCGTGGCCGCGCAGCTGGCCGAGCCGCCCAAGGCGAGCTAGCCGTGAGGAGCTAGCCGCTAGAGCCGCGCGACCACGTCCTCGGCCGCGGCCAGGTAGGCCGGGTCGGGGGCGAGGGCGTGCTCGGAGAGCAGGACCTCGGTCAGCTTGATGGCGTGGTCGGCGCCGTTCTCGACGGCGCGGGCGGCGAGCTCGTCCGGCGCGAGCGTGGGCTCGAGCGGCGGCGCCTCGTTCTCGGGGCGCGCGTAGGCGGCGTAGATCGCGGCCGCGGCCTGCCAGGCGTAGGGGAAGGCGGCGCGCGCGGTGGCGGGGCTCACGTGCGGCGCGAGGCGGCGCAGCGCGCACGGCGCCGTGATGCCGTGCACGAAGGCGATCGTGTTGTTGTGCGTGCCGTTGCGGAGGTACACGCGCGCGAAGGCCGCCGTGAGCGCCGAGAGCGCGGCTCCGACGTCGTCGGGCACGGCCACGAGGTCGCGCGCGTCGGCGAAGGTCGGGAGCTCGGGCACGTGCCGCAGGCCCTCGACGATGTTGTGGCCGCCGGGCGCGTGGCCCTTCTCCTTCCAGTACGTCGGCACGCGCGCGAGGGCGGCCTCGAGGTCGGGCGCGCGCTCCGAGTGAGCGCGCGCCGGCAGCTCCTCGTAGGCCGAGGCCCAGTAGGCGAGGCCCTGCGCGAGCTCGGCCCGACGCTCAGGCGTCTCCTTCCGTCCGAGGCCGCGCGCCGCGTGGGCCGTGCGGATGAGGCCGTGCGTCGCGGCCCCGCTGAGGCCCGGCGCCAGGCGCGCGGTCCAGCGGTCGAGCACGTCCTGCCAGCGCGCCTCGGCGAGCTCCTCGGTGAAGAGGACGGTCCAGTCGCCCCAGCGGGACACCTGGCGCTCCCAGTCCACGGCGCCCGTGTCCGGGCCGAGCGCCTCGCGCCAGCGTTCGCGCTCGATCCTCTTCGCCGGCTGCGGCACGTCGATCCAGGGCGCGTCGTAGGCCTCGACCCAGGCGACAGCCCGGTCGGCGCGGCCGAGCGAGCACAGCGCCTCGGCCACCATGGGCGCGTGGGTCGAGAGCCCCTGCTTCGCGCGCGGCAGCGCGTCGTGGATGCGCGCCAGCGCCTCGTCGAGCGCGTCCCCGTCGTCGTGGGCACCGGCGTCGCGAGCAGCGGGCGACAGCGGCGCGGCCGGTGCGCATGCGCCCGCCAGGCACCAGCGCAGCGTCTCGCGACGCGAAGGCCCTCTCGAGGAGTGCGATTCGTTCATGCGGGCTCCGCGCCGTGTTCCGTCGGTCTCACTCTTCCCACGAGGCTACTCCAGCGCGCGCGTGGCGCCGAGCGTCGCGGCCGCGCTTACACGCCGCGAATCGGGCCGAAACATCACTCGCTCAGGCGCACGGGCCGGAGGTCGCGCTCGGCGTAGAGGGCGCGGAAGCGCGCCTCGTCGAGGGCGCCGTCGGGGCGCAGGAGCAGCGCCGCGCGCTGCGCGGGCTCGGAGGTGAGGCCGTGCTCGAGCCAGTCGGAGAGCACGTGCTCGCGCACGGCGTTGCGCTGCTCCTCGAGCGGCAGGAGGAAGTCGAGCTCGAAGCGCGAGTAGCGCGGGTCGAGGCGCGCCGCGCGCAGCGCCGTCCAGCGCACGGCGTCGTAGTCGTCCATCAGGAGCGTGCTCAGGACGAAGGGCATCCAGCCCGTGCCCGAAACCGCGCGCGCCGGCCCCCAGCCGTAGGCCGCGGCCATCAGCGCGCGCGCGCCGGCGTCGCCGCGCAGGGCGTAGCGCACCGAGGCGGCCACGCGCTCGCGTTCCTCGTCGAGCGCCGGGCGCTCGTGCCCGCACCACTCGGAGAGCTTGTCCGCCGTCCAGCCCAGCGGGCGGTCGAGGTGGCACAGCGTGCACGCGCTCGGCCGGCCGGTGGCGAGCTCGACCGCGGCGCTCGGGCTCGAGATCGCGTGGCTGCGGATCGACTTCGTCAGGCCCCAGGTCGTGTGGGGCATGTGGCAGTTGAGGCAGTCGGCGCCGGCCGAGTCGGGGGCGTGGTGCGCGTGCGCGCGCAGGGCGTCGGGCTCGGCCAGGGCGGCGTGGCACGGCAGGCACGCGCGCGGGCCGTCCATGCCCGGCCGGAGCTGGTCGTCGGCCCACTCGGCGAGCGGGCGCCGGTCGTCCTTCCCCGGATGCATCTCGTGGCAGGCGAGGCAGCCGAGCTCACCGCGCTGGTAGCAGGCGCTCTCGACCAGGCCGTTGAACTCGCGCCCCGAGACGCGCACCTCGCCGTCGGGCCAGAAGTACTCGTCCCGGAGCCCGGCCTGGCGCGCGAGCAGGGCCTCGAGCGCGGGCGGGCTCGCGCCCGGCCGGCCGCGGAGCAGCGGGCGCGTCGCCTCGATGTCGTCGCCCGGGCGATAGGCGAAGCCCTCGTGCGCCCAGGTGCGGCGCGCCTCCTCGCCCACGACGGGCCGGATGGCGTGGCACTGCGCGCAGATCGCCGAGGAGCGCACGGGATCGAGCGTGGCGGGTTGCACGAGCTCGGCCGCGCTCGGCACCTCGGCCTCGGCGTGCGCGGGGTTGCGGTGCCAGGCCACGTGCGCCGCGCCGGGACCGTGGCACGCCTCGCAGGCGATGCCGAAGGCGGCCGCGCGCGTGCCGCCCAGGGCGTGCTCGCTCGTGCCGTTCGTGGCGTGGCACTTGATGCAGGTCACCTCCCAGCGCCCGGTCTCGTCGCCGGTCTCGGGCGCCGGCGGCGCGAGGAACATGGCCTTGCGCGGGACCCACTGCTCCTCGGCGCGGTGCCAGACCAGCGGGAGCTGCTCCATGCCGCGCCCTTCGTCGGCGAGCCAGTAGATCTGGTAATGGTGCGAGCCGGTGGTGAGCACGATCTCGCGCCGCGCGTCGCGGACCCCCCCCATGTCGCCCGCGTCGGCCTGCGCCGCGCGCGCCGTGGCGAAGAAGCGCTCGCCCTCGCGCGCGAAGATCCAGTTCCGGCCCTCGAACGCCGCGGTGCGGCTCGGGAACGGCGCCAGCACGGACTCCGCGCTCGCCACCTGGGTCATGCGCCGGTGGTAGGAGGCCGACCAGCTGGCGTGGTTCGCGGCGTGGCAGTCGCGGCACGACTCGGCGCCGGCGTAGCCCTCGTCGAGGACCTCGAGCGGACGCGCGGGCGACTCCTGTGCGCAGACGAGCAACGCGACGGCGAACACGGGCGACACGGGCCCAGGCTAGCAGGCCGTATGGGTTCGGTCGCGGGGTACGGGATCGGTCAAAGGGGGGAGCGTGCGGGTTCCCGGCTCCGGCGCGCCGCCTAGCCTGGACCGATCATGAAGCCCCCGACCCGCTCGCTCGCGTCCTCCCTCGTCCTGGCCTCGACCGCGCTCGGCACGCCGGCTCAGCAGGCCGCGCGCCCGCTGTTCCAGCCCGAGCTGCGCGTCCTGCACGAGTTCGCCGGCGATTCCGCGGGCGAGCAGTTCGGCTGGATCGGGCGCAACGCGGGCGACTGCGACGGCGACGGCGTGAACGACGTGTGGCTCTCGGCGCCCACGCGCGCGGCCATCGGCGGCGGCCCGGCGGGCGGGCGCGTCGTGCTCTACTCGGGCAAGACGGGGAAGGAGCTCTTCACACAGGTCGGGAAGGCCGGCGACCAGCTCGGCCTCGGCATCGAGCGCGCGGGCGACGTCGACGGCGACGGGCGCTCGGACGTGATGGCGGGCGCGGCCGGCTACGACCGCGGGCGCGGGCGCGTGTACGTCTACTCGGGGCGCGACGGCAAGGAGCTCCTCACCTTCACGGGCGAGTCGACCGCCGACGCCTTCGGGCGCAAGGTAAGCGGCCCGGGCGACGTCGACGGCGACGGGCACGCCGATCTTCTGGTCGGCGCCGAGCTCGCCGACTCGCTGGGCCAGGACGCGGGCCGCGCCTACCTCTACTCGGGCAAGGACGGCAGCGTGCTGCTCACCCTCGACGGCGATGCGGCGGGCGACAAGTTCGGCGTGTCGGTGGCGGGCTGGTCGCGTGGCAAGGAGAACCTCCTGCTCTTCGGCGCCGGCGACGCGGGCGAGCACGACGAGGGCCGCGTGTACGCCTTCCACTACGAGGCGGGCGAGCCCGAGCTCCTCTTCACGATCGAGTCCGATCCGCAGGGCGTGGGCCTGGGGCGCATGTTCGTGTCCGTGGTGGGCGACGTGGACGCCGACGGCTTCCCCGACGTCTACGCCTCCGACTGGGAGCACGCCGGCAAGGGCGCCAACACGGGCCGCATCTACGTGCACTCGGGCAAGACCGGCAAGCGCCTGTACACGCTCTCGGGCGAGAACGCCGGCGACGGCTTCGGCATCGGCACGGCCGACGTGGGCGACGTCGACCACGACGGCCACGCCGACCTCCTGATCGGCGCCTGGCAGAACGCCGAGGGCGCGCCCTCGGGCGGCAAGTGCTACCTCTACTCCGGTCGCACGGGCGAGCTCCTGCAGGCCTGGGTGTGCACGCAGGCCAACGAGACCTTCGGCTTCGACACGACCGGCATGGGCGACGTCGACGGCGACGGCGCGCTCGACTACCTGATCACGAACGCCTGGAGCGGCATCCACGGCGCGCAGAGCGGGCGCGCCTTCCTGCTGGCCGGCCCGCGCCTGGGCGCGGTCGAGAAGTAGACCTCGAGAGGGCGCGCGAGGATCGCGCGCCAGGACGATCCCTCGAGCCCGAGCGAGAATGCCGGAGGCATTCTGGCTCGGCCCTTCAGTAGCCGAGCTGCTTCAGGCGCTCTACGCGTGCGCGTTCCTCGTCGCTCGTGTCGATCAGGTGCTCGGGCGTGAAGCCGATCGAGCGCAGGTAGAAGGTCGGGTCGTCGGCTCCGTGCTCGAGCACGATCGAGAGGCGGCTCTCCCGTACGACCACCCGCCCGATGGACACGGTCTCGGACATCTTCCAGTTGGTGGGGTTCACCGGGCCGGCCACGGCCTCGACGGGCTCGTCCGCGCCCGGGACGCGCACGCGCACCGTTCCCTTCATGTGCAGGTCGATCAGGTAGGTCCCGTCCGGGACCGGGAGCGCGAGCGGCAGCGACCCGACCGCGCCCTTGGCGACCAGATAGAGGTAGGGCCAGTGCGGGTTGTCGAACCAGGATCCGGTGAGCGTGTCGTCGCGGAGCAGCGCCTCGGGATCCGCCGGCCCGGGCGTGGGCTCCACCTCGTACTGGAAGCTCCACGGGGCCAGGGCGAAGGCGGTCTGGTGGGCCTTGTCGCTCTTCGTGCGCGCGTAGCGCTCGTGCAGCGGCCCCAGCTCCTTGCGGTAGAGCTCGACCAGGGTGGCCCAGCGGCGCGGCACGTCGTAGCGCAGGTCCTGCCGCTCCTCCGGGTCGGAGGCCAGGTTGTAGAGCTCGCCCTGGATGCGGCTCGGCGCCCGCGTCTCGTCGAACAGGGCCTTCGCGGCGCCGGTGAAGAAGGCCTTGTGGGTCCCGGCCAGGATGCCCCCGTCGATGGCGATGAAGGCGCGCTCCGGGCGCGCGCCGCCGAGGAACGGCGCGAGGTCGAGGCCGTCGGGGTGCTTGCCCTCGGGGAGCGGGACGCCCATGACGCCGGCCAGGGTGGGCAGGATGTCGATCGCGCCCGTCAGGTAGTCGTGCCGGCCCGGCGGCACGCGCCGGCGGCCGACGAGCAGGAAGGGCGTGCGCGCGACCTCCTCGTGCCAGGGCGGGCCGTGCTCGAAGAGACCGGGCTTCTCGAGCAGGTACTCGCCGTGATCGGCGGTGACGGCGAGCAGCCCGTCCTCGAGCACGCCCAGCTGGTCGAGCTCGTCGATCAGCCGGCCGAGCGCGCGGTCGGTCTTGCGCAGGCTGCCGTCGTAGAGCGCGTTCAGGTAGGCGTCCTCCTCGGGCGACAGCGGGCGCGTGATGTCGATCACGGTGCCGTCCGGGCGGAAGCGGTCGAGGGGCGGCGGGTCGCGTCCGAGGAACGCGCGCGCGTCTTCCTCGAAGAAGTGCGGGAAGTGCGTGTCCATCACGTGCACGTAGAGCAGGTAGTCCTCGGCGCGGTGCGCGCGCACCCACTCGACGACGCGCTCGACGACCACGTCGACGCGCGGGAAGCCGGTGGGGGTGGGGAGCTCGTTCGAGAGGTCGTGCCACTCGTCGAACTCGCGCGCGAAGGGCGTGTCGGAGCGCGTCCACGAGTGCGCGCTGATGCCCGCCGTATGGAAACCCGCGCGCCGGAAGACCTCGGGCAGCGACACGGCCTCGTCGTCGATCCCGCGCAGCAGGTCCTCCGGGTACGTCAGCTCGAACTCCGAGCTGAAGGGGAAGATCGGGACGGTGAAGTAGCGCGAGTAGAACAGGCACGGCAGCGAGCTGCGCGTGTTCACGCCCTGGGTGTAGTGGCGCAGGAAGACGGCGCCCTGCGCGGCCAGCGCGTCCAGCTCGGGCGTGGTCTCGCGCTCGTGGCCGTAGCACGAGAAGCGGTCCGAGCGCGCCGCGTCGAGCAGGACGACGACGACCTGGCGCGGGCGGGGAGCCTCCGCCCCCTGCGAGCACGCACCCGCGAGGGCGATCAGCGCCGCGAGGAGCGGTCCTCGCCGAGCCTGTGCAGCCCCCCGAGCCTGTGCAGAAAGGTCGCGCATCGGTGCATCGCTTCCCTCTTTCCCCGAGACCGGCCGCGCCGGCGCGGAGCACGAATGCAGATCGGAGGATAGCGCCGAATCGAGATCGGCGCTCCGTCGGGCGTCCGGGGGGCAGGGCTTGACGCCCCGGCACCCCCCCGGCACACTCCCCTTCGGCGGTCATCCGCGCCCAACCTCGACGCCCCTCCCCAGCAGGGGCATCCGCGAGGCAAAGGGGGGCATACCCCCGGATCGAGCATCCACTCTTTCGTCCGCCGCGGGACGCCGCTGCTGGGGAACGCGCCTCGCGGAGCGATCGAAGGAGAAGCCGATGCCGAAGCAGAAGGACCTGAAGCGTCTCGTCCGCGCCCGCATGCAGAAGACGGGCGAGTCCTACACCGCCGCGCGCGCGCAGCTCGTCAAGAAGCGCGCGCCCAAGGCTGCGACCCCGAAGGCCACGCCCGCCGCCGACCTGGCCGAGAAGGCCGGCATGAGCGACGCCTCCGTGGCCAAGGCCACGGGCAAGAACTGGAAGCAGTGGGTGGCCGCGCTCGACGCGAAGGGCGCGCAGACGCTCGCCCACGGGAAGATCGCGGCACTCCTGCACGCCGAGTTCGCCGTGCCCGACTGGTGGGCACAGATGGTGACCGTCGGCTACGAGCGCATCCGCGGCCTGCGCGAGAAGGGCCAGCGCCGGGGTGGCGGCTACGACGTCAGCAAGAGCAAGACCTATCCCGTGTCGCTGGCCGAGCTCTGGCCCGCGTTCGAGCAGCGCGAGCGCTGGCTCGGCCGCGCGCGCCCGACCGTGCGCACCACGCACCCGAGCAAGACCGCGCGCTGGAAGTGGGAGGACGGCACGACCGTCGCCATCGGCTTCACCGCCAAGGGCGCCGCCAAGTGCCAGCTCGCGCTCCAGCACGGCCGCTTCGCGACGCGCGCCCAGGCCGACGAGATGCGCGCCTGGTGGGCCGAGCGCCTCGAGGCGCTGGGCGAGCTGCTGGGCGAGTGAGGACGAGCGACGAGGCGCCGCCCACGCCGGCGGCGCCTCGTCCGTTCCTCACGGCTCGAGCGGCCGCGGGAAGAGCACGCGCTCTTCTCCGCTCGCCCGATCGCAGCGCCAGATCTGGTTCTCCGCGCCGAGGAGCAGCGCGCCGTCCTGCGCGAGGCCGAGCAGGTCCGCGTCCCCGAGCTCGGGCACGAGCCGTGTCGTCCGCGCCGCCGGGTCGAGCTCCAGGAGGGAAAAGCCCCAGCGCAGGAAGAGCGGCCGGTCCGAGCGCAGGGGCCGGCCCCAGCTCCACGCGCCCTGTACGTAGCGGTACTCCTGCTCCGCCAGCCCCTCCGGCAGGCTCACGTGGGCCAGGGTCCCGTCGCGCGCGTCGGCGAGCAGGAGCTCCCCGTCGGCGACGAGGAGCACGCGCCCGTCGGCCAGCATGGGGGCGACGTCCTGTTCCCCGCGCGGCCAGGCGAGCTCGCGCAGCGCGCCGCTCTCGGGATCGAGGAGGCGCCAGCCCTCGCGCTCGCGCACGAGCCAGCCCGCCCGCGAGACCAGGATCTCGTTCCCCACGACGCCGCTCGGGAGCACGTCCTGCACGCGGAACACGCGCCGCCGGATCGGATCCCAGATCCGGCCCGTGCGCCGCGGATCATCGCGGTAGCCGAGGCCGACGGGCTTGCTCCAGCGCGCGATCGGCCAGCGCGTCTCGCCGTGGAGCTCGCGGCCCTCGCCGTCGAAGCGCGCGAGGATGCCCTCCGTGCCGTACAGCACGAACTCGCTCGCGACGTCGGGCCAGGCGGCGAGGGCGGCCTCGTCCAGGCTCGGCACGGGCGCGAAATAGTAGGCCTGGCGGCCGCCGACCTCGCGCCAGCCCCCGTCCTCGAGATCGACGATCAGCGAGTATGGCCGGTAGGCGTCCCAGCCGCGGAGCTCGTGGTGGCCGGTCACGAAGGCGACGCGGCCGCTCTCGCCGACCTCGACGCGATCGAGCTGGAAGCTCGGTGCGGTCGGGTCGAGGTGCTCGCGGAGCCAGAGCTCGTGCGCGCCCCAGGCCGAGCCGGGCACGGCGAGGAGCGCCGCGGCCCCGAGCGCGCGCGCCGCCGCGCCGGCGCGGGTGCCGCCGCGCGCGCGGCCGCGGACGAAGCCGAGCGCCGACGCCAGGAGCCCGCCGGCGAGGAGGCCGAGCACCGCGAGAAGGACCTGCTCCGTGGACGGCCCGTACCCGAGGACCGGCAGCACCCAGCACGGCCAGGCCAGCGCGCCCAGGGTGAGCGCGGCGAGCGGCGTCGAGAGGCTTCCGTTGGGCGACCACGCGCCCGCGGCGAGCGGCCACAGGCCGAGCGTGAGCGTCGCGACGTACAGTCCTGCAAGGGACCACCCGCGCACCGGCTCGATCCAGCCGTCCGCCAGCTCTCCGCAGCGCCACAGCGCCGCGGCCAGGGCGGCGAGCACCGCCACGGTCTCGAGCGCGAGCAACGCCGCCGCGAAGAAAGTGAGCTTGGCGCGGAACGCCGCGGCGAGCCCGCCCGGCAGGCGCTCCAGGAACGCGAGCCGCGCGCCCTCCTCGCGCGCCAGGCTGTCGCCGCCCACGGTCATCGTCAGGGCGAGGCCCGCGAACAGCGCGCACACGGCGGGCACGACGGCGTTGCCGAGGACACGCGCCTCGGCGAAGGCTGCCGCGCCGAGCACGGCCGCCGGCACGAGCAGGGCGAGGACGAGCAAGACGAGCCGGTGCTCGCGCCACTCCTTCCAGAGATGCACGCGGAAGGTGCTCACGCCGCCACCTCCGTCTCCGTCCGGGGCGCACTCGTGCGCCGCAGGAGCTCGTGCAGGCCGGCCGGCACCTGGGCGGGCTCGTCCTCCGCGGCGAGCACCTCCT